>ENA-OQET01000572-OQET01000572.1-human-gut-metagenome-genome-assembly--contig:-NODE-572-length-19140-cov-3.367117_pt1 | contig 19140 bp, 24 predicted proteins | sample MGYA00242800_ERZ504645 | MGnify/ENA primary metagenome ERZ504645 (study PRJEB26092, sample SAMD00036308) | human gut metagenome | host: Homo sapiens | study: EMG produced TPA metagenomics assembly of... | reverse complement strand
CTCCGTCCCAGCCAGAAACAAAACCTACCGAGAAACCGGAGCAGACAGAAACTCCGTCCCAGCCAGAAACAAAACCTACCGAGAAACCGGAGCAGACAGAAACTCCGTCCCAGCCAGAAACAAAACCTACCGAGAAACCGGAGCAGACAGAAACTCCGTCCCAGCCAGAAACAAAACCGACTGAGAAGCCGGAACAGACAGAAGCTCCGGACAATACTTCCTATGTAGTGGAAGCTCGGCATCGAAAAAACCGCAGATGATACCATTTACATCGGAGAAGCTAAAGAGTGCAATGTAAAGTGGAAAGCTACCGGAAACACAACAAGAAAAGACTTTATCTATACATCCAGTGATCCGTCTGTAGCAACAGTAGATGAAAACGGAAACATCACCGGAGTCAAAGCAGGAAAAGTGATCATCACTGTCACATCCAAAACCCCGTTTGCAAAAGGAGGTTCCTGTCTGGATACGTTTAAGAAGTATACAGTAAAAGCTCACTACAACGATGCCTATGAAAACGGAGTAGGATTTAAAAATCCATCAAACGTTGATGAAAAAGGGCGAAATGTGGGTATTGGAGAAACCATCAATCCAAACAGGGGTATTACGAGATATGATGCTGAAAACGCAGAAAAATACCTGACCTTTGAGTCCAGTGACCCATCTGTAGCAACGATCGATGCCCAGGGTAATATTACCGGCGTATCCAAAGGGTATGTTACTTTCACTGTGAAAACAAAACTTCCAGTGGATAAAGCAGGGCAGATTTATAAAGAAGGCTCTACAACCTACCATGTAGGGGATTATACTTATGAAGAGATCCTGAATGGACTGACTATGGATACCGTAGCAGGACAGGCTGCTCATGAGGTAATGAATGACCTCAGACAGAACCCGGATCACAGAAATTTCTTTAAAGACTACCCGAGTTATCCAACACGTGAATGGGCTGATGATATGCTGAGATCAGCTACAGCAAGAGCTTCAAGAAATATCATGTGTGAGATCCTTGGTGGATGGAATGAGGGGGAAAAGTCAAGTGTCAATCCTCTTGCGTCCCATAAAGGAAATCTAAATGGATATGGTGGAGCAGGATGGGAGGCCACAGGAGAAGAACTTGGAAAAGCGGCTTCTGTATTCTTTGAAGATATCGGGCATTTTGGAAATGAAACAGATCCTTCTGATAAATATGAAGCAATTGCAGTTGTACAGTATAAAAACGCAGCAGGTGTAAATTTGACTTCTATGATAGTACAAGCAGGACAATATACAGGAAAAGCTTCTATTACAGATGAAGTTAGAATCTCATGTATGCCAGAATCGCAATATTATGATATCTGTAATCATTTCGGATTTGATATCAATGATGATAAACAGATAACTACAACAGAGGAAGAAGTACCTTCTGTTGGTGAAAATGAAGATATTATCTTCACTGACGGTTCTACAGGTGAAGTTGATATTACAGATTCTGCAGAAACGGCAGATGCCGGACAGCAGGAAGAGACAGAAGAAACAGAGGAATTTGAACTTTCCCCAGAGGAAGAAACAGATGCGGTTCCTGATATAGATGTAACATTTGAATAATGTTTTATCCCCACTGGATATCCGGTGGGGAATTCTTTATTACTCATTCATTAATTCTTTTTTATATTTATAAAAAGTGTTACGGCTGACTCCTGCCAGTTTCATGCAATCTTCATCAGCCAGAGTTCCTGAAAATGTCTTACTATACTTTAAGATAATCTTTTTTGCTTTTTTACTTTTTTGGGTTGTTAATCTGGCACCGGGTTTCTGTCCAATCTGTTTTCCGTTGATACGTGCCGTTTCAATGCCTTCTTTTGTACGCTGATGCAAATCAGCTACTTCCTTTTCGGACTGTTCAAAAGCAAGTCTGATCTGTTCCTTTGCCAGTGACAGGAGATATTTATTAATACCTTCCAGTATACAGTCAATATTTGTTCCTGTTGCCGGTATCCCGCCCTGTAATGCAGATTTATAGGTGTCTGTATTAATGTGTGGTTCTTTCAGGAAGACAAGATTGATTCCTTTGTTGAACAGTTCATTATACATATGAAACCCTTCTTCTGCATTACGGGACATCCTGCTGACAGAATCGAAAATGATTGTATCCCCCTTTTTAATTCGGGAATACAAACGGTTCCATTTTGGACGATCCATTTTTGTGCCGGTATATGCTTCCTGCACAATGACAGCTTTTGAGTCATATGCTTTTATATTCCTGATCTGACGATCGATTGACTGCTGTGGTCTGCTGATCCTTGCGTATCCATATATTGTCATGTTGTTTTTCCTTTTTTTTAAATATTAAATCTGATGTTCGTTACTTCTGGTATATTGCCAAAGCTAAAGGAATGTTCAATTTCTTTTCTGTTTTGGTACAAGTTTATCTAACGTTACTTTTAATACTATCTTTTTGAAAAGTGCTACAGGAACCAGTAGCGTTTTTCTTCGGTTGTTGCATATTCAGAGGAATTGTAATTTCTCCTGTTGTGTACAATTCAATTTCCCAGTAACCTGTTCTGGTGTTGGCTCGAAAAAGATACTGCTGTAAATTCACTTCACATTCTGTTTTTATATCCAAAGAATCAGTGCAGATCTCCATTTCTACGAAAATATTTTTCTCAACAAAATCTTTAAAAATCTGATCTTTTATTTCACTGCTTTTCAGGTTTAACGGATAAGGTGTCTGTATCTGTGTTTTCCATGCAGTAACTGCTTCACTACATTTGATGTTGTCCTTTTTTATTAATTGCTGTGAACATAAAATGATATATCCATGATGTTGTTTTTTGGGTATAATTCCCCTCTCTGCATTAGCCCGTTCTTTTAAGATACGTAAAAGATTTTTATTGAGTGTTTCCTGATCTGTTCCATATTGTTTGGCTTTGGTTAGCTGCGTTTGCAGTTCTTCTAGCTGCGTTTTCACAATAAACAGCTGTTTTTCATATTCTTCTGATGGCTGAATATTTTTCTCCCGTATGTGCTGTAATTCCCCAGACAGCTTATTGCTGTACTCTTTTTTTACTCTTTGAAAAGCATTTTGATAATAGTCCAGTAATTTCTGTTCTTCCTGTTCCTTTTCCTGTTGTAATTGGACTATTTTTTCTTTCTGTCTGGATAGCGTCTGTTGTATGTTTACATATTCGTCTGGTGAAAGATAATATCCATCGGTATCATACACATTTATTTCTGTATTGGTAGAGAAAGTAACAGGTTTTAAACCAAAAGAGCTTTTTTTCACAAAATATCCCATGTAAAATATCCTTTCGTTTTGGTATTAAAGATCATGTAAGTAAGAAGATGCAATAACTGATATACGGTTGTGTCCCAGTGCCCTTGATACTTGCAACATTACAGGCTTAGAGAGGACTTTGCCTTTTGCATCTTTTCGGCAATAGTACTTTTGTTCTCGTGGCAGCTGATCTGTCGGAGTTGATCTGGAAAGTAGTTCTCTATATAGATTTCGTGCATATTCTGCCCGGTATGAATGTATATCAGCACGATTTGGAATGTGAAGAAACACTTTCTGACTAGAAGGTGTATTTTTCATTCTTTCCACAATCTTATCAATGTTGGTACCTATGATCGGTGCAAAGCGATATTTACCGCCCTTATCTTGTCTGTGGTGAATAAAATAATGATATCCGGGAAAAGTATCTAATGCATTTTTTAAGCAAACTAAATGCTTTTCTTCTTCTGCTGATCTTATATCCTGAAGGGAAAGTTTTTCTACGATTTTTTCCATTCTGTCCCTGTCCCATAAATCTTTGATTCCATTTTTTTAACACATTTTTCTGCATCCAACGCCTTTACAAAAAGCAATCAGTTCTGCGTGATTTTGTACCGAAAAATGTGAATCAGATGCAGTTATACCACGACTACGGGTGATATCGTACCGGTGTCTAGGAGGAACCGGAAAACGGTTCGGATCGTCAGGAGCAATCTGATATAATTTCACCAGTGCAGAACAATACAGCGATACTGTCCATGCACTTTTACTGGAATCAACCAAAGACTGTAAATATTCGTTCACGTAGTGTCTGGCAGCTTTTAAAGTAGTCACTTCTGAATGATTTTTATTCACAAATTTGCCGAAACTCTGACAGGCTCTAGAATAGCTTTGATATGTACTGTAACTGTATATTTTTTCCTGCATTGTTCCGTCTGCCTTGCCCTGCTGTTTAGATTCCCCAAACGCCTGCATACTTGTCAGACGGTTGTAAATCTGTTGATGTAATGACAATCTGTAAGCTTTGATTTTTTCCGTCCCCATAATTTAATTAGTCTCCTTGCCATATCTGAATAAATAAAAAATGTTAAAATACAATATCGCCGGAATTCCCGGCAAAACACTTTATTTCATTTCTTCTGATAGAAGACGGGCTTTATGTGTAGCCATTACATATCAGATTATCTGGCATCTACAAGGGTTTCTGCACAAAAATGCTGATATAGATTTGTTGAGATATGTGTTTTATATCCCATGATAACGGTTTACATTCCCAATTCCTGATTAAAAAAATCATCCACATTTGCATGTGAATGTAAACCATTATTTGTAAAAAGGGAGGTCTGTCCTCCCTTTTATAAACTCAACTGTTGACGTGATCTTGAGTATTAAGTTTTTCACAGATTTTATTAATAAGGCTGTCGGCTGTTCTCCTTACGGTAAACAAACTGTTTTTGAGTTCGTGTGGCGTATGGCTTTCGCTCCAGCTGGCAAGGTAAGGAAAACTATATTCTCCGGTGTCCAGTCCTAACGCACTGCACACTACATATGCTACGGATTCAGCTTCAGTTTCCTTTTCAGCTGAACTCTTGTTAGCTGTTTTATCCAAATGAAGCAGAGCATGTGTAAGTTCATGAATCGCCGTTTTAACTGTATGCAATTCACTCATTCCCTCACGAATCATAATTATACGGTTTGTATAATCATAATAACCTTTTGCTGTTGTGGAGTTGAGAGTCCCGAACCGGATAGGGACAGGAGATATCTGCCTGATTGCTTCCATGAGCTTAGCGTATTGCGAAACATTGCCAATCAGTTCCCTGTTATTCAGCAGTGGCAGTTCCTTTCCTTCTGTCTGCGACAGATCAAATACATATGCTGTGCGGAATGCAATGACCTTTTCTTCGACTTTTTCCAGATTTGATGAATCATTTTCTGCTTCCTTCTGAACTTTGATCGTAACGGGTGCAATGATCCGGATTCCTTTTTCTCCTTTTTTGACCATTCTTCCAACAGATTTCCAGCCTGAGTAACTATTGATATAACTTGCTTCTGGCCGCTGTAAAAAAATCAGCATAGTGTTATTAACGCTGTATTTATGGAAGTGTGCCATAGTTTTCAAATATTCCTGATACCGGTTCTCATCTTGTTTGAGAAATGAGGAAAAATCCTGTTCCAGCGAGGAAATAATCTGAGAAACATCTTTCCGAGGTTTGTCAGTATTTGCGGAATATGCCTCGTTGCTGTGCCTTTTCTGTGACTCATTATTTAATTGTTGACTCATAAAACGTCCTTTCCGCCCGCATCGTTGACGGGCTAACATAATTAATATTTGCCCGTCTGTGGACAGAAAACATATTGAGTTGTAAGGTGTGCGTTGACAATGGTTACTACACACCACAGTACATTTTTATGTACTCTGATTAATATGCAAAATATTACCAGCCACCGCCTATGTCAGGGGACATAAGCAGTACGCACTGGGCTTAGTGGTCTTGTTTATACACGCCCAGTCGTGTTGTTAATGGAGGGTAGGACTGTATGTTTTTAAGTACTTTTTGTTTGTTTCCAAATAATCCAGAATTACAGTTTCAGCAACCTTAATTTCATCGCTGGAATAAATCGTATAATTAAGATAACCGTCTAAACCATAATCAGTTGCATCAGGATATTTCAGTTCATATTCTGCTGCCTTTTCAGGTGCTGAATATCTGTGGAATCTTCGCTTACCGTATACTACACAGTCCATCCAGACACCATGGATTTTCTGGGCTGGTGGATGCACTGGCATTAATTTGAGGTTTCCCTTTTTCTCTGCGACAAATAACACTTTGTCTTTCCAGTCATAATACATTTTTCTTTTCTTCCGGATTGTTTCAACCAATGCAGAAAGATCAGCTTTTACCTTTAAAACATCCGGTGCATTCTCAAAAAGATTCTGAGTAGAACCATATTCTTTTATCCACACATCAGAAAAAAGTTCACGTATATATGCCTTTATATCTACATCCATTGTTTTACCAATCTGGTCAATTTTTTCGTTTCTTGTGCTCCCAGCCATTAGTATTCTAGGAGAAAATTTTCCCTCTTCATATTGTGCCAAATAGTCTTCTAAAATACGTAGCTGTTTGCAATAACGGTTCAGAATGTTCAATTCTCTTGCAACTACTGTCGGATGAGCCATATCTAATCACCTCCTTTCTGCTTTCATTATAGACCGTTGATAAATGTCGATACATAGCTGGTTATGACAACTTTCTTGTGTTTCTCTTTGAAATACATATTAAAAGAAAAAGGAGTTTTAATATGTATTTCAGAAAGAATATTAAATTTTTAAGGAAGCTGAATCACTTATCTCAGAGAGCTTTTGACAAATTAATTTTTCCCTTTTATGCCGAAGATACATTCGTCACGTATAAATTAGAAAATGGAAAATACCGTAACCCGTTGCCATTTTTGATCACAATTGCCAACTATTTCCATATTAGCCTTGATAAGTTGAGTTTTACTTCAATTACAGAAGATGATATAGATAAAATATTCCCGACGCGGAAAGTGGATTACTTTTATCTTAATTTCAATAGATTAAAGAAATACAAAAATCTTACTTTCAATGACATAGCTCAGCAAACCGGCATATCAATCAATACGATTATTAACTATAGTCGTAGCAATAAGTCTTACTTTATCAAGCTGGATAATCTTTATAGCATTTCCCGTATTTTTGGTAGTAGTTTGGACGATCTACTCACTACATCAAATTAATAATATCAAAATCAGCGGTCAAGAACGACCTCGCACTCACAGGGATGAAACATCTTGTACAGTATTTCCTCGGCATATGTATACTGATTAACTAATGTTGACTGTCCATATTCCAGCTTCTGGATAGCATTGTCAAAGCTGTGTATATGTTGTTCCAATGTATATCTAGTTGTTAATACCTTGTTATCATACAGCCGCTTAACGGCACTTCCCAGATCTCTTTTGTCATACAGGAGTGGCATACCATAATAGTTTTCGTAATAAACAAATTCCGCCAAAATAGCTGCATGATCGGTAATAATGCCGCTGTTGCAATGTCTCTGTATAATATTGGTCACTGTATCGCAGGATCCAATACAATCCGGTGCCAACAGTAACTTTTCATGGATATAGGCATTGGCCTTGTCCATGAATTTCGTGAAACGGGACAGAAAAGCTCTTTTCAGCATCTCATCTGTATACTGCGCAATGGAAATGTCTCCAAAATCCGTTTTTATTGTCTGCGCCTTTTTATATAAAAATTCTATTCTTAATAAATTTGCAGTGGGTGGCAGACAGTTCAATTTTTGACTTATTTCCTTGCTTTTGTTATATATTCTCACGCTATATGTGGAGCGATCACACTTTATCGTTTCGCATTCAAATGCCTTACGAAAGTTGTCAACGCTACCTGTCAAGTTGACTGTTCCACCTTTCCTTAATATGGAATATGAGAGCAATTTAAAGAAACGAAAATACGTGAGAAAAGAATGTTCTGTCTTAAAGGTTATATTCAATTCAAGTCTCGAAAATCGTGCTGTCTGTTTCTGTTCCTGAACTAACAGTATTCCGTATTCCCTCGCAAGCAGTCCTGCTACCATGTCATATCTTTCCAGCAAATTCTGCATCTGCATATTAGTTAAGTTATTCCCGTCCTGCAATGCACTGTGGATTTCTACATTTGCATAGGGAGTATGTCCTTTGTTCTCAAATCCACATACAAACCTGTGAGAACCAATCGTAACAACACCATTGGTCTCAGACAGGTTCTTTATCCTTTCATCACCCTTATGTTTCTTTTCCTTCAACACAGTCAGTATTTCTTCCACATTTTCTTTACTTACCTGTAAGGAGACAGTTGCTACATCAATACCTGTTAATCCAATCTTATACGCACATTTCATCTTGTTCATCCTCCTACTGTTTTATATAGCATTTATAGTGATATACAGATTTTTCTGTATATTTTTTAAACAGATAATTCTATATATTCAGGTGATTACCTGAATATCGTGTTAAACAAACTACCTGCTTAAATCACTGTGGATACTAATAATATGTGCGAAAATTTTTTAAACAACAAAAAAGGAAGAGCCTCCTGTAACCCTTCCAATAATTATGCATATTATGACAGATGTATCAGCTTTTCCTTTCTTTTTATTTTCGTATTACAGGGGTCAGATTTTATAAATATCTGACCCGATATGACCCACCTATATATATAAATCCCCTTATTTTATGCGGCTTTCGGGAATTCTGGTGGGAGTTCGATTCTCTCATCCCCTGCTCTAAGAAAAGCCGGAAATGCTTAAAAATCAGCGTTTCCGGCTTTTCTTTTATATTTCGGAAAAAAGATGTATACTAATGCATATAGAGAAACAAAAGGAGATTAAGAGAAAATGACAGAGAAAATTACATATTATATAAATACAGACTGTATTAATTGTGGATTATGCGTTAAAGTCTGTCCGGAACATTGTATCGACGTATATAAAAAACCGGCATTTATCGATCAGAATAAATGCCGGCATTGCGGTGCATGTGCTGAGGTCTGTCCTCCAGGAGCAATCAGAGACTGGGATGAATAAAAATCAGAAATTTTCAATATATTTAATTACTTTTTCAGTTGTAGCATTCTGATATTTTCCTTTCTTCCAGATGACACCAATTCGCTGCTCAATTGAAGGCATGACAGGAATTCCTACGATATCAGGATGCGCCTCTACAATAGAACGATATAAAAATGTTCCCATGTGACCAGATTTGACCATATTGATGAGAGTAGTGATCTGACTGGTATTCAGGATAATACGAGGATTTATTCCCACAGCCTTAAATTGTCTGGTAAGAGTCATTACCTGTACGGAATCTGTATTAAAAAGAATTAGTGGCTCGTCAGCAAGCATGGTGAGAAGAAGCGTTTTCTGATTTTGCCAGAGGATGATCTGAAGAAACACAGAAAAGCAGATCTTCAGTATCAATAATGCGAGAATTACATTTATCAATGGAAGGCTGCTCGGCATTGACAATTGCAATATCAAGCTTTTCTTCCAGAACAAGATCACATGCTTTAATAGAACCATATTCAAATAGGCGAAAATCTACTTCAGGAAAGTTCTCTTTTAAAGACAAATATAATTCAGGCAGATAAATAGTTCCCAACATTGGCGGAATCCCAATTCGGATAGGAGTGAATTTTTTTTACGGATCTCATGAAATTCCGATTCTACAGAATCTGCGTGTGCAAGCAATTCTTCAGAACTCTTATAAAAGAGTTCTCCCTCAGGAGTAAGCGTCAGTTTATTATTATTTCGAAAAAATAGATTTACCCCAAATTCTTCTTCAAGAGCTTTGATTGCGTTGGAAATCGAAGGCTGTGTCACAAAAAAGTTCTTTCGCTGCTTTTGTGATGTTGTGATATCTGGCAGCAACACAAAAGTATTCTAATTGCGTTAATTTCATATAGAAATTCCCCTTTATATCATGCCCTAATAAGGTATATTGTTTTCAGTTACATAAATTATTTTTTATAATAGCATGGCAAAATCAAGTTCGCAATGGAATCTTACTGAGAATCAAAGTACAATAACTTTTTTCTATGGAACCATATGTTTTTATAAATGTACAATATCGAACTGTCTGGATATAATAACAACATAAACAGTAACGAACGGCCGTATGATTACTGAAAAATACAAAACGAAATAGGAGGGTGTAGTAATGAGTCCATCAACAATTACACTGTTGTTTCTTCTCTTCGCGGTAATCATGTTTGTACTTGAAAAGATTCCGCTTGCAGTAACATCCATGATTGTCTGTATCGGTCTGGTAGTAACTGGGGTATTGGATGTTAAAACAGCTTTTGCAGGATTCATCGACAGTAATGTCATCTTGTTTGTTGCCATGTTCATCGTAGGTGGAGCATTGTTTGAGACAGGCATGGCAAACAAGATTGGAGGTATTGTAACAAATTTGCAAAGACCGAAAGAATGCTGATCATTGCGATCATGGTAATCGTAGGACTGATGAGTGGTGTTTTATCCAACACAGGTACAGCAGCAGTTCTGATTCCGGTAGTAATCGGTATCGCAGCAAAATCTGGATACAAGAGATCACGTCTTCTGATGCCGCTGGTATTTGCAGCAGCAATGGGAGGTAATCTTTCCCTTATCGGAGCACCGGGAAATCTGATCGCACAGAGTGCACTTCAGGAAATTGATATGAAGTTCGGCTTTTTCGAATACGCTATCGTTGGTTTACCGATTCTGATCGCAGGAATTTTATTCTATGCAACGATTGGTTACAAACTTCTTCCAAATCATGATGTCAAAGATGAAGGAGCATTTGATACAGAAAAAGATTTCAGTAATGTTCCGGCATGGAAACAGTGGTTATCACTGATCATTCTGGTGCTGACTCTGCTGGCAATGATTTTTGAAGATAAGATTGGTATTAAATTATGTATTTCCGGTGGAATCGGAGCACTGCTTCTGATCCTTACAGGAGTTATTTCTGAGAAAGATGCACTCAAATCCATCGATCTTAAAACAATCTTTCTCTTCGGTGGTACACTTTCTCTTGCAGCTGCACTGCAGAATACAGGAGCCGGTGAGCTGATTGCAAACAAAGTGATCGGAGCACTTGGAGAAAATCCATCTCCATACATATTGACATTTGTAGTATTCATTCTCTGCTGTATCCTGACAAACTTTATGTCAAACACAGCAACAACAGCCCTTATGGTTCCAATCTGTCTGTCAATTGCGCAGGGAATGGGAGCTGACCCAAGAGCAGTTCTGATGGCATGTGTGATCGGTGGTTCCTGTGCATATGCTACACCAATCGGAATGCCGGCAAACACAATGGTTGTTGGTGCCGGTGGATACAAATTCATGGATTATGTAAAAGCAGGATTTCCACTTATCATCATTGCAACTGTTGTAAGCATGATCATTCTTCCAATCGCTTTTCCATTCTTCCCGTGAGAATGAAAAAGCAAAAGGAACTTGATGATAAAAAACTTAAACTCAATTATTAACTTTAAAATAATATCAACCAGGAGGAAAAACAAATGGGTAAGAAAGAACAGGTAGAGCAGCTTACCACTTATATGGCGAACTTTGTTTCCTATATTGGTAAAGTGCTGCCGGACGACATCAAAGCAAAAATTAATGAACTTGCAGAGAAAGAGGACAGTCCGCTGTCAAAAGTAATCTACCAGACTATGCAGAGAAACCAGGTTCTGGCAAAAGAACTCAACAGACCAAGCTGTCAGGATACAGGTGTATTACAGTTCTGGGTAAAATGTGGAACAAACTTCCCACTCATCGGTGAACTGGAAGGCCTTCTTAAAGAAGCTGTAGTCAAAGCTACATTTGAAGCACCACTTCGTCATAACAGTGTAGAAACATTTGACGAGTACAACACTGGTAAAAACGTTGGTAAAGGAACACCTACTGTATTTTGGGACATTGTTCCGGACAGTGACAAATGTGAAATTTACACATACATGGCTGGTGGCGGATGTACTCTTCCGGGAAAAGCTATGGTTCTGATGCCGGGTGAAGGCTACGAAGGTGTGACAAAATTTGTTATGGATGTTATGACATCTTATGGATTAAATGCTTGTCCGCCACTTCTCGTAGGTGTTGGCGTCGCAACATCTGTAGAAACAGCTGCACTGCTTTCTAAAAAAGCTCTTATGAGACCGCTTGGAAGTCACAATGAAAACGAAAGAGCTGCATCTATGGAAAAACTGCTTGAAGACGGAATCAATGCAATCGGCCTTGGACCACAGGGTATGGGCGGCAAATATTCCGTAATGGGTGTTCACATCGAAAACACAGCAAGACATCCATCTACTATTGGTGTAGCCGTAAACGTTGGATGCTGGTCCCACAGACGTGGACATATTATCTTTGATAAAGACCTTAACTACACAATCACAACACATTCGGGGGTGACTTTATAATGCTGGAAATGAAAGATGGAAAGAAAATTTTAACAACACCGATCTCAGCAGAAGATCTGAAGGATATCCATGCAGGAGATATCGTATATTTAAATGGAAGCATGACCACCTGTCGTGACGTTGCACACAGACGTCTTGTTGAAGAAGGCCGCGAACTTCCAGTTAATGTAAAGGATGCGGCTATTTTCCATGCTGGTCCGATCATTCGTCCACTGGAGAATGACAAGTTTGAAATGGTATCTGTAGGACCGACAACCAGTATGCGTATGGAAAAATTTGAATATGAATTCGTAAGAGAGACAGGCGTTCGTGTTATCATCGGTAAAGGTGGTATGAAAGAAAACACAGAGCGTGCATGTAAAGAATTCGGAGCGATCCACTGTGTATTCCCGGCTGGAAATGCCGTTGTAGCAGCTACAGAAGTAGAAGAGATTGTAGATGCTCAGTGGAGAGATCTCGGAATGCCTGAGACACTGTGGCACTGCCGTGTCAAAGAATTTGGACCTCTGATCGTATCTATCGATACAGAAGGACGTAACCTTTTTGAAGAGAACAAAGTTATCTTCAATCAGAGAAAAGATAAGGCTGTAGAAGAAATCTGCAAGCACGTAAGTTTTATCAAATAATAATATAATTAATATTATCTCGGACAGAGATAAATTCCTCAAAAGCAGTTTTATACACATACTTAGTTAAATTAAACCAAAATTTTTGCCCAAAATAATGCCATAGCAAAAGCCACACAACAGGATTTACTGTCATGCTCCTGTGATGTGGCTTTTGTTTATGTTCTTTTTAATTCAATTATATTTATATAAAAGTAAGATCTTTGCAGACCGGATAGCCATAAGCAGACTCAGCATTTTTTACAGCAGAGAGGATTGCCTCTGACATAACATCAGCAGCAAGGGTACCAACCATGTCGCAGTCAGCGGCAATGTTTCCGACAGATAATGCATAAATACTGTCACCATCCGCAGAAGTATGAACCGGACGGATAGAACGTGCATAACCATTGTGAGCCATACCGGCAATCTTGCTGAGCTGACTTTTATCAAATCTTGCATTGGTGATGATCGCGCCGATCGTAGTATTGCCGACAAACTTGTTATCATGTACTTCATAAGAACTGTAAAGTAATTTTGCAGTATCTGCAAATGCACTACGTTCTTCATTAAGCATACCGGCAACGATTCTACCAGAGTGATGATCATATATGTCGCCAAGAGCATTCACAGCTACAATGGCACCCACTTTTAACTCATCCAATCTGAACAGCATAACTTCCGATACCGGATTTCATGCAATAGTCCATTCCCCTGAACTTACCAACGGTAGCACCGGTTCCGACTCCAAAGTTTCCATCCTGATAATTGTCTGCGTTAAGCACCTTTGCAAGCTTCATAGCCCATTTCTTTGTCCGGGCGTACATGAGCATCTGCTACTGTCAGATCAAAAATATCTGACTGACATACCAGTGGGACTTTGGTAACACCAACGTCAAATCCAATGCCCTTTTCTTCAAGAAACTGCATAACGCCTCCAGCAGCATCCAGTCCAAAAGCACTTCCACCTCCAAGAAGAACTGCATGAATGGATTGAGCAGCAGCTAATGGCTTTAAGAGTTCACTTTCACGGGAAGCTGGTCCACCCCCACGGACATCCAGTCCGGCGCACATTCCGGTTTCACTCAAAATAACAGTACATCCTGTTCCACCTATAAAATTTTGGGCATTACCGATTCGAATGCCCTCAATATCCTTGATAGAAATAGTTTTCATTGAAATTCTCCTGATTCTTAAATTATGATTATGATATCAAATCGAGATTTTGATGTCAAATTTTAGAATTTCAAAAAAATTTATTACGATACAAATTCTTTGCAATATACAATTGCATCCTGCTCCTTATGCAGTTATAATGAATCTCAGAACTTCTTAAAAAAGAAGATTAATGGGGGAAATTGGAGAGGGAAAATATGGATTATCAACAGCTTATTACCTTTATAATGGAAATGATCGGAACGATTGCATTTGCAGCATCAGGATGCAATGGTAGCGGTAGATCGTGCAATGGATATTTTTGGAGTGATTGTACTGGGGGTGACAACGGCAGTAGGCGGAGGTGCAGTTCGAGATGTGATATTAGGAATTGTTCCACCGGCAATGTTTCAGAGACCAATTTATACCATTGTAGCCACATTTACCTCCTGTATCGTGTTTCTGATACTTTATTTAAAAAAAGAGTTTCTGCAGGGACATAACCGTGAAACATATGATAAGATCATGCTGGTTATGGACTCAATCGGTCTTGGGATTTTTACTGTAGTAGGAGTGAATACAGGAATTTCACATGGATATGTGGATTACATGTTTCTGCTGGTGTTTCTGGGAACGATTACCGGAGTTGGCGGTGGATTACTGCGAGATATTATGGCCGGAGTACCTCCGTATATTCTGGTGAGACATATCTATGCCTGTGCTTCAATCGTGGGAGCAATCGTCTGTGTGGTGCTGTATCGGAATTTTGGTGCAGTGGTGTCAATGGTAGGAGCGTCAGCAGTAGTTATATTGGTCAGATACCTTGCGGCACATTACAGATGGAATCTTCCAAAGCTTACCCGAGAAGAATAGTAAAGAAGAAATATAATCATAAACATAGAAAAACAGCCCTTCAGTTGAAGAGCTGTTTTTTAGTGCTAAAAAGGGGGGATCAATATATTTTTTACCGAGAAATCATTCAAGAGGCTGTGTGTCCTGAAGTGCCTCGAATCCTTCTTCACCGGTACGGATCTTAACAACATTTTCGATGTCATATACGAATTACCTTGCCGTCACCATACTGGCCGGTATGAAGAACTTTTTTTAGCAGTGTTAATAACTGTTTTTGACTGGTACCAGACTGACAACGATCTCAATCTTAATCTTTGGCAGCAGGTTCATATCCATTTCAACACCACGGTAGTAGGAGCGGGCACCTTTCTGTACACCACATCCCATAACATTTGTAATAGTGATACCGGTAACACCGATTTCGTTCATTGCATGCATGAATTCTTCAAGTTTGCTCTGACGTGTGATGATAACAACTTTTGTCAGTTTATGTACGCCTTCTCTTGGAAGGTCAGGAATGGTGTCAACAACTTCAGCAGGTGCAACATTTGCGGAAGTATTTGAAGAAACAGATTTTTTGGCAACACCCATAGGTGTCGGAACTGTCATTGTATCATGTACAACAAATCCATCATAAGCGCTTGTAAGACCATGTTCTTTGGAATCAAGACCTTCGATTTCTTCTTCAGCATGTGCACGGAGACCAACAGTATGTTTGATCGCCTGGAAGATGATGGTCATAGTTACAGCCACCCATGCGATTGTAATGATCATACCGATAAACTGAACACCGAAGCCATGGAATCCACCGCCAACAAGAAGACCTTTCCATTCTGTGCCTGTACCATCTGAGAAAAGACCAACAGCGAGAGTTCCGAATGCACCATTTAAACCATGTACACCAACAGCACCAACCGGGTCATCGACTTTAAGTACTTTGTCAATAAATTCAATACCAAATACAACTACAAAACCAGAGATGATACCAATGATAGCAGCAGATGTAGGTGAAACAGTATCACAACCTGCTGTGATAGCTACAAGACCTGCAAGAGATCCATTCAGTGACATAGAAACATCTGGTTTTTTTGTATCTTACCCATGTGATGATAAGAACAGTAACTGTAGCAACAGCTGCTGCAAGGTTGGTAGTTACAAAAATCTTACCTGCTGTTACGATTGCATCACCTTCCATGCTTACAGTAGATGCACCGTTAAATCCGAACCAGCAGAACCAGAGGATGAATACACCTAAAGCACCGATGGTAAGGTTGTGACCAGGAATAGCTTTTGATTTACCGCTGTTGGAATATTTTCCAATACGAGGTCCAAGGATGATGGCACCGATAAAGGCTGCAACACCACCAACCATATGTACGGCACAGGAACCAGCAAAATCATGAAATCCCATCTGGCTGATGAAACCACCGCCCCAGATCCAGTGACCAGATACCGGGTAAACGATCAGGCTGATCAGGAAGCTGTAGATACAATAGGAAGAAAATTTTGTACGTTCTGCCATGGCACCAGATACGATAGTAGCGGATGTTGCACAGAATACAGTCTGGAAGATCAGAAATGCCCAGAACGGAACACCGTCAGGAAGCATTGCAGAACCATAATTAGCTTCTGTGGCAATACCTCCAATCTTTCCAAAGAATCCATTACCGGCTCCAAACATGATACCAAATCCGACGATCCAGAAGGTAGGAGTACCAATACAGAAGTCCATAAGGTTTTTCATAATGATGTTACCTGCATTTTTTGCCCTGGTAAAGCCAGTCTCTACCATAGCGAAGCCTGCCTGCATAAAGAAGACAAGTGCGGCACCTAAAAGTACCCAGATTGTGTTTACTGATGAATAGTCCATAAAGTTACCTCTCTTTCCCTTAAAAAGTTTAGCGGTTTAACAGTTTCTTAAAATAAAATTGAAAAGGCACGGGAATGATGAAAAATCATTCTCGCGCCTTTACGAATCAAATGTATATGTAAAACAGGGGATGTCTCGTATCGTGTGATTAATGGATGAGGAAATCGATAATGAATTATGAAGTAGTTCATGTTCATAATGACATCCCCCGGTTTTACCATTGTGAAATTATCAATGTATTCTCTTATTCTCAGTCAGAGATGGAGAATAACAGTTTGCCATAGGTTGGATATGGAAGAATAGAATCAGGAATGAGTGCTTCAGCTGCATCCGCAGAAACACGAACTTTTTCCATATCGGTAAGAACAACGCTCTGGTAGAGTTTTGCACTCTTGAGAAGATCTTTGTCAACCTCATATTCTGCCATTGCAGTATCTGCCTTCAGTGTTTCCAGATCTTTGGTCATTGTTTCGGCAAGCTCAGTCAGTCTGGACAGAAGAGATGCTTCTGCGGATACAGAGATACCCGGAACAACAGATTTCTTGAGAGATGCTGTCTGAGCAAGTTTTTCCATATATGTAGTAATACTTGGAAGAAGATCTTTCTGAATGATCTCAACCAGTGTATTTGCTTCAATGTGAAGAGTTTTTACATAGTTTTCCATTTTGATCTCATAACGGGAATGCAGCTCTGCGTCTGTGAAAATATGATGGCTTGTAAGAAGTTTTTCATTCTTTTCATCGATGAAGTGCGGCAGTGCATCCGGTGTGGATACCAGATTATAAAGACCACGTTTTTTGGCTTCTTCCAGCCATTCATCGGTATAACCGTTTCCATTGAAGATAACACGTTTGTGGTCGATGATTGTCTGTTTCAGTAATTCATGTACGGCAGATTCCATTTCATCTGCAGGAACATCTTTCAGTTTCTCATAGAACTGACGCAGAGATTCTGCAACGGCTGTGTTAAGAATGATGTTCGGGTTTGCAACAGAAGAAGAAGAACCGAGCATACGGAATTCGAATTTGTTTCCGGTAAATGCAAATGGTGAAGTACGGTTTCTGTCTGTATTGTCTTTTACAAAATGTGGAAGTACTTTTGCACCGATATCCATCTGAACAGCACTGTGTCCTGCGAAGAATTCATCGTTTTCAATGGCTTTGAGGACTTCTGTCAGTTCATCTCCCAGAAAGATAGAAACAACTGCCGGCGGAGCCTCGTTAGCACCAAGACGATGATCGTTTCCTGCACTTGCAACAGAGATACGGAGCAGATCTGCATAATCATCAACTGCTTTAATAACAGCTACAAGAAATACCAGGAACTGTGTGTTCTCAGCAGGTGTTTTACCAGGATCAAGAAGGTTGACACCAGTATCTGTACTCATGGACCAGTTGTTGTGTTTACCACTTCCGTTGATACCTTCAAATGGTTTTTCATGAAGCAGGCATACCATATTATGTTTGGCAGCGACTTTTTTCATGATTTCCATTGTCAGCTGGTTATGATCGACTGCAACGTTTTGTTGTATCGAATACCGGAGCCAGCTCATGCTGAGCAGGAGCAACTTCATTATGTTTTGTTTGGCCGGAATCCAAGTTTCCAGAGCTCTTCATCAAGATCATGCATATAAGCAGATACACGCGGCTTCAGAGTTCCGAAATAATGATCTTCCATTTCCTGGCCTTTTGGGAGCCGGGAGCACCGATTAGTGTACGTCCAACAGAAAATCAGGTCTTTTCTCTTATTATAAAGATCCTTGTCTACCAGGAAGTATTCCTGTTCAGGACCTACGGTTGTGTTGATGTGTTTAACTTCGGTATTTCCGAGAAGACGAAGAACCTTCACTGCTTCTTTATTCAGAGTATCCATGGAACGAAGAAGAGGTGTTTTCTTATCCAGTGCCTCGCCGCTGTAAGAACAGAATGCTGTCGGAATGTAAAGTGTACGGTCTTTAATAAATGCCGGTGAAGTAGGATCCCAGGCTGTATAACCTCTTGCTTCAAATGTAGCACGAAGACCGCCTGACGGAAAACTGGAAGCATCCGGTTCACCTTTTACAAGTTCTTTTCCAGAAAAATCCATGATCACCTGTCCATCTACTGTAGGGGAAATAAAACTGTCATGTTTTTCTGCTGTAAAGTTAGTCATTGGCTGAAACCAGTGAGTATAATGAGTAGCGCCATGTTCCAGTGCCCATTCTTTCATGGCAACTGCTACGGAGTTGGCAACATCAAGTTCAAGATGAGTGCCGTTCTCAATTGTTTTTTTTCAGCGCTTTGTACATATCTTTCGGTAATTTCTCACGCATGATCTTGTCGTTAAAAACAAGACTGCCGTAAAGTTCAGGAATGCTCTGTGCCATAATTAAAATCTCCTTTCGATTCCATTAATCTTATTATCCTCAGAT
>ENA-OQET01000570-OQET01000570.1-human-gut-metagenome-genome-assembly--contig:-NODE-570-length-19203-cov-2.813064_pt1 | contig 19203 bp, 20 predicted proteins | sample MGYA00242800_ERZ504645 | MGnify/ENA primary metagenome ERZ504645 (study PRJEB26092, sample SAMD00036308) | human gut metagenome | host: Homo sapiens | study: EMG produced TPA metagenomics assembly of... | reverse complement strand
GCATAAAATAAAACGAATCATATGATTTTCCTTTCTTTGATCTGTGCCTCATGCGTAGGAAGCATGTTTTGGCATATTGTTTATGTCTATTATATGTAATTTGAAAAATTCTTGCAATAAATCTTTTTTATTCCTCATACAATAAAATAAATGGAGATTGCTGTTTGCTGTGTTTAAAGGCTGAGCATCAGATGAACAGCAACGAGACATCTGAGGTGGCAGAATGAAAAAAACAAAAGCAGTTCTTCTGGGAGTAATTTTGTGGTCACTGCTTTTGATCAGTGGATGCAATTTTATCCGCATTGAGGAAGAGCCGCGGAAGCCTCTGGAGTATTCCATTGTAAAAATGAAGAGATACCGGCAGAACTGGCTGCCCTGATACAGGAGAAAAAGAAGAATGAATTTCAGCTGACCTATCAATGTGAAAAAGACCTGTTTCTTGTAAAAGGATACGGGGAGCAAATGAGCGGAGGTTACAGTATTTCCGTGGAAGAACTGGGGTGGACTTCCCAGGCTGTTTTTTTCCGGACAATGCTGCTGGGGTCCATCAGCGAGAAATAACGATCAGTCCGCCTTCCTATCCTTACATCGTGGTGAAGACGGAATACCGAAAAGAACCTGTGATTTTTGAACGCTTTACTGAAAAAAAGCGAAAATGATGCAATATAGCAGTCTGGTGAAAAAAGGAGTGGAAAATCGTGGAATTAAGAAAAGAAAGTGTGCAGATGCTTCAGATAAAAAGCCGTGCAGCCAGCCAGGTAACGTTTGATACAGATTATAATGTACCAGATGCAAAGCCGGATGTGGGTCGACTGATCCAGAACAAGGGTGACGTTTCCATGGATGAAGTGCGTCTTAGCGAAGGAAAGGCATTTATCAGCGGAAACCTGAACGTGGATATTCTCTATGTGGGGGAAGAAAACCAGAAGGTGAGCAGTCTGGGGGCAAAACTGCCTTTTGATGAGACTTTGAACCTGGAAGGGATTGCAAGTGGGGATAAAATGTGCCTGAAGTGGGAGATTGAGGATCTCAGCGTGCACATGATTCATTCCCGAAAACTAAACATAAAAGCAATTGTCACCTTTTATGCAGTGGTAGATGAAATGGCAGGGATTCAGCTTCCGGTGGAAATCAGTGAGGAGGGAATTTCAGTAAAAAGGAAGAAAGTCCGTTTAATGAGTCTTATGGTACATAAAAAGGACACTATGCGGATTAAGGATGAAGTGACTTTAGTGTCCAATAAACCGAACATTGAACAGCTTTTGTGGTATACCATCGATGTCCGTGGAATGGATCTGCGTCCAGAGGATAATGTGGTGAAGGCAAGAGGGGAGCTGTCAGTTTTTGTCCTGTATTCGGGAGAAGATGAGGAAAATCCGCTTCAGTGGGCAGAGTATGTGCTTCCGTTTAATACGGAAGTGGAGTGTACTGGTTGTATGGGAGAGATGATTCCAAATATTGGCTTTTCCGTTATGCATCAGAGCATTGAAGTAAAACCGGATTCCGATGGGGAAGAACGGGTAATGAGTGTAGACACGGTGCTGGAACTGGACATGAAGCTTTACCGCGAAGAAGAGCATGACCTGATTCTGGATGTGTACTCGCCTTTGAAAGAATGCATTCCTCAGGGAAAAGAGATGTGTCTGGAAAGCCTCCTGGTACGGAATGACTCCAAATGCCGCGTATCTGACCGTATTGAACTGAAGGAAAGCCAGGGGAAAATCCTGCAGATCTGTCACAGCCAGGGACGTGTAAAGGTTGAGAAAACGAAAATTGTAGAAAATGGAATCCAGGCCGATGGAATTGTATTTATGAAAATTCTGTATATTACAGGAAATGATGAAATGCCATTCTATTCTGTTGATGGAATGATCCCTTTTTCCCATATAATTGAGGCAAACGGGATCAACGAGGACAGTATCTTTTTTCTGCAGGCAGATCTGGAACAGCTGTCAACGTCTATGATCGACAGCAATGAGATTGAGGTGAAGGCTGTGATCAGTCTCAATGTGCTGGTGCTTCAGTGTGAAAACCGGATGATCATAAGCAAAGTGGAGGAGCGTCCCCTTGATATGGAGAAAATCCAGGCAATGCCGGGAATCACGGTGTATGTGGTGAAAAATGGGGATTCTATGTGGGATATTGCGAAAAGATTTTATACTACAGTGGAGGAAATCTGTGAGCTGAATGAACTGGAAGAGGACAGAGTTGTGCCTGGAATGCCGCTGCTGTTGGTGAAGAAGGTGGAAGGGTAAGGCTGCTTTCTGTTTACTGCATATATTTGGAGAAAACCTTTTCAAACATGCTCTGGTCACGTTGTGGACAGTAACGATATATATAGAATGAGAAATTTCCTCGCATAAATGTATTGAAAAAAAGTACAAAAATATTTTACAATAAAAGCATTGATAAAATTGTATACAAAGTACAAAGAAACTGCTGCTCTTAGAGCCTGCCAGAGGTTTTATGTGAGCGGCAGCTACAAGCGGAGGAAATTATGCGTTTACGTGCACTTGCAAAGATAAATCTGGGACTTGACGTGGTTGGAAAACGTGATGACGGATATCACGAAGTCCGTATGATCATGCAGACCATACAGATGTATGACGTGCTTGAAATTGAGAAAAAAAAGGAGCCGGGAATTGTCCTTACCACGAACATTCCTTACGTTCCTACTGACGAGCGGAATCTTGTATATAAAGCGGCGAAAATGTTAATGGATGAGTTTGATATAAAAGAGGGGCTTACCATGAATCTGGAGAAGTTTATCCCGGTAGCAGCCGGCATGGCTGGTGGAAGCTCTGATGCGGCAGCTGCTTTTGTTGGAGTGAACCGCCTGTTTGGACTGGGACTTTCTGAGGAAGAGCTGATGAAGCGTGCTGTGAAGGTTGGAGCTGATGTTCCTTATTGTGTGATGCGCGGAACTGCTCTTGCAGAGGGAATCGGGGAGAAGCTGACCAGACTTCCCAGAGTACCTTACTGCTATGTTCTGGTGGGAAAACCAGGAGTAAATGTTTCAACCAAGACTGCTTATGAGAACCTGAAACTGGACGATCCTGTTGTGGTTCATCCGGATATCGATGGTATGGTGACAGCTGTCAGAAATGGTGATCTTGATGGAATGATTTCCAGAATGGGAAATGTATTTGAACCGGGAATTATCAGCAAATATCCTGTGATCCAGGAAATCAAAGATCTGATGGAGAGCAACGGAGCACGTAAGGCCATGATGAGCGGAAGTGGTCCTACTGTATTTGGCATTTTTGATGATAAGGAGAAAATGGATCGGGCAGCAGCTGTTCTCAGGGAGAGCAGACTTGCGAAGACTGTTTTTAGCCACAGATGTTTTTTAAGCGGAGGAAAATACAAATGACAAGTGATTTTACAGTGCATATGGATGAGTATCTTCCACTTAGGGAGGTCGTTTTTAACACATTGCGTCAGGCAATCCTGAAGGGAGAACTGAAGCCGGGCGAAAGACTTATGGAGATTGCCCTTGCGGAGAAGCTTGGGGTGAGCAGAACTCCTATCCGGGAGGCCATGCGTAAGCTGGAACTGGAAGGGCTGGTTGTGATGATCCCGAGACGTGGAGCCCAGGTTGCCAATATTACAGAGAAGGATCTGAATGACGTTCTGGAGGTCAGGATCACTCTGGAAAATATGGCCATTGAGAAGGCCTGTGCTAATATGACAGATGCGGATATCCGGAAGCTGGAGCAGGCGGCTGAGGTTTTCCAGACCAGTATCTGCGGAGGGAGACCTGGTAAAGATGGCTGAGGCGGATGTGAATTTCCATGAGGTAATTATGAAGCTGCTGATAATAAAAGACTGATGCAGGTTCTGAATAATCTTCGCGAGCAGATCTACAGATATCGTGTAGAATATTTGAAAGAGGATGAGTCCAGAAACCGTCTGGTGAAAGAGCATGAGAAAATTACCAGGGCGATTAAGGAACGGGACGTGAAAGCGGCACAGGAGCTGTCTTTTGAACATCTGGAAAATCAGCGGATGGGAATTATTCAGGCGATTCGGGCAGAAGAGTAAACTGAGTGGTTTTCTGGGAGCGGAGCGGGCACATCCTGCCCGCGTTCCTCTTTTTGGGAAGTTGAGAGAAAATGAATATAATTGTTTTTATGGGAGATACTGGGAGAGATAACCAGTGTCTTTTTTTGTGTAATAGGAAATTTCGTTGAAATTTTCCATTACAAAAAAAAGCTACCGGGCAGGATCGCACTGCGGCGAAATGAAAGATGTCGTTCGAAGCGACCCGCCGCAGGCGGAGAATCCTGCGGGCAGGATTTTCTTTTGTTGCCTGAAAATGGAAAAGAGGAGCAGTGTTGGATAAAAATGATAATATTGTTATGATTTCAAAGGATATTCGAGCAAATGAACGGTATATAAGAGAACTCCTGGCAGATTGTGGAGATATTCAGATCCGGAAGATGCGGCTGGGTGATGCGCGGAAGGTTGACTGCCTGATGGTCTATATTGAGGTAGCGACTTCCAATATGATGCTGGAAGACTCTGCCATTGGAAAAATGGTGGGGCATTTCTGGGAGATTTCACCTGGGGAGATGCAGGAATTTGTGGAGTATAACAGTCTGGGAATTGCGGATGTAAAGAAGCTGACTGACATGGAGCAGGTGTTCGCAGGGCTGCTTGCCGGAAATGCGGTTTTCTTTATGGACGGATTTGACCAGGCCATGAAAATTTCCAGTGCCGGTTATCCAAGCATGGGCGTAACAGAAGTGGAGATGGAGAAGGTTCTGAGAGGTTCCAGGGAAGGCTTCTCTGATTCTGTGAAAATAAATTCCGCGTTGATCCGGAAGCGGCTTCGGGATACCAGATTAAAGGTAGTGGAATTTTATATGGGGAAGAGATCACATACACTGGTCCAGATGGTGTAATATGGAAGATCTGGTGCAGGAGGAATTTCTGGAGCAGGTGAAAGAGCGGCTTGGAGAGTTTCGAATAGATGGAATCCTGGACAGTGGAATGCTGGAACAGCTGACGGAGGATTCCTGGTTATCCCCTTTTCCGCAGTATCAGACTACGGAAAGACCAGATCGTGCAGCGCAGGAAATTTTAAATGGAAAAGCAGTGCTTCTCTGTGACAATTCTCCGTCAGCGCTTATTTTGCCAGGGATTTTTCACAGCTTTATGGAAAGCAGCGAGGACTGGTATAACCGATTTGAAATGGCATCATTTCTTCGAATACTGCGCTATGTGGCACTGGCAGCTGCTACATTGCTGCCGGGGCTTTATCTTGCGGTGATCCGGTTTCATACGCAGATTCTTCCCACGAACATGCTTCTGTCTTTTGCCCAGGCAAGAGAAGGTGTACCATTTTCCAGCATTGCGGAGCTTGTTTTGCTGGAATTATCTTTTGAACTGATTCGGGAGGCTGGCGTACGGATTCCGGGAGCACTGGGGAATGCTATGGGAATTGTGGGAGGACTGATCGTGGGATCCGCTGCGGTGGAAGCGAATCTTGTTAGCCCGATCGTGGTCATGGTTGTGGCAATTACGGCGCTTGGTTCTCTTGCAATCCCAAATGAAGAATTTGCCTCAGCATTTCGTATGCTTAAATACTTCATTTTTTGTTTTTGGGAGGATATCTGGGGATTTTTGGAATTGTGATCGGAGTATATCTGACAGTATCACATTCTGGCAGGACTTCTCAGCTTTGGAGTCCCATATCTGACGCCCTTTGTCAAACAAAGTATGGATAATGGGACTGGAAGCAAAATTGTGAGAGTGCCATTTAAAAAAGAGATGGAGGCGCCCTTCATATGCCAGACCAAAATGAGCGAGTGAGACTGCGAAAAAAATCCGCGATAAAAACAGGAAGGATAGGTAGCAGGAATAAATGAAATTTGTAGAAAATAATCAAATCTCCCAACGGCAGCTCTACAGGCAGATCGTGATTGCGTTTATTGCACCATTAATATTATGCCTTTTCGAAAACAGAAAAACTCTGGGGCTTGGTGGGCTGGCAGGGACTGCAGCAGCCCTTGCAGCTGTGCTGTTTTATGTGATTTTCCTCATCCGTCTTCGTTATGCTTTTGCCAGACCCTGCAAAACAGCCGGTGTGGTGTGGGGACGGCTGGCAGCATTGTTTTTTCTAATATACTGTATTCTTGGAGCAGCGTTTCTTTTGAATCTTCTGGGAGAAATTGTTGCAGTTAGTCTGGGAACAGGTATAGGAAAAAAATGGCTATGTCTGATCACATTGCTGGTTTGCAGTCTGGGCACGCAAAAGGGGATTCAGAGACGAGGCAGAATGGGAGAAGTGTCAGGAGGCGTGGTACTTGCAGCGGTTATGCTTATGTTAGTCCTGGCTGTGGGACAGGGAAAATGGGAGTATTTTCAGGAAATGGTATGGAATTCCTCTTTCTCAGGAAGAAAAATTATGGAAAGTGGATATGATGTGATATGTGCATTTTCCGGATTGGGGCTGCTTCCCTTTGCATTGGACAGTGTAGGAAACAGTAAAGATACAGGGAAAACTGTAAGCCTTGCCGTTTTTTACCCTGGGAATTTTGCTTATTCTGACGGAGTTACTGCTTCCTTCCGTATTTGGATGGGGGCGGCTGAAATATGAAAGCTGTCCGATTTTGCCGCTTCTGGCAGGTGCCGAGCTTCCAGGGAATGTATTGGCAAGATTTGATGTCCTCTGGATGGGATTTCTTTTATACAGCCTTTTATTTTCTATTGGAAGTTTTCTGCATTATGGTCATTTAATTGTGGAAAAAGCAGATATGGGAACTGGAAAGCTGTGGATATCTATTCTGGTTTTTGCCGGAGCCGTGTGGGATATTGAAAGATGGGGAATCAGGAATAGTTTTCCATTATATTTGAAATATATTTTTGTGCCCGGAATGCTGGTGCTTCAGATTATGTTTTTTATGACAGGCAAAAAGAAGTGGAAAAAGAAGCTTGCCGTAGCGTGTGTCAGTGCATTGTTTCTGTTAGCCGGCTGTGGTGGTGTGGAACCGGAGAAACGCATGTATTCGCTTGCACTTGGAGCTGATATTACAGATGGGAAATTTCAGCTGACTTACGGAATTCCGGACCTTCCAAAATCTACAGGACAGGAAAAAGACGGGGAAGATCAGGGTAATGCTGCACCGTCGATTCAGGGAAAAAACTTTCGTGAGATTGAAAATATATACAGCCGGACACAGGAAAAATATCTGGATATGGGACATCTGGAAATTTTGGTTCTTGGAGAGAGTCTGTTGGATGGAGGGCGTTGGGAGCAGGTTCTCGAGTATCTGAAGCAGGAGCCGACTATAGGTGAAAAGTGTTTATGTGTTTCGCTGTGCTGCGGCATCTGAAGCAGTAGCCTGGGTAAGCCCTCAGGACGTTTCTCTGGGAGAGTATCTTCTTGGGCTGCTGGAAAATAATCCGAATGGAAGCCCGGGACAGGCGGTAACTCTTCGTGAGGTTTATCATGAGTTTTATGAACGTGGTGCTTTGCCTGAATTGCCGAAACTGGAAATTTATGGAAAGGAACTGGAGGTGAAATTTTTAGCCGAATCAGGTAAGTCCCAGGGCGTGTTTGAATGCAGATAAGCATTCACCCGCTTCAAACGCGCGGAGCACTAACCAGTGGGGATGAATGTGATTATTCAAGGCTGGGACAGGGAATACTTTTGATAGAAAAATATGGGAGGCACTTTTATGTTCTGTTTAAGAAAAAAACCAAATATCATATAGCGGCAGCACTTCTGACAGCAGTATTACTTTGCCAGGTCAGTGAAAATTTTAATAAAAATTCCAACCTTCTTGCATGGTGGGGAACCATTTATCCCCAGTTCTGTTTTATGGAAGCACCGGGGACAGAGGAAGGCCAGAAGGCAGAGCCAAGATTTCATTTCTGGATTGTGGATACACTTAACGCTTTGATGTAGTACAAGCACTTGCACCGCCGCTCCTTTGGTGTTAAAATGAAGTACAGATTGCGAATATCGCTTGACTATGAATTTGGAGATAGAGGAATGAAAATAGACAGAGATGCGCCCGTTGGTGTGTTTGACTCCGGTATTGGCGGACTTACTGTGGCAAGGGAGATCATGCGGAATCTTCCAGCAGAGAAAATCGTGTATTTCGGTGATACTGCCAGGGTTCCATACGGAAGTAAATCCAAGGAACGATTATAGGATATTCACGTCAGATTATCCGTTTCCTGAAAGAGCAGAAGGTGAAGGCGATTGTGGTGGCCTGTAATACAGCCAGTGCGTTTGCCCTGGAGGCAGTTCAGGAAGAATTTGACATTCCCATTCTTGGAGTGATTGAAGCCGGTGCCAAGGTAGCTGCGCAGGTTACCAGAAATAAACGGGTGGGAATCATCGGTACAGAAGGTACTGTTGGAAGTGGAATCCACGCGGAGGTTCTGAAAAAGATCGATCCGGAGATTACAGTGATCGGAAAGCCATGTCCTTTATTTGTACCGTTGGTAGAGGAAGGCTGGACTCATGATCCGGTGACAGTGGAAGTTGCAAGCAGATATCTGAGGGAACTACAGGAAAAAGATATTGATACACTGATCCTTGGCTGTACCCATTATCCACTGCTCCGTTCTACCATCGGACAGATCATGGGAGAGGGGGTTACTTTGGTGAACCCGGCGTACGAGACGGCACTGGAGCTTGGCAGACTTCTGAAAGAGCAGGATATGCAGAGCACCGGACAGGGACAGTCTGATTTCCCATATCGTTTCTATGTGAGCGATCTGGCAGAGAAATTCAAGGGCTTTGCCAATTCAATTCTGCCATTTGATGTGGAGAAAACGCAGAAGATTGATATTGAGAAATATTGAAAAAGAGAAAGAAATGGAAAAACAATGGAAAAAGAAGTTTTAATTCACGTAAAAGGTTTACATATGATGGACACACCAGAAGGTGATGAGCCAATCGAGATTGTGGTTCCGGGAGAGTATTATTTCCGCAACGGCAGTCATTATCTTCGCTATGAAGAAATGCTGGATGAGCAGGGAGATCCTACTGTAAATTATATCAAGATATCCTCCAGGGGAATGGAAGTCCGAAAAAAAGGACAGGTAAATACACATATGGTTTTCGAGCAGGGAAAGCGTAATATGGCATTTTATACCACCCCATTCGGAACTCTTGAAATGGGAATTTCAGCGACGAATCTGGAATTGGAAGAAAGTGACGGGCAAATTGCCATGAAAGTGAATTATTCTCTAGACCTGAATCAGGAGCATGTGGCAGATTGCTGTCTGGATATTCAGGCGCAGGGGAAGAATACAACTGGGTTTGTGTTGTAGGAACTGTTGGGTAGAAGCATTACAGAAATTAATTTTAACAAGAAGACAGCAGGCGTTCGTTTGTTAGAATGAACTCCTGCTGTTTTTTTTATTGTTATTTGAATCGGTAGCAGTGGACGAATCTGGTATTGGAATCAATATTTTCAGATGAAACCAGTGGTCACTGGCGCTGACATGCACGGCATTCATGAATTTGAAAAGGGTTCCATCGATGACGCTGGTTATGGTAATCCCATGTTTCTGGCAATATATGGTTTTCATTTTTTATGTAATGATGTAAACAAAAAAGGTGCGACTTAAAAGTTTGTTTTTAAGCTGCGCCTTCTTTGTTTAATTCACCAGCCGTAACCAGATACGAAAGCGTAATCTGTAGCTTTTTAAACGTGGGATGTTGTGGACTCCTGGAGAAATTCATTTTATACTATAGTTAAATTATGAGTAGATTTACAAGAAATGAGAATTGGTTATTGTTCAAAGATTGTGAACAGCAATAATTTACGGGAGGAAAACGGAAATGGAAAATACATTTTGGATCTGGTATCCGGGAGATTTTGAATTATATCATGCCATGAAGCAGAATTTCAGCCGTGTGGAGAGAGGTTTTGGATGGCCGGCATTTTGGAAGAGTGAGGGCTTCCGCAACCGTGTGGCTTTCCGCCGGACTTATGAATTGGAGCAGGAGACCAGTTTTACTGTATTTTCCAATGCGATTGGTCATGTGCTTGTAACCAGGGAGAATGGGGAGAAGAAATATCCATTTGGAAAGAAGATTACAGTAGCACCTGGAAAGGTGCGGATCTCTATTCATGCAGGCTGTGTGGAGGCATTTCCTTGCGCTTATGTGCAGGGTGAGGTGATCCATTCTGATAAAACATGGCAGGCGGAGGATTATTCCCAGCCATTAGTGCCGGTTGGAGTGTGTAAGTATTTTACCAAGCCGGGACAGAATCCTACTGTGTGGGAATATACAGAAAAAGAGTGCAAGCCGGTGAAAATCAGCGAGATAAACGGTGGCGTGCTGGCAGAGTTTGAGACGGAACTGACGGCGGCGGTTTATGTGAAAAGTAAACGCAGTAATTGTGTTGACAGTACAAGCGAAGATGAGGATTTAGAGGTTTTTTGCGGTGAATCTGAGGACGAAGCTCTTGACCTTGAGCACTGCTACTACAGCTGGCAGCCGAATCCGGTTACAAATCGATGCCCATGCTGTGCAGTCCGTTTTGCATTCATTCCGAATTGCAAAGCCGAAGATGTGGAAATCACAGCATTCTATCAGTTTGTAGATTTCCCGAAACGCGCTTCCTTTAAGTGTAATGATGAGAAACTAAATAAGATCTGGGAGGTGGCAGAGCATACCTTCCGTCTTTGCAGCGGTATCTTTTTCCTGGATGGGGTGAAACGTGACAAATGGATCTGGTCCGGAGACGCCTACCAGAGCTTTTTTGTAAATCAGTATCTGCTGGCAGATCCTGATATTGACCAGAGAACTCTTCTGGCACTTCGTGGAAATGATCCTATGACAAGACATATCAATACCATCATGGACTATTCCCTGTTCTGGATCCTGGGCGTGCTTTATCATTATGAGGCATATGGTGACCTGAAATTTGTCCGCCAGGTTTATCCGAAAATGTGCTCCCTTATGGAGTTCTGTGAGGAACAGCTGGATGAAAACGGATTTCTTGTAGGTCGTGAAAATGACTGGATCTACATTGATTGGGCTGACATGGATAAGACCGGTGCCCTTTGTGCAGAGCAGATGCTGTTTGCAGCATGCTGGCAGACCATGGCGAAAGTGAGTGCGGCTCTTGGAGAAGAAAATCCGGAATATATGGAGAAATATGAGAGACTGATCGGGCAGATCCGTAAATTTTACTGGGATCAGGAGAAAGGCGCATTTATAGATTCCTTTGAATCCGGTAAGAGAAATGTGACTCGTCATGCTAATATTTTCGCAATTCTTTTTCATATTGCAACTGCAGATGAGCAGGAAAAAATCCTGGAAAACGTAATCAAAAATGATGAAATTCCGGCAATCACAACGCCATATTTTAACTTCTTTGAACTGGATATGCTTTGTCAGACAGGGGAACTGGAACTGGTATTTAATAAGATCCGCAACTACTGGGGCGGTATGCTGGATCGCGGCGCAGTAACATTTTGGGAAGAGTTTGACCCGGAGGCACCAGTAGAAACCCAGTACGACATGTACGGTGACCGCTTCGGAAAAAGCCTCTGCCATGCCTGGGCTGCCAGCCCGATCTATTTCCTGGCGAAGTATTTCATGGGGCTGAAATTTACCGGAGTTGGTGGAAAAGAGTTTGTGGTAGAACCGCATACTGAGTTTTTTGACAGCTTTGATTGTACATTGCCTGTTGCTGAGGGACAGGTACATATTGTGTGGGATGGAAACGAGCTGAAGGTGGAGAAGACAGCTCACAGACTTGATTTATAAAGTTCTGTGGGCTGTTATTAGCGTTAAAAAAAGGACTGTTCACGCTAATTCTTCCACAGAGATAGGAAAAAGCAGTAAACTGTTAACAGTTTGAGAATGCCGAAAAAGTAGTTGGTTTAAGGACAGAGATTTCAGAAAGGAGCAGTTTACTGTATGCAGAAAATTGATTTTAACAAGGATTGGATATGCAGGTGTCTTACCCGGGATGAGGCTGCTTATCCGGTGACTTTGCCACATGATGCAATGCTGAGTGAGCCGCGTACTCAGGAGAGTACCGGCGAGGGGAATATTGGATGGTATATTGGTGGAGATTACGAATATATCAGAAATTTCTTTGTGCCAGAGGAGTATAAAGATAAGAAAGTCCTCATTGAATTTGAGGGGATTTACCACAATGGTGAAGTTTACATAAATGGGAAAAAGGCGGCTTACCGTCCTTATGGTTATACCAATTTTTATGTGGATACAGAGGGCTTTTTCCAGTATGGAAAAGAGAATGAGATCAAAGTCATTGCGCGCAATGCTGACCAGCCAAACAGCCGCTGGTATTCAGGAACCGGTATTTACCGTCCGGCTTATCTGTATGTTGGGGAAGAAAAACATATTCCGGTAAACGGTGTGAAAATCCGTACCTTAAGCTATGATCCGGCGAGAATTGAGGTCGTTGTGAAAACTTCTTCGCCGGGAGAGGTTTCCCTGAAGATTGAGTTTGAGGGCTCTAAAGTACTTAGAGTAATTGGTGAAAGTACAAAAATAGGAAATGTAAACAATGACAAAATAATATCATCAGATAATAAAAACATGCAGCCAAATGAATCAGTACAGACTGGAAAAAATGGTCAGAAGAGTGAATTGGCGCAGGTGGAAGCGGAAAAAAATAATCAGGCAGCAGCATACCAGGCCATCTTCCAGCTGGATGTTCCAAACGCAAAGCTCTGGGATACAGAGCACCCGAATCTCTATACCTGTAAAGCAATTTTCGGCGAAGACGAAGTAACCGAAACTTTTGGAATCCGCGAACTGATCTGGAATCCGCAGGTAGGAATGACCATTAACGGAGAGCGTGTGATTCTTCGCGGTGCATGCTTTCATCACGATAATGGTGTGCTTGGTGCATGTACGTATCCGGAAGCAGAAGAACGTAAAATGCGTATTCTCAAAGAAAATGGATACAATGCAGTCCGCTCTGCACATTATCCTTGCTCTAAGGCACTTCTGGATGCCTGTGACCGTGTGGGAATGCTGATGATGGATGAATATGTAGATGTATGGTACATTCATAAGACTAAATATGACTATGCAGGACAGCTTGCGGACTGGTGGAAGCAGGATTTAAAAGACATGGTTGACAAGGATTACAACCATCCAAGTGTGATTATGTACTCCACAGGAAATGAGGTTGCAGAGACCGCCCAGAAGAAGGGAATTGCCCTCACCGGCGATATGACAAACTACCTTCACAGCTTGGATTCCACCCGTCCTGTTACCTGCGGAATCAATATTTTCTTCAATTTCTTAAGCTCCATAGGACTTGGCGTTTACAGTGATGACAAGGCAGAAAAGACAGCTGCTTTTCAAGCCGGAAAAGAAGAAAAAGCCAGTAGGAAGCGAGTTCTATAATACTCTTGCCTGTCTGGTTGGAGACTACTTTTATGAAGTGCGGTGCTACCCTTTTATCCGTGCGATTTTAAGGACGAAGGATGCCTATGCAAACATGGATATCGCAGGTTATAATTTACGGTATTTTTCCGCTACAAACATGACCTGAAAAAGTACCCGAACCGTCTGATTCTGGGAAGTGAAACCTTCTGTAAGGATGCGTATAGTTTTTTGGGAAATTGCCAAAAAAAACAAACGGATTATCGGTGATTTTTGTGTGGGCAGGATGGGATTATATCGGAGAAGTCGGGGATGGTGCAGCAGAGTATTCTGACTATAAATTTGAAGATCCCGCCACGAGAATGACAGGTGGAAACGGTCGAATTGACCTGAATGGAAAGCCGCGTGCAGAGGCTGCATATACCAGAGTCGCTTTTGAAAGAGAGACAGGTCCGTTCATAGCAGTTGATCCTGTTTACCAGAAAGAAAAGCTTCGTCTTACTGGCTGGCAGCTGACAAAAGCTCTGGAAAGCTGGGCATGGGATGGCTGTAACGGAGAAACGGCGAAGGTAGAAGTTTATGCAAGGGCTGCACAGGTTGAGCTGTTTATCAATGGCAAAAGTGCTGGTAAAAAGAAAGTGAAAAAATGCCGTGCAAACTTTAATATCACCTATCAGAATGGGGAAGATAACGGCGGTTTCTTACGATGAAAATGGAAGAGAAATCAACCGTTATTCATTACATACAGCAGGAAAAGAAACGGTTCTTCAGGTGCGCCCAGAGGAGAAAACCGTGAAACCGGAGGGCCTTGCATTTATTCAACTGCAATACACAGATAGCAAGGGAATCTGGAAACCAATGGAGAAACATAACATAAAAGTAACAGTAGAAAATGGTGTCCTGAAGGGACTCGGAAGCCCGGCTCCTTATGTAAAAGGGAATTATACTGACCATACTGTGGCGACTTATTATGGTGAGGCAATGGCAGTTGTACAGGCAGATGGAAACGGACCGGTGAAGGTTACCGTGGCAGATGAAGAACGGTTTTATGTGGTGGAAATTCCATATGAATGAAGTGAAAGACTTATGATTTAAGGTGGAAAAGAGGTTGAACAAATGAAGAAAAAAGGTTTTATCATAGGTGGAATCTGTCTTGCTGCTATAGTTGGTATTCTCGGTTACAATCATGAAGCTGTTCGTGTGGTTTTTCATAATGTATACTCTCCATCAGTGAAATTGGATGATTCTTCCAAATGGAATGGTGGAAAAGCTTATGAGAAGCTGCCATATTCTGAGTCTTCCGAAAATGATTATCTGGATCTGTATGTGCCGGACAGTGAAGAACCTATGCCGTTGATCATATTGGTACATGGGGGCGGCTTCGTATACAATGACAGTCAGTCCCGTCAGGCGCAGCTGATGTACCGCTATTTCCGCGATCATGGATATGCATGTGCATCCGTTAACTATCGTCTTGCCCAGGAAGCAGCCTTTCCGGCAGGAGTGGAAGATGTGAAATCAGCGATCCGTTTTCTTCGTGCAAATGCAGAGAAATATGGATACGATCCGGAGCGTTTCGCAATCTGGGGAGAGTCAGCTGGGGGGTATTTATCAGTGATCTGTGGCGCTTCCAATGATGAGGAATTTAATAGTGTTCCATTTATCGGAGAAGATGAGAACCATCCTGTTTCCAGTGAAGTTCAGGTGATTCTGGACTATTACGGCTGTATGGAATTCGGAACTATGGAAGATGATTACAGGGAGCTGAGGATTCCAAAAATTGTCCGCTGGGCGGCCAGCCTGTGGCTTCAGGGAGCAATTAAAGATACCGGCTACGAAGATGTAGAATCTTATTGGATGCGCAAGGATGTAAAAACTCTTACTGAGGATGAGAAAAACAACTATAGTCCATTATATTATATTGAGAAAAATCTTACGGAGGAAAACAGCCCGGATATATTGATCTGGCATGGTGATGCGGATTTAGATGTTCCGTATCTGCAGTCTGAGAGACTGAATGCACTGCTTACAAGAATTGTTGGGACAGATAAGGTGGAATTTAAGCTTTTTCATAATTATAAGCATGCGGCAGATCAGCTGTACAGTGATGAAAATCTGGGAATCCTGAAAGAATATCTGGATGAGAAATTTGCATAAGGGAAGTCGCATACATTAATATGAGCGTGATTACCGGAGAATCGGCAGACACATAAGCTGACAGAAACGAAGAAAATATCTGGCACAGGGCAGAATTGCCCCGTCAGATATTTTTTTGCCCTCAAATAAAAAGGTTTTAACAAAATCTGTCAAAACCTTGAAAAAGCTAAATGGGTTTGATATGCTGTCTATGTATATCTTTTGATGAGTTGTAAGTCATTGTTTACAGGTAATATTCTGTGCGGGTAAATTTTGCACAGAATTGCAGCACAAGGTGATCATTGTGCACTTAGTGAACAGTGCTATTTTATATAGTAGGGAGAAACTATGAAAATAGAAAAGAAACTATGGATTACCCTGTTCGTATTTGGATTGTTTGCAATTGGTTTTTCAGGTTGGATATTCAGTCAGAGTACAGCCAGGGAAAAATTGCTCTGGGATAATACGATTAGGTTTGAAACAAAAAAAACTGACAGATGGAGAAATCAAATCAGAGAATATTGCTCTGCCCGAAGACTTCGATGATCCCAGATCAATCTTATTTAAAACCACACACACCATTGCAGAAGTGTGGCTGGACGGAGAAAAAATATACGAATACGGAAATGAAGCGGATGCCCCGGGCTTTATGAAGACTCCTGGAAGCTGCTGGCATATTGTGGATATTCCGGGAGACAGTGCAGGCAAAAGCCTGGAGGTCAGAATTATTCCGGTATATGAGGGATATTATGGAAATGAAGTCATCCTTGTATACGGAACACGAGGCGATTGTATTCTGAAAATATTAACAGACAGTCTCGGAACTCTGGTAATCAGCTGTGGAATTTTGTTTGCCGCTGTTATCTGCCTGATTCTCTATTGTGGCGCAGCGCGAAGAAAAAGAAGAGATAAGACAGAAGCGAAAATTGAGATTTTTTTGAAACCTTGGATTTTTCTCATTGCTGGTCGCAGTATGGACACTGGTACAATGTGGCTTTCTGCAGTTTTTGATCCCGGATGGAAGAACCTTATATTTTGTGGATTATTTTTCACTTTTTCTTTTCCCGGTGCCATTTAATTTCATGTTATATGATATCTGCAAAAGCAGGTATCACAAAGGAGCATTGATTTTTTCCATTCTTTATCTTACAAATATGGCAGTCGATGTTTTGCTTCAGTGTACAGGAATTATTGATATGTCCCGCTTACTTTCTGTAACTCATGTTATTATGGTTGCAAATGCGGTTTACACAGTTGTGATCATTCTTTACGAAGCCAGAAAAAAAGAAAATGATGTAGCCCAAAAATTCCGGTATCCTATGTGCGTGGCCATGGGATTTGGAATGGCGGAAATGATTTTTTATTATTTAAGAAGATTTGAACAGATATCCATTTTGCTTTCCATGGGAACTATGCTGTTTATTATTATGCTGATCTGGATCCAGGTTTCTCAATATTACGATCAATATATCCAGAAGCAAAAGGTGATTTATCTGCAGAAAATAGCCAATATGGATATGCTCACAGAGGCCATGAACCGAAATGCTTACGAGGATATGGTGAAATATCTGGATGAAGGTGAAATTAAACTGCGCACCACAGGTGTAGTGCTTTTTGATCTGGATAACCTGAAAGTAATCAATGATGATTTTGGACATGAAAAGGGAGACGAGGCACTGAAGCTGTGTTATCAGTGTATCAGTCAGGCATTTCAGAATGTAAAGAACTGTTTTAGAATTGGCGGCGATGAGTTTGCATATGTGTATCATAGCGATGAGAAGGATATGATTCCGGAACGGCTGAAGACACTGGAGCTGATTTTGAAGAAAACCGCAGAAACACACAAGCTGGAGTATCCGCTTAGTATATCAGCAGGATACGCTTATTATCAGCCGGATATAGATTTTGACTTTAAAGATATTGTAAGACGAAGCGATACCATGCTGTATCGTCAGAAGCGCAGGAAGAAGATTGCGGGGTCAACTGATCCGAGTCACTTGCTTTCCCGTATGGAAAAGCATTCCACAGAGGAGATCACAGATGAGGTGATCCTGCAGGAGAAAAAGTATCAGAGTATGTCAGTGGATGAACTTTGCAGCGTGATCGATCTTCTGAGTCCAACTACAGATAGTTACCCGTATGTGATTGATTTTCGGACAGATTTTTATTACATAGCAAACCAGGCTCTTGTACCGTTTCTGTAATTCCGAAAAATTAGTTTTCATAATTGATGATTTCCAAACCATAAAGAATTTGTATATGAACCTGATTATGAAAAACTGAAAGAGGAATTTGATGATCTTCTTAAAACAGACCGTTGTATCCATAGTATGGAATATCGATGGCTGGATCTGAAAAAAATGCCGGTCTGGATTCATTGCAAAGGATATCTGGTCCGGGATGATAATACGAAACCTCTTTATATGATCGGTTGTATCAATGAGATTGGAGAAAGACAGAAGGCAGATAATGTAAGCGGGTTATTAGGAGAGACAGGATTGCGGCAGTATATGGATCAACAGGATACTCCTTTGGAAACAGGATATCTGCTTCGTATAGGAATCGATCATTTTAAGGAAATCAATGATAACTTCGGACAGGAGTACGGTGATTTTGTACTTAGAAAAACAGCAGATTGTATTTCCGGCTGCATATCAGAAGCACAGAAAGTGTACAAGCTTGTGGCAGATGAATTTCTGATTCTGGATGTTTCTTCTGACGAGGTGAAGGATGCAGATAAACTTTATGATAAAGTGAGAAATGAAATAGACAGATTCATTGAATCTAATGAGTTTAAGGTCATGTATACGGTTTCAGGAGGAATTGTGCCATTTGCGGCATTAAAGGGAAATCAGTATTCAGAAGCCCTGAAGCTGACAGATTTCGCTTTGAATGAAGCGAAGAAGCTGGGAAGAAACCGTTGCTATATATTTAATGAGGAAACCTACAGAAGATTTCTTAGGAAGAGGGAGATTACCCAGGAACTGAGAGAAGCTGTGAACAATGGCTTCCGAGGCTTTAGGGCTTTTTATCAGCCTGTATTTGCTGAAGATAAAAAGGTGTCTTATGGAGCAGAAGCTTTAATGCGTTTTACTTCTGAAAAATTTGGAATGGTTTCACCGGCAGAGTTTATTCCGATTCTGGAAGAAACAGGACTTATTATTCCTGCTGGCCGATGGATGATGAGGGAGGTTATGGGAAAATGCAGTGAAATCAGGAAAGTAATTCCAGAGTTCAGAGTAAGTATTAATATTTCTCAGGTTCAGGCATCCAAGTCTGATGTGATCCAGGATATCAGTGGGGAAATGAAAAGAGCCGGGCTGCCGTTGGAAGCCTTGATCGTGGAATTGACAGAGAGTGACCTTCTGGAACAAAATATAAATGAGAAGCATTTTCTCACAGAACTGAAGCGAATGGGAATCAGTCTGGCGCTGGATGACTTTGGAACCGGATACTCGAATTTCCATTATCTCAGCGAACTGAAACCGGAGATCATTAAGATCGACCGCTCTTTCACTGCCAAAGCAGTTGCAGATAAACAGGAATATTATCTGCTGAATCAGTTTTGTACCATGACCCATAATCTGGATATGAAGATTTGTATCGAAGGCGTGGAAAATGCTCAGGAATGGCTCAAAATCCGAAAGCTGCGCCCGGAATTCACCCAGGGATATTTTTGGGGAAAACCTTGTGGATATGAAGAGTTTATGACAAAATT
>ENA-OQET01000569-OQET01000569.1-human-gut-metagenome-genome-assembly--contig:-NODE-569-length-19206-cov-4.821741_pt1 | contig 19206 bp, 14 predicted proteins | sample MGYA00242800_ERZ504645 | MGnify/ENA primary metagenome ERZ504645 (study PRJEB26092, sample SAMD00036308) | human gut metagenome | host: Homo sapiens | study: EMG produced TPA metagenomics assembly of... | reverse complement strand
TCTCTGTTCTTCTGGTTCTACTGTGATGATCTTTGCTTCCACATCTTTCTGTAAGCCATACGTTCAGATCTTCTACATATTTTGTTGATAATAAAGATGCTGGAATAAATCCACGGATTCCTTCGACATAAACGATAACTCCACCATTTACAACACCGCCAACTGTCAATGCCAGAACATCCCCATCTTCTTTCATCTGCTCTAAACGGTTCCATACTGCGTCTTCATTTGTTGATGCTTTATTTAAAGATTCTTCTAACTGTGCTTCGAAATCTTCTCTTGTTTCTTTTACTTCTTCTGCCATAATATCCATTCCTCCATTTGATTGAACTATATACGTAACCTTTATTATAACATAGAATGAAAAAGATTCAAGAATGCCTGGATTTCCTATAACTACAAAACATTTTTACAGATACGAAAATGCTTGTTCCTATGAGAAATAAAATCCATAAATTGGGGTTTTTTGTTTTTTTCATCTTTTTTGATGGTATTTTATCTTGTTTTACCACAATTTGTTTCACTGCTTTTTGGAAGGACTTTTGTGATCTTAAATGTGATCCTTTGATCAGTTTTATTTCCTGCCTGATCCACTGCTTTCAGATGAAGAACATGCTTTCCAGGAGCCAATTCTTTCCATGCGATCTTATGATGTTTCAGTTTTTGTTCTTTTCCATCCAAAATGACCTTCTCCCACTGATCTGTTTTATTTTCCAGAAGGATGCTGATCTGTTTTCCATATTCACATTCAGATTTCTGATCAAGCCCTTCTATTTTGATCACCGGTTTTTGTGTGTCATAAAAAAACTGTATTTCTTCACTTGTTTTTTCATTTCCGGCACTGTCTTTTACATGCAGACTGACACTGCATTTCCCATTTTCTGTGATAGGATCTTTTATATAAACTTTATCTTCTTTCCATTGATATTCCTTTTTTTGCCCATTCACAAGAAATGCCATTACCTGCACTGGTTCCAGACTTTCAATGCGAAATCCTGGCTTCAGATTTTTTGTTGATATCTGTTTTTCCTTTAAATTCTCTTGCAAAAAATGAATCTGTATACCTTTTTGATTGACAGTAAATTTTCTGCTGCACCTATTTTGATTTCCTGCAAGATCTTCAGTTTTCACATCAATGGTATAATATCCATCCTTTTTGATCATAACGGATTTCATCTTCTTTCCGTTAAGATAAATATATGTCTTATCTGGATTCAGATTTTGATCTTTCACATCTACTTGAATTTTTACAGGCTTTGAATATGATCTTCCATTGTCAATTCCTTGAATTTTAATCCTTGGTTTTTGTGTATCAATGATAAACGACTTTTCCTGTATGATCATCTTATTTCCTGCCAGATCTTCTGCCTGAACAGACAATGTCTGTTTTCCGTCCTTTAAAAATATAACTTCTGTTTCATAATGATCACCTTCCAACTTCCATGGCTTTACCTGTTTCCCCGATGTTCTTAAGACCATATTTTCCTTTTTCAGATTTTCATCCTTAACTATGATCTGAGCTTTCTGGTATTTTAAAATTTCTGATCTTGGATTTTGATAGCGAACAAAAATCTCTGGATTATCTGTATCCACAAAACAAGTCTTTTGGTAGAGTTGTTCTGATCGATTTCCAGATTCATCTTTCGTATAGATGTCAAGCTGATATCTTCCATCCTTCCTGATCCTAGGAATCTGATCGATTCCTGTCAGTATCTCTTTTGTCTTCAAATCTGTAAGCTGCGCATAAAGATGCACCTGTGGTCCTTCTTTTTCCTTCAGATCATATGAGAAAACAGGAATTTTCGAATACCATCCACCAATAGGTTCCTGATCACATTGGATCTTTGCAAGTTCTGGTTTTTGTTTCCATACTCTCACTGGAATCTGACTGATCACTCCTTCTCTTCCAGCCTTTGAAACTGCTCTGATATAAACAAGCTCATCAAAATCTTTGCTGATCTCTAACTTGTTATTTTCATCTGCTTCCATTCATCTTGTCCTATTTTATATTCATAAAATTGAATATCAGAAACTGCTTTGGCTCCATAAGCTTCCAATACCACATTCTTTTTGCTCCATGCTCCTGGAGTATACGCTCCCGCTGTGATCTTGGCTGTTGTTGGATTATTTAATTCGACCATAACCTGCCTTATTTCTTCATATCCATTTTTATGAACAATATGAACCTTATAAATCCCTTCTTCCTGAAAACTGATCTGTGTACTTTGTTCGTAATCCCAGATCGGATTTATTTTCTGTTGATTCACGAAAATTGTAACATCCTTTGGTGCTGTCCCATCTTTTAGAAATATTTCCATCACTGTACTGCTTCGAAATGCAGGATCATTCCCTTCTCCTTCCAGAGTAATGTCCCAAGGGATTTCCCAATCTCCCTTCGTATCGACCGGTAAAACCATAAAAAGAAGAAGTACTGTGATTCCCATGATGATATATATCTTATATTTTCTGATCATAACCCAAGTTTCCTCCTCAATTCCTCTGCTCTTTTGCTTGTCATTCCTGTCCGTTTTCTACCTTCCCTATAGACCCTTTGTGCCTGTGTCATTTTATTGTTCCTGCATAAATAAATACTATACTCCACATAGACATCCATAACTTTTGGATATTTCTTTAGAAATCGTTCAAACTCCCTGCTGATATCTGGCTGTTTTGATTCCAGATAAACAAGCTTTCTTTCATACAATTTCCATGCAGGATCTCCTTTAAGATTTTCTTTGAAAACCCGGTCTGTTTCCTCTAAAAACTTTCTATCATCTCCTTTTTCTGCTTCTCTTTCATATAAATTGATCCGGTCTGCTTCCACTAATTTCTGATATTCTTCCTTTTGTGGATATTTTTGTATCTGTTCTAACATTTTTTCTGCTTCTTTCCATACATTCTCTGACAGTTTTGCTGTATTTACTGTATAAAAATGAAGATAAAAATATGCCGACCAGAAATCATGCACATCGGTCTGACAATCCTGTACGATCTTCATAAGTTTTTCCGCACTTATATCATTTCTCCTGCCATCTAAAACATCTAAAAGCACCAAATACGATGACACATTCTTTTTCATCCCTCTACATCTTTCAAGATACACTCGTGCCAATTGTGTATTCTTTTGTATCTGATCCGTTCCATAAAAATAAGCCATTGCCTTTTTTATCTCTCTTTGAGACTTTTTCTGTACAATGACTTCTTTCTCTCTTTGTTCTTCCCTCTGTATCTGATTCCAGAAATTCTGGATATAAAAAACAGCAATCACCACCATGAACCCTTTCTTCATACGACAGATTCTCAATATTCTCTCAAAATCTGCCTGAATCTGCCTTATGTTGTGATATCTTTTTGCATCGTCATCGATCAGACATTTTTCTATGATCTTTTGGACAGCATCTGTTGCTTTCAATAAAGATTCCATTGTTTTTCCTAAATCTATATATATCAAAATAAATGTCTGCTCTTTCTTCTGTCTTTGCCTGTTTTTTCGATGCATAGTTTTTGGTTCCATATCCACTTAATTTTTCTCCCGCAAACAATGCCGCTCCAAAATCGATCAAGTATATATTTCCAGATTGATCAAGCATGATATTTTCCGGTTTCAGATCCATATGAATGATTCCTTGTTCATGAATCTTATTCAGCACTTTGCAGATCTTGATCATCCACAATAAACTTTTCTTTTTATAAAGTTTTCCACAGACTCTGCCATATCGTTTTAACGAATTTCCAAGAATATATTCCATCACCAGAAAAAGTTCCTTTTCCTTTCCTGCAAAAAATAATTCCGGCACACCTTTGGTATGTTTTAATTTTTGCAAGATCACCCTCTCCCTGTCCCACTGTTTTTGATCCTTTACGATCTTCACAGCAACCTCTTTTCCTGTCTTTTGATCCAGTGCAAGAAAAACTTTACCCATTCCGCCTTCTCCAAGTATTTTTCGGACTTGATAACGTTGGTGATAAATCTTTCCTATTTCTTGTTCGGAACTTTGACGATCACACAGGACAGATTGTCTAATTCTCCTCTTCTTTTTACTTTCTGAAAACATTTCTGCACCCATTCTTTGATCTGTTCTTTTGATGCCTCTACCTGATAGATTTCTTCTTCCTCAAGCAGCCCATAAAAGCCATCGGTACATAATAAAAACTCCATTCCTGGATTTAATCTGCCTTTGTAACAGTCAATCCGGATATCTTTTGTCACACCTACACACTGAATCAAAATATGTCTTCTCGGATCTTTTTTTTGCCTGTTCTTTTGTGAGATGTCCAGCACGCAGTTCCAACTCTGCCAGAGTGTGATCTGTCGTTACAAATTTACGGTCCCTGTCAAACCAGTAAGTTCTCGAATCACCGACATTTAAGACAAAAAATTCATGTTCTTCAACAAACAATAAGGTTAATGTGCTTCCCATGGATTTTGTTTCTTCCATCCGACGACTCATTAACAAAAGATTCTGGTTGATCCTGCGGATCAGATCGATCAGATTCTGCTCGATCATATCAATTCCCATAGTTTCTAATCCATCAAACAACGTTTCGTCAAACCATTGTTTTAATACTTCCACGATATAATGACTGGCAATCTCTCCTTTTTTCAAACCTCCCATGCCGTCACAGACGACTGCGAGCAGATAAAGCTTTCCGTTCTTTTCCTTCTGACGCAACAGATAAGCATCCTGATTGGATGGTCTCCCATTCCCAATATCTGTCATTCCAATTGTATCTATCATAAATTCCTCCTAAATGAAAAAAAAGCTCATAAAGATAAATCTTTACAAGCTTCTTTCACTGTTTTGTTGTATTTGTTAATAGTTTATTCCTCGATATCTTCGATATCTTCTTCCGCCGCTTCGTCGTCTCCTCCGTCAATCTCCTGCTTCAGGATTTCGATATCTCCACGAAGCTTCTCGATCAGATTAAACAGGTCAATATACTCTGCCTGTGGGTAATCCATATGTTCTTCAAAATACTTCTCTCCCACCTGACGGTACAGATCATTTAAATCTCTCTTGGCGACTCTTAGATCATTGTGTCTTTTTGCGGAATCTGCGACTTCTTTAGCTTTCTGCGCCGCTGCTTTCCCTGTGGTCTGAATCGTTTCTTCCAGACGTCCGAAAAAATCTTTTGCCATATACGTCACTCCCAACATTTTTCTTTCATTGTACCTTATCCTCAGTATTTCGTAAAGGCTTTGTTCCTAGAATTACTAGTGTTTTTTCTTCTTTTTCCAATATATAAAACTTCCACCTAAAGATGCTACCAACAATGCAAAAATCCATTTCTCATCAAACGAATCTCCTGTTTTTGGTGTGCTCGCTGCATCCCTTGTTCCTGGTGATCTTTTATATTCAGAAGTATTGGATCGATCTGCTTTATTTCCCGTTGTCACTGTTGATTTCGATTCTTTTTTGATCTTCACTAAACGTACTGCACTAACTGGTTTGACAAAATCTGCTTTTCCTGTCGCTGTATTTTTTAATGTCTTTCCAGAAAGTGATGCTTCTTTTAGTTTTACCTGATACGATACTTTTATGGATTCATCATAAGATAAATTCTTTCCTGTCTCGATGACATATTTATTTTCTTCTGCAGTGATCTTGCACTGTCTGGTAATATCTGACCCATCTGGTGCATAAATCTTAATGCTGTTCTTGATCACCTTAGCTCCATTTCTTGAAAGCTGATCTTCGATCACAATATTTTTTGCGATCGCATCTTTGATCGTCTGCGTAACAACCAGCTGATACTCGCAGATATCACCAACTTTATATGTTGTTTTATCAACCTTCTTGGTGATCATCAATGCTGGCTGTACAGCTTCCATTACTACCACTTGATCATCTCTGACTTTATCCGCATCATCACTATAGCTTTCCGCAATGTTTTTGATATCTCCTGTGACCATCTTCTTAAATGCTGTCTGATATATTACCAGAAGTTCATCTTTGTCACTGACATCTTTTCCTGTGATGATCTTAAATTTTCTAAGATTCTCATCTATTATGATCTCACATTGCTTGGTGATATCTTCCCCATTGTATTTTACACGGATCTGTGAAATCTCCATTCCTTCTTGTTCAAAATGATCTTCTACGACTACCTGATGTGCTGTCATATTCTCATTTCTCTGTGTCACACGGATCTTGTATTCTCCGCTTTGTCCTTCTTTGTAGGACTTATGTGCAGTACTTTTTTCAATCTTTAACACAGGTGGTTTTACAACGACTGTATTTTCATCCTGATCATCTTCTGTATTATCACTTCCTGCAACTGCTGTATTCTTCACGGCTCCTTCAATCCTCTTTTCAAATACAACCTGATAAGCTACCGTCATCACATCATTTTCACCAAGATCTTTTCCTGTTTCAATCGTAAACTGATGGTCTTTCGCATCAATCTTGCAATCCGATGTGATATCTTTTTCATTAAGTTTTACTTCGATCTTCTGAACCTTCATACCTTCTTTTTCGAACTCATCCACGACTTTTACATTCTGTGCTGTCATGCCTTCTTTTCCTTGTGTGATATGAAGTTTATAATATCCAGTTTCTCCTACTGCATAAACCTTTTTATCCGATTGTTTTGTGATTTGCAGTTTTGGTGCTTTCACCTTGATCGTCTCATCTGCCATCCCGCTTCCTGACGGAATCTCTTTATCTTCCCGGATCAGATCTCCATTACTGTTTTTTGTCGCAGCAGCGTGCATGATATTCTTTACTTCCTGTCCTTCGAGTCCATCTTCTTCAATCACTGCCTGATAAGTGATCTCTATCTTATCCGTCATACGAAGATTTTCATAAGATCCTGTTTTCTTTCCTTCTTCCGAACCCATTGCTGGAATCGTACCATTTTTCAGTGCAAGTGGTGTTATGATCTCATAACTTCTTCCACTTGGATCAAATGTGATCTTACACTCAGATGCAATGTTTTTCCCACCAGATATAACCGCTACGGTTCCTGGTATGATCTTGATCCCTTCTGCCTGAAGTTCATCCTGAATCTCCAAATTTCTCATAAAAGTTCCCGGATTTGGATTGGTGATCACTGCCTGATAAGTTACATGATCTCCTTTTTTATAAAGCTGTACTGGAGCTGATTTTATCACATTATTTTTTGGCGAGTTGATATACACCTGCCTTGATGCCTTTGTTTCTGGAATTCCTGCTGCCCATGCAGATACAGTATTATCGATCACTTTTCCATTTGTAAGGACTCCACTTTTTACTGTATATGTGATCTCGATCGTCTGTCCATATGGAAGGGCATAATCACCTTTTGACTTCAAAATAAATCCATTATTTTCTGTCTGTAATATATAATCCTTCTTATCAAGACCATTGATTTTTATATCCTGTAACTTCATATCCATCACACTTGCAAAGGATGTATCCTGAATCGTAAAATAAGCTGTCTTTGCTTTTTCGTTTTGATTTTTCACTGTTACCTTATAGGTGATCTCGTCTTTTGCCTGATATTCATATTGTTTTGTCTCTTTCCTGATCAAAAGACCCGGCGTATCTCCATTTTCTTTTGGCAGCTCGATATCTACACGAACCTCATTGGTCATTCCTATCTTATCATTTATGATCGTTTTCGCTGTATTTTTTTCTGTGATCATCGTTTCCTTTGTATTATAATGCCCATGTTCTTTCCATATCTTACGCAATTGATCTAACTGTTCTTTGGATGCATTCTCCGGAATATTCATCTTTACTTTGATCTTTAATTTATAAACAGATTTTTTATAAAATTCGGCATCTTTCGGATTCTTAAGTTCTGCTCTTACAAGATTGCCGTTTTGTGAAATATCAAACTGACTGCTTACATCCTCATCATCTCCGTAAACCTTGATATCCAAAATCTTTAAACAGGATTCGATCTGATCTTCAAATGCAAACTTATCAAAATAATGTGCCTTTGGAATTTCTCCTGCGATGACCTGACTGACTTCATAATCCCATGATCTTGTCAGATCTTCCACACTTCGATATTCTGTCTTGATCCCATCTTCTCCGATTACCTCTTTGGTTGGATCAACTGGATCAAAGCGGATCATATTCTGTCCATATCCTACATATTGCTCCTCTTTTGTTGGTGCTTTTTCAAGACTCCTTCCGAATGTATATTCAAAAGAATCTGATGCAAATGTAAATCCTACACAAGTAAAATCTTCACTACTGTAATTGTCTGGGAAATCCGCATAATAAATACTAGTTTCCCCTGATCTTTTACAACTTAATTTTGTATTCTTTGATACATATTCTCCGTGAATCTTGTTTGCTTTGATCCCGATATACTGATATGTATCAATATCCTTTAACGTCATATTACTTTTGATCGTTACTGGTGTATTCGTTCCTGCTTTATAAAAATCACTTTTTAATGTCATCTCTTCGATTCCAACATAAGCACATCCATTGATGCCGCTTCCAATCGCCACATAACCGTCTTGATTCTTATACTTTTCGATTCCAGTAACCGTCATGACCAAATCTAATTTTTCCCAATGGCCATTACTTCCATCGGCTTTGCATTGATAGATCTCCATATTTGTTTTTCGGATCTTAATATTCCCTGCGGTATTTTGTGAAGTCTGAAACCATGTATACTTTTTAAGGAAATCCGGCATCTCGATCTCTGGTAGTTTTACTGCTTTCTTTCCTGCTTCTATGATCGTCTTCGTCTGATTTGTTGCATGCATCTTAAAACCGTAGGATGCATCCACTGAAAGTGCTTTTTCATCGTCAAATGATGAGAAAATATGTTTCTCATCTGCCCAGCTGCTTGTGATCTTCCCCGCATTCTCAGTATTTAACTGTGCTTTCACCTTTCGCTGTCCAAACACAGATAAGATTATGGATGCCGTAAAAACTCCGATCATCCCAAGGCACATGAACCATTGTCTCTTTTTCTTCATAATGTACTCTCCTCCTTGTCATATCTTTATATTTCCCTCATTCTCCAACAGACAAAATGTCTCATAGCCTCCCGGCTCCCCTCATTCTTATGACAGGCTGCACTCACCTCCATGACCATGCAGAAGTCTCATTATCATATCCTTGTTCGCTCCCTGTGCTCTTCGTGGTATCATAAAAGAACCTCCATCCTATTGTTCATGGCATAAAATTCATTGCCCGCAGATCATGGCGGAATATGTCCTCCCGGACTGTGCCGGAAAATGGTCTTATTCAATTGTCAGCTTCCCTTGGATTCATCATCATTCGATCATCATATGTCGTGAATGGATTTGTCAGATCTGATCGATCTCATCTTAGATTTATCTTGTTGATATGTTTTAGAATTATCTGATATTGTATTCTCTTCCATTTATTCCCTATCTTGGTTCATCATAACATTTTCGCATAAAAAAAGCAACCATTTTCTTCCATGGGTTGCTTTTTATGATTCATTAGATTCCAAGAATCTTCTTCACTTCGTCTTCCATTACTGCTGTCTCACATACCGTATCATGAAGAACTGGTGCAGTTCTGATCTCTTCGATCGCTTTTGGAATTGCTGTCTTAGATACTTTGTTAAGTTCATCAACTAATTCAAAGTCATCTTCTGCATCGTATGCTGGATCGATCGCATCCATAACACTTCTTGTAAATTTGTATGGACTTGCTGTAGAAGCGATCACTGTTGGAGTCTTGTCATCTCCTGTCGCTGCTTTGTATTTATCATATGCAACTGCTGCGACTGCTGTATGTGTATCCATCACATATCCTTCTTTGTCATAGACTTCTTTGATCTTCACTGCTGTTTCTTCTTCACTTCCGAAAGCTCCAAAGAACTCAGATAATTCTGCTTTCATGGCATCTGTGATCACATATTCACCGTCTTTTGTCAATGCTACCATAAATTTGGCACACTGTTTTGCATCATTTCCTGCAATTCTATAGATCATACGCTCTAAGTTACTTGAGATCAGAATATCCATAGATGGAGATGTTGTAACATAGAATTCTCTGTTACGATCGTATTTTCCTGTCTCAAAGAAATCAAATAATACTTTATTCTTATTAGATGCGCAGACAAATTTGCCGATTGGAATACCCATCTGTTTTGCATAATAAGAAGCTAAAATATTACCAAAGTTTCCTGTTGGAACGACTACATTCATAGGTTCTCCGGCCTTTAATGCACCCTGTTTTAATAAATCAGCATAAGCCTTTACATAATATACAACCTGTGGCACTAAACGTCCGATGTTGATTGAGTTTGCAGATGAGAACTGGAATCCGTTATCATTCATCACTTTCGCTAACTCTTTGTTAGAGAACATCTTCTTAACACCTGTCTGAGCATCATCAAAGTTTCCTTTGATTCCAATCACATATGTATTGTCACCCTTCGTGTTACCATCTGTTTTTCCTGAATTGGGCTGACTCCAGACTTTGGATAGAATACGATGATCTTTGTTCCCGGTACATCTGCAAATCCTGCTAAAGCCGCTTTTCCTGTGTCTCCGGATGTTGCTGTTAAGATCACGATCTCATTCTTTACATTATTCTTTCTTGCTGATGTTACAAGTAAATGTGGCAGAATAGATAATGCCATATCTTTAAATGCGATGGTTGCTCCATGGAATAATTCCAGATAATATGCTCCATCTACTTTCTTTGTCACTGCGATCTCTTCTGTATCGAATTTGCTGTCATATGCATTATTAATGCATGTCTTTAATTCTTCTTCTGTAAAATCTGTAAGGAATTCTTTCATGACTGCATAAGCAATTTCCTGATAGGACATCTGTGTCAGATCTTCCAACGATACATTTAATTTTGGAATGCTGTCTGGTACAAATAATCCTCCATCGCTTGTTAATCCTTTTAAAATAGCTTCAGAGGCGGTTGCTGTTTCTTCACTATTTCTTGTACTGTGGTATACTAAATTCATATTTCCCTACCTTTTCTTCTATTAAATATACGTGTTTCTGTTGGTTTTTGATTATATCATATGTTGTTCCTGTCTACAACTGATTTTCATGAACTATATCTTATACAATTACAAATGTCAGCATGAGACGGACACCACTGATCAATGCTTTTTCATCAAAATCAAACTTTCCATGATGGTTTGCAGGGTGATCGCCGCCACCGATAAATGCAAAACATCCATCCATTTCTTCCAGATAATTTGCAAAATCTTCTCCTAACATCATTGCTTCAACATGGGTAAACTCTGACGGATCAAAGACTTCCCCTGCTTTCTCCATGACATCTTCTACAACACCCGGATCATTGATCAGTGCCCCATGGCTTGATTGTTGAAAATCAACCGAAACATCTACTCCATACATCTGTTCATGGGCTTTCGCGATCTCTTTGACTCTGCGCTCGATCATCTCCTGAGCTTGTCTGGAAAATGTTCTTGCAGTCCCTTCGATCTTTGCTTCCCCTGCGATCACATTTCTCGCTGTCCCGGCTTCGACCTTTCCGATCGTTAAAACTGCTGGATCTAATGGATTTAAATTCCTGCTGATGATGCTCTGAAAATTCATAACCATGGAAGATACTGCCACTGCAGTATCAATCCCTTCATGTGGTTTCCCTGCATGTCCTGATCTTCCGTATAAATGAACTGCCAGCCAGTTTGTCGCTGCCATTCTTGGGCCTGCTTCCAGTGAAATCTTGCCAGACGGTATACCGTTAAAAATATGGACTCCATAAATGCGTTTCACACTGTCCAAAACTCCTGTCTTCAACATGAATCTGGCTCCTTCTGCGGTTTCTTCCGCAGGCTGAAATACAAGATATACTCTGCGGTCAAGTTCTGATTCATGTTTTTTCAATATCTTTGCTGTTGCAAGTAAGATTGCTGTGTGTCCATCATGTCCACATGCATGCATACATCCGTGATTCAAAGATGCAAAATCAAGTCCTGTCTCTTCCTGTACTTCCAATGCGTCCATGTCTGCCCTTAATGCGATCGTTTCTTTCTTGCCATTGCCAACAACTGCAATGATTCCTGATGGATCAAAAATCTTATAAGAAATCTCCCATTCTTCCAGATGTTCTCTGATATATTCCATCGTCATCGTTTCATGAAATGCTATCTCAGGACAACGGTGCAGTGCTCTTCGAAATTCGACCACTTCTTCCTGTATCGCATATACTTCTTCATTTATATCCATATTGATTCCTTTCTTTGTTTCCTTACCTTCCTGTGATCTTCATGATCAAAGCTACGATCACACCGATAATGATCACGGGTCCTAACACAACCATCATTGAACTAAATACATGAAATAGTAAATAAATGATAAAAATAAATATGATCACTGACAGTAGACATCCAAGTTTGAACTTTGTAGAATTCATCGTAAAAATATGTGTGTTACCACCAAACATATCTTCTGGTGTTCCTTCATCCTGTTCCTCTTCGTAATACTCTGTCTGTACATAGTCATCATCCTCACCTTTGGCATCAATGATCGATCTGGCGATCAGTCTTGGACTTCCTAATTCATTCAATACGTCCTGTTCGTTCTTTCCATTTCGGATCTGCTCATTGATATAATCCTCATAGTAATTCATGTTCTCCTGAATCACTGCCTGTGATACCATTCCCTCTAAGGAAGATCTTAACTCCTCCATAAATTGTCTTTTTGTCATATATCATTCTCCATCTTTATTGTAGAAAATCTCTGATTCCTTTAATACATGGCAGACACCATCTTCAATCTGGATCGTTGTCACACCACAGTTTTCCTGTCTTGGCGCATGCCAGTATTCCTTAATCTCTCTCTGATAAATATATGTAAGTAAGCTGTGGATCCATGCTCCATGAGAAAATACTGCTATATGTTGATATTTTTTCTCATTTGGCAAGATCATATCATTGAAAAATCAGATGATCTTGCAATTTACCTCTTCGTGTGTCTCACATCCTTCAATTTTTTTTAAATTCTTCTGGCGCATCAAAGAATTTGAGAAATGGATCCTGTCTTTCTCTCAATTTCTTTAATGTTGCACCCTCAAACGATCCAAAACACGCTTCTTGGACCCGTTTATCTTCATATAGCGGAATATTCCTGCCTCCAAGAATGATCTCTGCTGTTTCCTTCGCACGTTTCAACGGACTGGTATATGCGATATCAAATGGAATATGTCTAAGACCTTCTCGCGTAATAAATGCCAATTCTCTTCCATATTCATTCAATTCGATGTCTGAACTTCCCTGAATCTTAAATTCCTTGTTCCAATCTGTTTCTCCATGTCTGATCAAATATAATTTCAAACCAAGCACCTCCAATTTACCAATAGCATACCTTATTTTTTAAATCGAGTCCAGTCTTTCTTCCTTGTGCAATTTTTTGTAAAAATGTGAAAAAACTATGGAATTTTTAACGAACTTTGCTATACTAAAGATATACATATAAACTAAAATTTTAGGAGAGAAAATTATGAACATTCATGTTGGAGACGAAATCGAATTAACAGAAGAAGTAGTTCCAGAAAACACTGCTGAGAAATGGGGAAGCGGAAGCCTTCCTGTTTATGCCACACCTGCCATGATCTCTTTGATCGAGCAGTCTGCAGTTAATCTACTAGCTGGAAAACTTGATGAAGGACAGACTACTGTTGGAACAAATTTAAACATTGCGCATGTTTCCGCAACACCAGTTGGCGGAACGATCAAATGTCATTGTTCATTAACAGAGATTGACCGTAAACGTCTGGTATTCCATGTAGAAGTAACTGATAACAAAGGGCGTGTTGGAATCGGTACTCATGAAAGATTCATCGTTGCCAGTGAACCTTTTATGGAAAAAGCAGCTAAGAAATTAGAAGATTAATTTTTAACTCTGTGTACGCAAAAGGTGCCGGAATTCTTATTCCGACACCTTTTTCTTATCTTCTTATCTGTTTGTTCCCTTTAAGATTGGAGAAATCTTCTTGTAGATAAAGAATGTGATCACAACACTGCACATTCCTTTGATAAATGTAAATGGCATATTAAACCAGATCAATGCATCCCATAATGTCTTTACATTCTTGTTGATCGCCTGATATGCTCCAATAATTGCCTGCATTGGCATGAAGTTTGTGTATACTGGATATACAACAAAGTAGTTTGAAAATACACTGACTACTGACATCAGGACTGCTCCTGCTAATGCTCCGATCATTGCACTCTTCTGTGTTTTCTTTCTCTTATAAATAAGTCCTGCTGGTAATACAAAGCATACACCTAAGATAAAGTTAGATAGTTCTCCGACTCCACCTGTCTGTGTATGAAGAAGGTTGATCGCATTCTTGATAAAACATACTGCAATTCCAGATACCGGTCCCATCGCATATGCTGCCAGTAATGCTGGAAGTTCTGAAAAGTCAAACTTGATAAATGGTGGTATCAACATTGGAATTGGAAATTCCAAAAACATCAGCACAGTTGCTAATGCTCCTAACATACCTGTCACTGCGATCGTTCTGATATTGAACTTCGTTCTCTTCATTGTCATTGTGTCTCCTGCCATGATAATTCTCCCTTTCTGATTTAAAATCTTAGATTTATAGGGTCTCCCTATAAATTAAAAAATCCTGTCCATTTATCTACATAAACGACAGGGCTTCTGACTTGATCACATATCTTCTATCTGCATAACATCTTAAGATATGTCATCCAACTACTTCTTTCATCCAGACTATACTGTTGGTTCAGGATTCTAACCTGATCGGCCAAACGCTCGCGGACTTGCCTCTCTTGGAGTATCACCGCCAGTCGAGAATTGATACTTTCGTATCTCACTCTGCCCTGAAGTTGGAGAATCAATCTTCTCTACTTCAATATTCAATTACCAGAAAATGAAAGTGTTTCCTGTTTATAAATTCTATTATAATAACTCCTGTCTATTTTGTAAAGTCCCATTTCACATTTCCTTATCTTTACACAAAGATTATTATTTGTTAAAATATACACAAGCAAATTTGCTTTATTGTATGAATTGTTAAGGAGAAAACAACTATGGGAATGCACAAAATCGCTAAAATGCCTTCTCCAGAGGAACTAAAAGAAGAGATGCCTCTGAGTGAAGAAGCAAAACAAATCAAAGCTGCAAGAGACAAAGAAATCCGTGATGTATTCACAGGCGCATCTGATAAATTCTTAGTTATCATCGGGCCATGTTCTGCAGATAATGAAACTGCTGTTATGGATTATCTCGGACGTTTGGCAAGAGTTCAGAAAGATCTTGCTGATAAGTTACTGATCATCCCTCGTATTTATACAAACAAACCTCGTACAACAGGTGACGGATACAAAGGTATGGTTCATCAGCCAGACCCTGAGAAAGCACCAGATATGGCTAGTGGACTTCGTTCTGTCCGCAAACTTCATATGGAAGCATTAGAAGAATTCCATATGCCTGCTGCAGACGAAATGCTTTATCCAGGAAACTGGCCATATATGGAAGATCTTTTATCTTATGTTGCCGTTGGAGCTCGTTCTGTAGAGAACCAGCAGCATCGTTTAACAGTTAGTGGATTTGATATTCCTGCCGGAATGAAGAACCCAACTGGTGGTGACTTAACTGTTATGATGAACTCTATTACAGCTGGACAGCACCAGCATGATTTCATTGCAAATGGATATGAAGTCAAGACAGATGGTAACCCTCTGACACATGCCATCTTACGTGGATCTGTTAACCGTCATGGAAACAATATTCCAAACTACCATTATGAAGATCTGACTCGTGTTGCTTATATGTACGAGAAATTCCAGTTAAAGAACCCTGCTGTTATCGTTGATGCAAACCACTCTAACTCTGGGAAACAATGGGATCAGCAGCCTCGTATCGTACAGGAAGTTCTTCACAGCAGAAGTTTCTTACCTGAGATCAAATCTCTTGTTAAGGGTATCATGATCGAAAGTTATATCGAAGATGGCAACCAGTCCATCGGTAACGGTGTATATGGACAGTCTATCACTGATCCTTGTCTTGGATGGGACAAATCTGCTGCTCTGCTTTACCGCATGGCAGATTATATATAGAAACGTATAAGATCCTAGATATATCACTTCCAAAGGTTCAGGATTCCTGACATGATCGACGGATTGATGAAACTTTCCAGGATGCATCCCAGTATTATAAATGTTATTTCAAACCAAATACTGAAACGAAATAAGAAGGAATGTCTCTGTTCATAGAGCATTTCTTCCTTTTTTTTGGGCATAAAAGTTTCGCTTGATCAGCAACAGCAAGGTGATCACATAACAGATAAAATGTGGAAATAAACTCATAAATACAAGAACCAGTCCTTTGATGCCCATTTGCACGATCTGCAAAGATAACATGGATCCAAAGAAAAATGCCATACAAAATGCAAAACTGTATAAAAAAATCCAAGGTTGCAAAAGATATGCCCCCAGATAAATAAATGCATATTGTTTTCCCCTTTTAAACAAAATATAAAAAAACAGACTGATACTTGCTTTATATAGATCCGTATTATTTAAAACCAGTGATCTTACGGTACCTCCATATGCAAGGTAATCCTGGTATACAAAATTCGTAAATAAACTCCCAATGATTAACCCAATGATGATCCATAATCCTGAAAAGAATTTCTCTTTTTCCACAATTTTTTCCTCCTGTCATATCATATGCAGTGCCTGTCTTTTATATTCTGTTTTCCTGATCTTGTCTTTTATTTCTCCATGTTCAGATATCCAAGAACTCCTGAAATTGTTTTTGCATCAATAATCTTTCCAGAAAAGATCATATCTTTGATCTCATCGATTGTATATTCTTCTACATCGATAAATTCATCCTCATCCAAATGCTGTTTAGACAGCTTTAGATCAGTTGCAACATAAATCGGAATCTTTTCATCACAGAAACCGATGGCTGTGATCACGGTCATTAGGTGGGTCATTTTTCCAGCAATAAAACCTGTTTCTTCTTCAATCTCTCTTGTGACACACTCCAGAGGTGTTTCCCCGGGTTCAATTCCACCTGCCGGGATTTCCAGTGTTTCCTGATCAAGGGCATTACGGTATTGTCTTACAAGTAAGATCGTTCCTTTATCTGTAACAGGAACAACAGCTGCTGCCCCTTTATGTTTGACCAGATCCCATGTGACAACTTTGCCGCTTGGAAGTTTTACAATATCCTCATAAAATCCAACAACTTTTCCCTGATGTATCAGATGTTGTTCTAGTTTCTCGTATCCTTTCATAAAAAATCTCCTTTATTTATACTTTTGACACTCACGTTATAAATTGGAAAAAGCGATAGATTTCTCTATCGCTTCTTGTTATTTCGCATAGTCAACAACTCGTGACTCTCTGATCACATTGACCTTGATCTGTCCTGGATAATCCAGATTCTCTTCGATCTGGTTTGAGATATCTCTCGCCAGTAAGATCATATCATCGTCACTGATTTGTTCAGGAACTACCATAACTCGAATTTCTCGACCTGCCTGAATTGCAAAAGTTTTATCAACACCCTGAAAGGAGTCTGCGATCTCTTCCAGCTGTTTTAATCTTGTTGTATAACTTTCCAGTGTCTCGCTTCTTGCACCTGGACGTGCTGCTGAGATTGCATCAGCTGCCTGTACCAGACATGCGATCAATGATTCTGGCTCTTCATCCCCATGATGAGATGCCACTGCATTGATGACAATTGGATTCTCCTTATACTTCTTACACAGATTCACACCAAGTTCTACGTGAGAACCTTCTACTTCGTGGTCGATGGATTTACCAATGTCATGAAGCAGACCTGCTCTCTTGGCCATTCTCACATCGACACCGATCTCTGCTGCTAAAAGTCCGGATAACTGAGCAACTTCCATGGAATGCTTTAACGCATTCTGTCCATAGCTTGTACGGAACTTCATTCTTCCAAGAAGTCTGACAAGTTCTGGATGGATTCCATGAACCCCAAGTTCTAATGTTGCTGCTTCCCCTTCTTCGCGCATCATAGTTTCGACTTCTTTTGTAGCTTTCTCAACCATCTCCTCGATGCGTGCCGGATGGATTCTTCCATCCACGATCAATTTCTCTAAAGCGATTCTTGCGATCTCGCGTCGAACCGGATTAAAGCTTGACAGTACAACAGCTTCCGGTGTATCATCGATGATCAATTCAACTCCCGTAGCGTTCTCAATGGAACGGATATTACGTCCTTCACGACCGATGATCCTTCCTTTCATCTCATCGTTTGGAAGCTGTACCAGCGAAATCGTTGTCTCTGCCACATGATCAACTGCACACTTCTGAATTGCAGTTACCACATATTCCTTGGCTTTCTTGCGGGCATCTTCTTTCGCTCTTGTCTCCATTTCTTTGACATACATTGCTGTCTCGTGTTTCACATCTTCTTTTACTGCTGATAATAATTGCTCTTTTGCCTGATCAGAGGTCAAACCAGAAATTCTTTCCAGTTCCTGTAGATGTTTTGCCTGCAGTTCCTGCAACTGAGCTTTCTCTGTATCGATGTTCTTTTCTTTGGCTGTTAATGACTGTTCTTTGCGTTCCAACACGGTTGCTTTCTTCTCGACAGTCTCTTCCTTAGAAAGAACTCTCTGCTCATACTTCTGCAGTTCTGCCCTGCGTTCTTTTGTCTCTTTTTCGAAGTCATGTCTCGCTTTTATAGTTTCTTCTTTTACTTCCAAAGAAGCTTCACGTTTCTTCGCATCTGCTGCTTTGATTGCTTCATCTATAATCTCTCTTGCTTTATCTTCTGCATTCCCGATCGTAATTTCCATTGCCTTCTTGCTTCTTGTATTCGCTACATAGGCAGATACCGGAACTGCGATAACCAGAGTTGCGATAATGGCTATAATAATACCAACCACAGGTTTCCTCCTTATTCAAATTTTTGTGTATTCACACTTATTTAATTTTATATGTTTTTAACATAAAAGTCAAGGAAGGGATACCTCTTCTGTTCGAATTATCATTGCTGTTTTTCCTTGGATCGTAAGTCCCCGCCAAAATCAACGGAATCTCCTGTGATCAGATCGATCCCACATCCTGCCTGGGCATCAAAATGTGCTGTAAATTCGCCATCGCCACAGTTCATTGCAAAAATGATGCGGTCTTCATCCGTTCTTCTCTGGAATACAAGAACATCTGGTGCGATCGCTAATTGTAAGTAATCACCGTATTTTAAAGCTGGGGATCCAGCTCTTATTTTTGCCAATTGTGCGATATAGTTTGTTAATTCATTTTCTACTAAAT
>ENA-OQET01000568-OQET01000568.1-human-gut-metagenome-genome-assembly--contig:-NODE-568-length-19259-cov-5.426092_pt1 | contig 19259 bp, 12 predicted proteins | sample MGYA00242800_ERZ504645 | MGnify/ENA primary metagenome ERZ504645 (study PRJEB26092, sample SAMD00036308) | human gut metagenome | host: Homo sapiens | study: EMG produced TPA metagenomics assembly of... | reverse complement strand
ACACTCCAGTCGAGTAGTCAAGGCTACAGGGAAAAATCAAAAGTCCATAGTATCTGAATTGTATTGAACCACGATATTAAAAGAAAGGAAACGTGTGATAATTAACTTCCTAATTATCATACAAGAGTAAAGATGAAAATTATAGACAGATTAAAAGAAGACAAAATACATATTTCATTTGAAGTGTTTCCGCCGAAGACCGATGCGGGATTTGAAAAAGTGATCGCGGCAACTGATGCTATGGCGAAGTTAAATCCGGCGTTTATCAGCGTGACATATGGTGCGGGCGGCGGTACGAGTAAGAATACGGCAAAGATCGCATCTCATATAAAGGATGATCTCGGAGTGGTTAGTCTTGCACACTTGACATGTGCTTCTTCAACGATAGAGGAAGTAAGAGATGTGATTGAAAATCTGAAAGAAAACGGGATTGAAAACATTCTTGCGCTTCGGGGAGATATCCCGGAAGGGATGCCGTTCCCGAACGGAAATCGTTTTAGATATGCATATGAGTTGATAGAGGAGATTCGTAAGCATGGCGATTTTTGTATCGGAGCTGCATGTTATCCGGAAGGTCATGTAGAAAACGAACATAAGGCAGAAGATATCAGGTATTTAAAACAAAAAGTAGATAGCGGCGTTGATTTTCTTACGACACAGATGTTTTTTGATAACGATATCCATTATAATTTTTTATACAGGATCAGGGAAGCAGGGATCAATGTTCCGGTACTCCCGGGAATTATGCCGATGACGAGTGAGAAACAGATGAAAAGAAGTCAGGAATTGTCAGGGACAGTGTTTCCGAGAAGATTTTTAGCTCTCCTTGATCGGTTCGGCAGCTCGGCGGCGGCGATGGAACAGGCGGGAATCGCATATGCGACCGATCAGATCATTGATCTTCTTTCTAACGGTGTGAACAATATTCATATTTATACAATGAATAAACCGCATGTTGCAGCTGCAATTATGAACAATTTGTCGGAGATTATAAAGGCGTAGGTGATAGAATGGAAAAATGTTTTCAGGAAGCTGTCCGCTATTTGGGGTATGGGAAAAATCCGGTAGATGAGGCAACAAGCCGTCTTGTTGAAAAAGGTTTTTTGGAGCTGGAAAAAGTATCGGCGCTTCGCTCGGTGTTTCGTATTTTTGAAATGAATCGGATAGATGAAGAAAAAGTTGCGATCGGAACATTACAGATTAGCAGCAAAAGCCTTGCAAGAAACTTAAATCACTGTGAAAAGGCTGTTTTGTTCGGTGCGACATTAGGGACAGGAGTGGATCGTCTGATAGCAAGAACATCTCTGACAGATATGGCAAACGCTGTTGTGCTTCAGGCATGTGCAGCGGCAATGCTGGAAGAATTTTGTGATGAGAAACAATTTGAAATCGGCGAGGAACTTGAAAAGGAAGGTCTTTATCTGCGCCCGAGGTTCAGTCCGGGATACGGCGATTTTGATATCGGTTTTCAGAAATCATTTATGCAGATGCTGGATTGTGCAAAGGCAATCGGACTTACGATGACGGAAAGTTTTATGATGACACCGACGAAATCTGTTACCGCAGTGATCGGGGCAAGTCGAATAAAAGAGAGATGCCCGATTGCAGGCTGCGAAGTCTGCGATAAGAAAGAGTGTATTTACAGACGCTGACAGTTAGATGTATGAGACAAATATGTAGAGAAGGAAAACGACGAAAAAAAGGAGAAAGAGATGATCAGACAACGACTTGGAAAAGACCTCCTCTTTTTTGATGGGGGAATGGGAACTCTGCTTCAGGAAAAAGGGCTCGCGCCGGGAGAATTACCGGAGACGTGGAATCTGACACATTCGGAAGAAATATACAAGATACACAGGCAATATATAGAAGCCGGAAGCGATATCATTTTGACGAATACATTTGGTGCAAATGCGCTGAAGTTTCATGATGATTCCTGCTCTTTAGAAGAGATTATAAAGGCGGCGGTCAGCCATGTGAAAAAAGCAGAGCGGGAGGCGCTCTTACAAACAGGAGACGAGCGTAAAATCTATACGGCTCTTGATGTCGGACCTACGGGGAAATTGCTGAAACCTATGGGAGATCTGGAATTTGAGACGGCATATGAAGCTTTTAAGGAAGTAGTGATCTTAGGAGAGCAGGCGGGAGCAGATTTAATCCATATAGAGACAATGAGCGATACATACGAATTAAAAGCAGCTGTTTTAGCGGCGAAAGAAAACACGTCTCTTCCGGTATTTGCTACCGTAATATTTGACGAGAGGAAAAAACTTTTGACAGGAGCGGATGTTTCATCTGTTGTTGCGCTTTTAGAAGGTTTAGGCGTCGATGCTCTCGGGATAAACTGCGCAATGGGACCAAAAGAGATGCTTCCGGTGTTGGAAGAACTGATCAAATATTCGTCTGTTCCGATTATTGTAAAGCCAAATGCAGGACTTCCGAAACAGAGAGACGGGAAAACATATTATGATGTGACAGAAGATGAATTTGCGGCATATATGGAGCAAATCGTCCGGATGGGGGCATGTGTGATCGGAGGCTGCTGTGGAACGACGCCGGAACATATCCGTGCCATGCGTAAAAGATGTGAAAACGCAGAACTTGTTCCGGTGACAGAAAAAGAGTTTACGGTTGTTTCCTCTTACGGGCAAAGCGTTATTTTGGGTGAGGGTTCAAAAATTATCGGAGAGCGGATAAATCCCACCGGTAAAAAACGGTTTAAACAAGCGCTGAAAGAACACGATCTTGACTATATTTTAAGAGAAGGGATTACACAGCAGGATCAGGGAGCTCACATTCTTGATGTGAATGTCGGACTGCCGGATATTGACGAGCCGGCGCTTATGGAAGAGGTAGTTCAGGAACTGCAAAGCGTCGTTAATATTCCGCTGCAGATAGATACGGTTGATGAAAAAGCGATGGAAAAAGCGCTTCGTATTTACAACGGAAAGGCAATGGTTAATTCCGTAAGCGGAAAGAAAGAGTCAATGGAAAAAGTGTTTCCTCTTGTAAAAAAATACGGCGGAGTTGTTATCGGTCTGACTTTGGATGAAGACGGAATTCCGGCGGATGCGGACGGCCGTGTGAGGATTGCGGAAAAAATCATAAAAACAGCTGAAAAATTCGGGATTAAAAAGAAAGATATCGTAATCGACGCACTCGCAATGACGATCAGTTCTGAGCCGGAAGGAGCAAAAGTGACATTGGAGACGCTTCGCAGACTTCGAGATGAGATCGGAGTCAATACAGTTCTCGGAGTTTCTAATATATCCTTTGGACTTCCATGCCGCCCGATCGTAAACGCAGCCTTTTATACAATGGCAATGCTAAACGGTCTGAGTGCCGGAATTATAAATCCATCATCGGAAGACATGATGAAATCGTGGTATGCATACCATGCTCTTATGAATCTGGATAATAATTGTGAACAATATATTCAAAAATATGCCAATTCGGTAGTGAGCACAAATATAATGAAAACATCTGAACTTTCCGAAACGAAATTAAAGGGGGAAAATGACAGAAGCAGAAAAAGCAGCTCAAAAATGACGCTTCAAGAGGCAATCGAAAAAGGGCTGCGGGATGACGCGGGGAAAATTACAACAGATATGATTGCGACAGAAGCTCCGCTCGATATTATCAACGAAGAATTGATTCCTGCATTAAATCATGTCGGCGACGGCTTTGAAAAAGGAACTGTTTTTCTGCCTCAGCTTCTGATGAGTGCGGAAGCTGCAAAATCCGCATTTTCTGTTCTGAAGGAAAAGATGGAAAAAAGCGGTGAGATCAGAGAAAAAAAGGGACGAGTCATTTTGGCGACCGTGAAAGGAGATATTCATGATATCGGAAAAAATATCGTGAAAGTGCTTTTAGAAAATTACAGTTTTGATGTGATCGATCTTGGAAAAGACGTATCGCCTGAAAAAATTGTAGAAACGGCATGTGAAAAGCAAGTTCCGCTTGTTGGATTAAGCGCTCTTATGACAACAACGGTAGTCAGTATGGAAGAGACGATAAAGATGCTTCGGGAAAAGAAACCGGACTGTAAAGTGATGGTCGGGGGAGCTGTGCTCAACCAAGAGTATGCAGATATGATCGGTGCGGATTTTTATGGGAAAGATGCGATGCAGTCCGTACATTACGCCGAAAAGATTTTTAAAGATGCTCTGCAAAAAAGTGCCGATAAAAAAGAATAAATACTTGTCAGAGAAAGAATATTCGGTTGTTGACAATGATTTTGTAAACAGATATATTTAAAGAAATAGGAACAGATGTGCTCGTCGTTTCAATTTAGTATATCAGGAGGTAAGTGCAGATGATGAGAGGATTACATACTCCGGTACGGGCAATCCGGAGAAGAGTGTTTAAGGAAGTGGCGCAGCTTGGATTTAAGGCAGATGCGGATACGCTTCTTGCGGATATGGAAGCCATTCCGTATGCGATCGTAAATGAAGATTCAGAGAAATACAGAGAAAGCGTTTACCGCGCACGGGCGATCGTAAGGGAACGGCTGCGTTTGGCGATGGGACTTTCCCTGCGTCCGGAAAATAAGCCGGTTCATTTAACTGCGGGCGTGGAAGCAAGCAATATCTCTGAAAAATATTATGAGCCTCCGCTGATGCAGGTTATTCCGTCCGCATGTGAAAGCTGCGAAGAGAATAAATACGAGGTAAGCAATATCTGTAAAGGCTGTCTTGCGCACCCGTGTCAGGAAGTCTGTCCGAAAGACGCTATTTCCATGGTGAACGGGCGGTCGTATATCGATCAGGAAAAATGTATCAAATGCGGAAAATGCAAATCAGTCTGTCCGTACGATGCGATCGCGAAAAAGGAGCGTCCATGTCAGAAAGCCTGCGGTGTGAATGCGATTAAATCCGACAAAATGGGAAGAGCATATATTGATAATGAAAAATGTGTTTCATGCGGTATGTGTATGGTAAGTTGTCCGTTTGGCGCGATTTCGGATAAGTCTCAGATATTCCAGCTTGCACGGGCGTTATCAGAAGGTGAAAATGTAATTGCGGAGATCGCTCCGGCATTTGTAGGACAGTTCGGTGATAATATTACACCGAGAAATATTAAAGCCGCTCTTCGTGAACTCGGATTTTCGGAAGTGTATGAAGTTGCGCTTGGAGCAGACATCGGCGCGATTGCAGAGGCGCATCACTATGTGGATAAAGTTGTGACGGGTGAACTGCCGTTTCTTTTGACATCCTGTTGTCCTTCATGGTCTGTCATGGCAAAAAAATTTTTCCCGGATCTGATCGACCAGATCTCCCAGGAACTTACTCCTATGGTGGCGACGGCAAGGACAATTAAGCAGAAACACCCTGAAGCAAAAGTAGTCTTTATCGGACCATGTGCCGCGAAGAAACTGGAAGCGTCAAGAAGAAGCGTGCGAAGTGACGTTGATTTTGTTGTTACTTTTGAGGAATTGCAGGCAATGTTTGATGCAAAAGAGATCGATCTGACAGAGTATGAAGCAGAGTCTTCCTTCCATGATGCAACCGGAGCTGGCAGGGGATACGGATGTGCAGGCGGAGTTGCCGAGGCAATAGAAAAATGTATTAACGAATATTATCCTGATGTACAGGTGAATATTGAGCACGCAGAAGGATTGAAGGAATGTAAAAAGATATTAACTCTGGCAAAGGCAGGCAAGATGAACGGTTGTCTGATCGAAGGAATGGGATGTCCGGGAGGATGTATTGCCGGAGCGGGAACGAATATTCCTCTTCCGAAGGCGAAGAAAGATCTTGCGGCTTTCGTGAAAAACTCAAGTAAGTCAATTCCGCCGAAAGAATTAGAAGAGATCGAACTTGATTAAAATAAATACAAATTTGACAGCCGGACTGCAAGAAAAGAAAGCGGAAATGCCGTAAACGGAAAATTGCAGATAAAATATGGGATAAGATAAGTAAGCGGGCGCCTTTTTTTGGCGTCCGCTTTACAAATATAACCCTCTATGATATATTATAAAACAGGCTTTTGGAGCGAAAGAGGAGGAAAATGCAATGAAGGCATATGGAGTAAATGAACTTAGAAAAATGTTTTTAGAGTTCTTTGAGAGTAAAGGACATCTTGCGATGAAGAGTTTTTCATTGGTGCCGCACAATGATAAGAGCCTTCTGCTTATCAATTCGGGTATGGCGCCGTTAAAACCATATTTTACAGGACAGGAGATTCCGCCGAGAAAGCGAGTGACTACCTGCCAGAAATGTATCCGTACGGGAGATATTGAAAATGTCGGAAAGACAGCGCGTCACGGTACATTTTTTGAAATGCTCGGAAATTTTTCGTTTGGAGATTACTTTAAAGAAGAAGCGATTCAGTGGACATGGGAATTTCTGACAGAAGTAGTCGGCCTTGACCCGAATAGACTGTACCCGTCCGTATATGAGGACGATGCGGAAGCATTTGAAATATGGAATAAGAAGATGGGGATTCCGGCAGAACGTATCTTTAAATTCGGAAAAGCAGATAATTTCTGGGAGCATGGTTCCGGTCCGTGCGGACCCTGTTCAGAAGTGTATTATGACAGGGGAGAAAAATACGGCTGTGGAAGTCCTGATTGTACAGTAGGCTGCGAGTGCGACCGTTACATGGAAATTTGGAATAATGTATTTACACAGTTTGACAATGACGGAAACGGCAATTACAGTGAGCTGGAGCAGAAGAATATTGATACGGGAATGGGATTGGAACGTCTGGCGTCTGTTGTGCAGGATGTAGATTCTATTTTTGATGTTGATACGATTAAAGCGCTTCGTGATCACGTATGCCGCCTTGCGGAAAAAGAATACGGGGAAGAGTACAACAATGATGTCTCGATCCGCGTCATTACAGATCATGTCCGTTCTGTGACTTTTATGATCTCAGATGGAATTATGCCGTCTAATGAAGGCCGCGGTTATGTTCTTCGCCGTCTGCTTAGAAGAGCCTGCCGTCATGGAAGACTTCTCGGCATTCACAAAGGATTCCTGCCGGAGCTTGCAGAAACTGTCATTGCGGGATCAAAAGACGGGTATCCGGAGCTGGAGGAGAAGAAAGAATTTATTTTGAACGTGATTTCCAAAGAGGAAGAGCAGTTCAATAAAACAATAGATCAGGGACTTGGAATTTTGGCAGAGATGATCTCTGATATGGAGAAAAAAGAAGAAAAGATATTAAACGGCGAAGATGCTTTCCGCCTGTATGACACATATGGATTCCCTCTCGATCTGACAAAAGAAATTTTGGAAGAAAAAGGACTCTGTGTGGATGAAGATGGATTTAAAGCCTCCATGGAAGTTCAGAGAAAAAAAAGCCCGTGACGCCCGTGAAGTGACGAATTATATGGGAGCTGATGTAACAGTATATGAGTCTATCGATCCGAATGTGACAAGTGAATTTGTCGGATATGAACATCTTACATGGGAATCAGACGTGACTGTTCTTACAACGGAAACGGAGATTGCGGACGCATTATCTGAAGGAGAGCACGGTACGGTCTTTGTTCAGGAGACCCCGTTTTATGCGACAAGCGGAGGTCAGGAGGCGGATACAGGATATATCCGTACTGCAGAAGGTGAATTTAAAGTAGAAGATACAGTGAAATTGCTCGGCGGAAAAGTCGGTCATGTCGGAGTTATGACAAAGGGAATGATCAGATCCGGAGATAAAGTAGTGCTGGAAGTGGATGCGAAAAAGCGTGCTCTTTCAGCAAGGAATCATAGCGCAACTCATCTTCTTCAAAAAGCACTTCGTACAGTGTTGGGAAGTCATGTAGAACAGGCAGGATCAAGCGTAAATGAAGACAGACTTCGCTTTGATTTTACACATTTTTCGGCGATGACAGAAGATGAGATCACACAGGTTGAGAAACTTGTCAATGAAAGTATTGCAAAAGCATACGATGTAGATATTAAAAATATGCCGATCGAAGAGGCAAAAAAGACAGGAGCGCAGGCTCTGTTCGGAGAAAAATACGGTGATATAGTCCGTGTCGTGAATATGGGAGATTATTCTATTGAATTTTGCGGCGGAACTCATGTGAATAACACATCGGAGATTATGGCTCTGAAAATTGTTTCAGAGACAGGTGTGGCGGCAGGAGTTCGCAGAATTGAGGCTTTGACTTCAGAAGGGCTGATGAAATATTATGCGCAGACAGAAGAAAAATTGAAAAATGCGGCAGCGCTTTTAAAAGCAACGCCTGACAATTTATCAGATAAGATTCATCATATGATTGCTGAAAACAAAACATTACACAGCGAAGTGGAAAGTCTGAAAAGTAAGATCGCTCAAAGTGCGGCAGGAGACGTACTGGATCAGGTGAAAGAAGTAAAAGGAATAAAACTTTTGGCAGCGCAGATCGAGGGCGTTGACATGAACGGACTTAGAGAACTTGGCGATCAGTTGAAAGAAAAATTAGGAGACGGAGTTGTCGTCCTTGCATCAGGAAGCGATGGTAAAGTCAGTCTGATGGCTACTGCGACAGACGGAGCGATGAAAAAAGGCGCTCACGCCGGAAATCTTGTGAAAGCGATCGCAGGATGTGTCGGAGGCGGCGGCGGTGGTCGTCCGAATATGGCGCAGGCGGGAGGAAAGAATCCGTCAGGAATCCAGGATGCATTGAAAAAAGCGGAAGAAGTTCTTGCAGAACAGATCAAAGAATAGTTTTATTTTGTAAAAATATAGAAAAATGCATTTTTTATAAGCTTTTATGAAGTTTTTGCTCGGAAATAGTTGACGGGAGAAAAAAATATGTTATAATCTTTATTAGTGCAATAAAAATACCCGAACAGTCGTATTATGCACAATACAAGGCTGGAGGGGAGGTTAGGTGTGAGACTATGTCAAATGTAATCGTTAAAGAAAACGAGACGTTAGATAGCGCTTTACGCAGATTCAAAAGAAACTGTGCTAAAGCTGGTATTCAGCAGGAGATCCGCAAAAGGGAGCACTATGAAAAACCAAGCGTAAGACGTAAGAAAAAATCTGAAGCTGCTAGAAAACGTAAATATAATTAATAAGTGCACTTAAACAGGATGCCGACGGCATCCTGTTTTTCGTTATGGAAGAAAGAATCTGATTAAATTATATAGCGCCCAAAATGAATAAAACAAGATGTTTTTCTTTCAAAATAGGATATATTATATGTAATAAAGGCAAAAAATTGAAATTTTACGTTGACAATCTTTCATTTTCCTTTTAAAATGTACGAGTAGAAAAAATTCTATGTCGGATATGATCCGTAAATTCATTCAGGAGGTAATTTGAGATGTCATACGTTGATGAGGTAATTGATTTAGTTGTGAAGAAAAACCCGGCAGAACCGGAATTCCATCAGGCAGTAAAAGAGGTTCTTGAATCTCTTCGTGTTGTAATTGAAGCAAATGAGGAAAAGTTCCGTAAAGAAGCTCTTCTTGAAAGACTCGTCGAACCTGAAAGACAGATTAAGTTCCGTGTTCCGTGGGTAGATGACAACGGACAGGTTCAGGTTAATACAGGATACCGCGTACAGTTCAACAGTGCAATAGGACCGTATAAAGGCGGACTTCGCCTTCATCCTTCAGTAAATCTTGGTATCATTAAGTTCCTCGGATTTGACAGATATTTAAAAATTCCCTTACAGGACTTCCGATCGGAGGCGGTAAAGGCGGATGTGATTTTGATCCAAAGGGCAAATCCGACAGAGAAGTTATGGCATTTTGTCAGAGTTTTATGACAGAACTCTGTAAATATATCGGCGCAGATACAGACGTTCGGCAGGAGATATCGGAACAGGCGCAAGAGAGATCGGATATATGTTCGGTCAATATAAGAGAATCCGCGGCGTTTACGAAGGCGTTCTTACAGGAAAAGGCTTAAGTTACGGCGGTTCTCTTGCAAGAAAAGAAGCGACAGGATATGGTCTGTTATACCTGACACAGGAGATGCTTAAGATCAACGGAAAAGAACTGGCAGGAAAGACAGTTGCAGTTTCAGGTTCAGGTAATGTTGCAATTTATGCGACGGAAAAAGCACAGGAACTTGGAGCAAAAGTAGTGACAGTAAGTGATTCTACAGGATGGGTATATGATCCGGAAGGAATTGATCTTGCAGCATTGAAAGAAATTAAAGAAGTAAATCGTGCAAGACTGACAGAGTATAAAAAATTATCGTCCGAATTCCGAATATCACGAAGGAAAGGAGTATGGTCTGTGAAAGTTGATATCGCTCTTCCATGCGCAACACAGAATGAACTTCATCTTGAAGATGCAGAAATGCTTGTTGCAAACGGATGTATGGCAGTTGCAGAAGGCGCTAATATGCCGACTACGATGGAAGCAACAGAATACCTTCAGGAGAACGGAGTCCTCTTCGCACCGGGAAAAGCAGCAAATGCAGGCGGTGTCGCAACATCTGCTCTGGAAATGTCCCAGAACAGCGAGCGCTTAAGCTGGACATTTGAAGAAGTAGATGCGAAACTGCAGTCGATCATGGTAAATATCTGCCATAACATGGCTGATGCAGCTGAAAAATACGGATTTAAAGGTAACTATGTAGTAGGAGCCAACATTGCCGGATTTGAGAAAGTTGCAGATGCAATGACAGCGCAGGGAGTATGTTAATATAGGAAATAAGATATTTTCATTTTTTATTCGTTTTAGAACATGCTGCCAGGAAAGTAAAAGCTTTGATCGATAGTTTGTGAAAAAACTGTTAATTTAAGAAAAGGCGTTGACACATACTTTTATTTCAGATATATTACTGTTTAGTAAAAGGGAGTAACTGGCGCTTGTTAAAAGCGTTTGCGATGTCGTCAGTACGATGCATATGCATCCGTATCGTGATTAAACAGTGAGACTTTTATTGCATTACATAATTAGTGTGCAATAGGAGTCTCTTTTTTATTGTATGAGAAATATTACTTCTTATAGGATGAAAAAGCTCCGTGCATAATGCACACTCATATAATCTTAAGGAGGAAAACAGATGAAAACATTTTATCAAATGTCCGGAGAGGATACGATGAAGCAGTTAAACGGCTCTGCCGAACCGCTTACTGAATCGCAGGTGAAAGAGCATCAGGAAAAATACGGTCGGAATGAGCTTGTGGAGGGCAAGAAAAAGACGGTGCTTCAGATCTTTCTTGAACAGTACAAGGACTTTCTTGTTATCATCCTGATCATTGCGGCTATTGCATCGGGATTTATGGGAGATGTGGAAAGTACGGCGGTTATTTTAATCGTAATCACAATGAATGCAATACTGGGAACAGTTCAGACTGTGAAAGCAGAACAATCTCTTGCCAGCCTGAAAAAACTTTCCGGTCCGGAAGCAAAAGTGCTGAGAAACGGAACAGTTATCCCGATTCCGTCTTCGGAAGTAACAGTCGGTGATATTGTAATGTTGGATGCAGGAGATTACATTCCTGCCGACGGACGTCTTTTGGAAAGCGCCAGCCTGAAAGTTGATGAGAGCGCTTTGACAGGAGAAAGTCTTGGAGTAGAAAAGTCTGTAGATATTATAAATGAAGAAGAGGTTCCGCTTGGCGATAGATTGAATATGGTTTATTCAGGAAGCTTTGTCACATATGGAAGGGGATCTTTTGTTGTAACCGGAATCGGGATGGAGACAGAAGTCGGAAAAATCGCAAGTCTGTTAAAGACAACTTCCGAGAAAAAGACGCCGCTTCAGATCAATCTGGATCAGTTTGGTCAAAAGTTGTCGATCTTGATCCTTGTATTCTGTGGTATTTTATTCGGAATCAATATTTTGCGAGGCGATAAGATCGGTGATGCCTTTCTTTTTGCAGTAGCCCTTGCAGTGGCGGCAATTCCGGAAGCGCTTAGTTCTATTGTTACAATTGTACTTTCTTTTGGTACGCAGAAGATGGCGAAAGAACATGCGATCATGCGTAAACTTCAGGCAGTGGAAGGACTCGGAAGCGTATCGATCATTTGTTCTGATAAAACAGGAACGCTGACACAGAACAAAATGACAGTAGAAGATTATTATGTTGATGAGCTTTGCATTAAAGCAGAAGATATAGATTTGAATGACCCTTCCCAGAGCAGGCTGTTGATCGGAAGTATGTTATGCAACGATTCTAAAAATACAGACGGCGTAGAAATCGGAGATCCGACAGAAACAGCTTTGATCAATCTTGGAAGTAAGCTTGGACTTGATCCGGAAGAAATAAGAACGAAATATCCTCGTGAGAGTGAAAATCCTTTTGACAGCGATCGTAAGTTAATGTCAACAAAGCATACGATTGAAAATGTTCCTACGATGATCGTAAAAGGTGCGGTCGATGTGTTGCTGACTCGTATGGATCAGATACAGATCGGTTCTGAAGTGCGTCCGATGACGGAGCAGGACAGAAAAAATATCGAAGAACAAAATCAGGCATTTTCAAGACAGGGACTCCGTGTTCTTGCTTTTGCATATAAAACAGTGTCAGACGAGTTGGAATTGACTTTGGAAGACGAATATAATCTTACGTTTATCGGCTTGATCGCAATGATGGATCCTCCGCGTGAAGAATCCAAAGCTGCTGTAGCGGAATGTAAGAAGGCGGGTATTCGTCCGATTATGATCACGGGAGATCATAAAGTGACGGCTGCGGCGATTGCGAAAAGAATCGGTATTTTGGAAGATGAGTCTGAAGCATGTGAAGGTGCGGAGATTGATAAACTTTCCGATGAAGAATTGAAAGATTTTGTAGAGGGAATTTCCGTATATGCCCGTGTTTCTCCGGAACATAAAATCCGTATTGTACGTGCATGGCAGGAAAAGGGAAATATTGTATCTATGACAGGTGACGGAGTAAACGATGCGCCGGCGCTGAAACAGGCGGATATTGGTGTTGCAATGGGAATCACCGGAAGTGAAGTATCGAAAGATGCAGCGGCGATGGTATTGACAGATGATAACTTTGCAACGATCGTAAAAGCGGTAGAAAACGGAAGAAATATTTACCGGAACATTAAAAACTCCATCCAGTTTTTGCTTTCGGGAAACTTTGGCGCGATTCTCGCTGTGCTCTACGCTTCTATCGCAGGTCTTCCGGTTCCGTTCGCACCTGTGCATTTGTTGTTTATTAACTTGTTGACAGACAGCCTTCCGGCAATAGCACTCGGACTTGAACCTCACTCTAAAGAAGTGATGGAAGAAAAACCAAGACCGATGAACGAGTCGATCCTTACAAAAGATTTTATGCTGAAAATCGGAACAGAAGGACTGTCAATCGGAATCACAACAATGATCGCATTTTTGATCGGATATAAAGGCGGTAATGCATTGCTTGGAAGTACAATGGCATTTGCGACACTGTGCTCTGCAAGATTGTTCCATGGATTTAACTGCAAATCAGACAGACCTGTTGTATTTACAAGCAAGCTTTTAAATAATATTTATTTGATAGGTGCATTTGTTGTAGGTCTGGCATTAGTGACAATGGTTGTTATGATTCCGGGACTTCACAGTATTTTTAAAGTACAGACGTTGAATTTGACGCAGCTTTTGATCGTATACGGCCTTGCGGCAGTGAATATTCCGATCATCCAGATTTTGAAAGCAATCCGTCTGGCGCTGAAGAAAAAAGAAAAATAAAGCTCTCTTTAAAAGATTGGTTTAACAGAAGAGAAGCAGAGGGATACAGAAAGGAGGACTTTTATGAAACAAGTACAAAAACCAAGAAAGCCATTGATCGTATATTATCTGATAGCGATTGCGGTGCTGATCCTTTTTAACTCCTTTGTATTCCCTGCCATTGTAGGGGGAAATGTTGAGGAAGTTGATTACGGCACGTTCCTTACGATGGTAGAAAACAAAGAAGTATCGAAAGTACAGCTCGAAGGCGAAAGCATTTATTTTACAGATAAAAGTGAAGATTCCAGACAGTATGAAACTACGAGGTTTGATGACCCGGATCTTGTAAACCGTTTGGAAAAAGCAGGATGTAAGTTCGGAAGAGTTGCGGATCGACAGATGAGTCCGTTTTTAAGTATGCTCTTATCAATCGTGATTCCGATGATCATTTTCATTCTCCTCGGACAGTTTTTGTCACGTCAACTCATGAAAAAGATGGGCGGAGCGGCAGGCGGAAACCAGTTTATGCAGTTTGGAAAGAGCAATGCAAAAGTATATGTGCAGTCTACGACGGGTATTACGTTTAACGATGTGGCAGGTGAAGATGAAGCAAAAGAACTTTTGACAGAGATTGTTGATTTCCTTCATAATCCTCAGAAATATCAGGAAATCGGCGCCGTATGTCCGAAAGGCGCCCTCCTTGTGGGGCCTCCGGGAACAGGAAAGACGCTTCTTGCAAAAGCCGTTGCAGGGGAAGCGGGAGTTCCGTTTTTCTCTATTTCGGGTTCGGAATTTGTAGAAATGTTTGTCGGCATGGGAGCTTCAAAAGTGCGTGATCTGTTTAAACAGGCAAATGAGAAAGCCCCTTGTATTGTATTTATCGATGAGATCGATACGATCGGCAAGAAACGTGACAGCCACGGAATGGCAGGAAATGATGAACGGGAGCAAACATTGAATCAGCTCCTTACAGAAATGGACGGTTTTGATGCGTCGAAAGGTGTTGTAATACTTGCGGCAACAAACCGACCGGACACATTGGATCCGGCGCTTTTGCGCCCGGGACGTTTTGACCGGAGAATCCCTGTAGAACTTCCCGATCTTAAAGGGCGTGAAGAAATACTGAAAGTGCATGCACGAAAAATAAAACTCGGGGATAATGTGGATTTTAATGCGATTGCAAGAGCAGCTTCGGGAGCATCAGGAGCGGAGTTGGCAAATATGGTGAATGAGGCGGCTCTTCGGGCTGTCCGTGAAAACAGAAAATTTGTTGTGCAGTCGGATCTAGAGGAAAGTATTGAAGTTGTGATCGCGGGATACCAAAAGAAAAACCGTGTTCTTTCGACGAAAGAGAAACTGATCGTCGCATATCATGAGATCGGTCATGCTTTGGTGGCGGCATTACAGACACATTCGGCTCCGGTGACAAAAATTACGATCATTCCCAGAACTTCGGGTGCGCTCGGATATACGATGCAGGTAGAAGAAGAGGAACGTAATCTGATGACTGAAGAAGAACTTAAAAATAAAATTGCGACATTGACAGGAGGAAGATGCGCGGAGGAGCTTGTATTCGGCTCAGTGACAACAGGAGCGTCAAATGATATTGAACAGGCGACGAAGCTTTCCAGGGCAATGATCACCAGATATGGTATGAGCAGCCGATTTGGAATGGTTGCTCTTGAGACGCAGTCAAATCCGTACCTCGGAGGCGACAGCAGTTTAAGTTGTTCTCCTGAGACAGCGGCAACTATTGACGATATGGTTGTAGATATGGTAAAACAGTCTTATGAGAAGGCGCGAAAGCTGTTGAAAGATAATCAGGGGAAATTGCATGAACTTGCCAAATATTTGTATGAGAAAGAAACAATCACAGGGGACGAATTTATGCGGATCTTGTCACAGAAAGAACTTTCTTCAGATGGAGAGACTGCATCAGGCGCAGAGTTTTGCGGCCAAGATGGCAGACAGATTTTTTAGAGGGAGAAAAAAAGCATCCAGACAAAAGAAGTGCATATTTCTGAGGAATAAAGATTATCTGTTAAAATTAAAAAATTGCAGGCGTAGCGTCGCTGTACAGAAAGAACCGTTTACGGTCTGTACATCGACGCTACCCTTGTACAACAGGTATGAATAGAAAATAAAAAAGAACAGCAATAAGAAGTTAGACACAAAAGAAGAGACAGAGGTGAAAAGCTGTATGGCAAAGAAGAAAAAAATTGCAGGATAGAAGCAAAAAAAGGAACGACGGCTCCCGACAACAAGATATAATCCCGAATATAAAAAGGGACTGACAAGTCAGCAAGTTCAGGAACACCGGCTGCACGGTTGGACGAACAAGGCGGTTGAACCTCCGTCAAAGACGACGAAAGAGATTGTTCATGAAAATGTATTTACTTATTTCAACTTAATCTTTGTCGTGCTTGCAGTATTGCTCTGTCTTGTGGGATCTTTCAGAGATTTGACATTTCTTCCGGTTATTATTGCAAATACATTGATTGGAATTATTCAGGAGATTAGAGCAAAACAAGTACTGGATAAGCTGACTATGTTGAATGCGCCCCGCGCCTCTGTTGTCCGAGACGGAAAAAGAACGGTGATCAATGCCGAAGATCTTGTCGTAGATGATATCGTAATTTTTAAAGCCGGCGATCAGGTGTGTGCCGATGCGGAAGTATCTGCCGGAGAAGTTCAGGTGAATGAATCGCTTTTGACAGGTGAAGCCGATGAGATTACAAAACGTAAAGGCGATAAACTGATGTCAGGCAGCTTTATTGTTTCCGGACAATGTCACGCGCGGCTTGATAAAGTAGGAGAGGATTCATATATATCGAAATTGACATTGCAGGCAAAAGCGATGCAGTCAAAAGAACAGTCGGAAATGATTCGTTCGCTTGATAAGCTTGTTAAATGTGTAGGAGTAGCTATTATCCCGATCGGAATCGTTCTTTTTTCACAGGCATTTTTCATTCAACATGATGGATTTAGAGAAAGCGTGACATCTATGATCGCGGCGGTGATCGGAATGATTCCGGAAGGATTGTATCTTCTTGCAAGTGTGGCGCTTGCGGTGAGTTCAATTCGTCTTGCACAGAAAAAAGTGCTTTTGCATGATATGAAATGTATTGAAACGCTTGCCCGTGTAGACGTGCTTTGTGTGGATAAGACAGGAACGATTACGGAAAATACAATGAAAGTCCAAAAGCTGATCAAGACGGATGAGTACGATGAAAAAGAAAAGGGCGGGTTATCTTTGCTTGTCGGAGATTTTGCGGCAGCTATGACAAATGATAATATTACGATGGCTGCCCTAAAAGAATATTTTACAAAAGCATCAGGAAAGAAGGTTTTGTCAAAAACAGGATTTTCTTCCGCAACAAAATACAGCAGCGTTACATTTGAAGACGGAGCTTATGTGCTCGGAGCGCCGGAATTTGTTTTAAAAGAAAAGTATGACGATTATGCGGAAGAGATCACAGAATATGCATCTACAGGATCCAGAGTTCTTGCTTTTGGAATTTATGACGGAGAGGTTGACGGAAAACCTCTGACACATGGCATTCTTCCGTTTGGCTTTGTTTTACTTGCCAATCCTATACGAGAAGCTGCAAAAGAGACGTTTGAGTATTTCGCAGAACAAGGCGTAGAAGTAAAGGTTATCTCAGGGGATAATCCGGTTACTGTTTCCAATGTTGCAAAGCAGGCCGGAATTAAAAATGCAGACAGATATGTAGATGCGTCAGAGTTTGAAGATGAACAGTCCATGAGGAAAGCGCTTCTGAATAATACGGTTTTCGGTCGGGTTACGCCGAGTCAGAAACGGAAGTTTGTCCGTATTTTAAAAGAGGCAGGACATACGGTAGCAATGACGGGAGACGGGGTTAATGATGTGCTTGCCTTGAAAGATGCCGACTGCAGTATTGCCATGGCATCGGGAAGCGACGCTGCGGCACAGGCATCTCAGCTTGTTTTGCTGGAGTCAGATTTTTCATGTATGCCGGAAGTTGTGTTGGAAGGAAGGCGGGTTGTAAATAATATTCAGAGATCGGCAAGTTTATTTCTTGTGAAGAATATTTTCTCATTTTTGCTAAGCGTTGCGTCTGTCGTGTTTATGTTTACTTATCCGTTGGAGCCGTCTCAAGTATCATTGATCAGTATGTTTACAATCGGTGTTCCTGCATTCTTCCTTGCTCTGGAACCGAATAAAAATATGATCAAAGGACATTTCCTTACAAATGTGCTATTAAAAGCGCTTCCTGCTGCGTTGACAGATGCTCTTGCAGTTGCGGCTCTTGTCATATTTGGAAGAACATTTGACGTAAGCTCTACGGATATATCAACGGCGGCAACGATGCTTTTGGCGATCGTAGGATTTATGATCTTATATAAGATCAGCGCGCCGATGAATAAAATACGGTTTAGTATTGTAAGCGGATGTATTGCAGGATTATTGTTCTGCAGCATCTTCCTAAAAGATCTGTTCGCTATTACAAGTATGACAAAAGAATGTATTATGCTCTTTGTAGTATTTGCGATTGCTACAGAACCGGTGCTTCGTTATTTGACAACACTTGTCGAAAAAGTGAAATATTACTAATCTGAAGCTGCGAGGCAAAAAATCTGTCTTCAGATGATACATAATATTTTCAAGAATAAGAAAGATACGGAAAATGAATGGATATTAGGAGCAAAGCAGCTTAAAAATGAATGATGCCGATTAAGGAGGAATAGAAATATACAACCGGAAAATAGAATAGAGATAGAGTAAGAGATATAGTAAAAAAATATAGTAAAAAGTATAAGCAGAAAAACAAAGAGAGATGAAATGAAAAGGAGAAGGGGAAATGGCAGAAAAATTGAAAGTATTGATTTTGAACGGAAGTCCTAGAACAGAGGGCAACACGACGATCGCGATCCACGAGATGGAACATGTTTTTGAAGAAAACGGCGTGGAATATGAGACGATCCAAGTTGGGAAAATGGATATCAGAGGATGTGCGGCATGCGGAACATGTTATAAAAACGGAAAGTGTATGTTTGATGATATCGTGAATGAGCTTGCACCGAAATTCGAGGCTGCAGACGGTATGGTTATTGCAAGTCCTGTCTTTTATGCATCTGCAAATGCGACGCTGATCGCCTGTCTTGACCGGTTATTTTACAGTACTAAATTCGATAAGACGATGAAAGTCGGAGCAAGTGTCGTATGTGCAAGAAGAGGCGGATGTTCTGCAACATTTGATGAGTTAAATAAATATTTTACAATTTCAGATATGCCGATCGCATCGGGACAATACTGGAACTGTATTCATGGAAGAAAGGTCGGAGAGGCGGCGCTTGATGAAGAAGGGAAACAGACAATGCGCGGTGTTGCGAGAAATATGGTCTTTCTAATGAAGAGTATCGCGCTTGGAAAGGAAGCGTTCGGTCTTCCTGAAAAAGAGAAAAAGGTTTATACGAGTTTTATTAATCCGTGAGTTTTCAAGACTTGGATCAATACAAAAAGTGTTGCGAATCTTTAATTCAGAGAAACAGGTTACAGAGAAACTGCTGTCAAAATGACGGCAGTTTCTTTTTGTATCAAGAAAACCACGCGATAGTCGCGTGGTTCCGTGAAAGCTTTAGCGGTGTATTCAGAAATAAAAACTCCTAATGTGTATAATAAAAACGTGACCTGCCAGTTACGTAAATAAAAACACATT
>ENA-OQET01000566-OQET01000566.1-human-gut-metagenome-genome-assembly--contig:-NODE-566-length-19282-cov-6.815348_pt1 | contig 19282 bp, 12 predicted proteins | sample MGYA00242800_ERZ504645 | MGnify/ENA primary metagenome ERZ504645 (study PRJEB26092, sample SAMD00036308) | human gut metagenome | host: Homo sapiens | study: EMG produced TPA metagenomics assembly of... | reverse complement strand
TACCTATTTAAAAAAGTCAGAAGTCATCTTTATAAGGAATGCAAAATAACTCTCTAGAATGTGTTTGAATAAATCGGATTTTTGCAACCGGAGTCTTTTTCTTTCGGCATATATAATAAATAAAAATATGCATGAGAAACAGATGTCACTGGTGCTGTACCTTAAAAAGATATATAATAATCATAGAATTATGCTCTTCCTAAAATCAGGAAGAGAATCTAAAAGTTATAATTTACTGATCTAAAGATTCCGAAAGATTATTCACAGGTAAATGGAGGAATGGAGAATGAGTAAAAGATATAGTTACATCGCGATAATTTTAAGATTATAACCTTACCGCACTTGCATATACTTCGGACGGGGATATATACCATATCAAGGCAGGAATAGGCAAATATTCTGAGGATGATATTGCCATAGAGGGGGCTTGTTATGAAGGAACAGAAGAGATAACACAACTATTAGAGAAACATGATTAATATTATATAAAAATTTATCGTACTTACTCTGCTAGTTATTACTTATATATTTACAGCACGAAAGGAGTTATAGATATTATGTCTCAGGAAATATTTCACATTGTATGGCAAAGTTTAAATATATTATTAATAATAATTTGGACTTATCTATTAATTCGTATAATTAAATATTTTAAAAATCAAATAGCTCTTATTGTTATAATATTCTATGTAGAAGGAGAAAGCTGGATTATGGAATGCGGATACTGTAAAAATGAGATGATAAAAGGGGTTATTCCGACGCCCGCGATAGAATGGCACCCAGACAATAGGACAAGTAAATTGTCGTATGACAATGATAAGAAACAAGGATTTCGAATTGGAAGACACAGCTTTTTTGATATGAAAGAACAGGAAGCCTGATATTGCCCAGTATGCGATAAGCTTGTGATTGATTGCAAAAAGGATAAATACGAAATGCATCTGATAATAAAAACTTTCGAGTAAGCAGAAGATTACAGTCTGAATCCCTAGAGCGTGTTTGAAAAACCATTCCTACAACCTGCACGCCCCAAATTTGCGGTATATTTTGCCTTCATTCAGTTGACGTAGCCCGCTACGCCGCCCTCATTCAGGCGAAATCTCCCGCAAATTGCAACGAACATCTTGCAGAAAGCCTTTTTCAAACACGCTCTAGTGTATATGTGGATGACATTTTCCATGAGTTATAAGATTATGAAAACAGAATGATATAAATTAAATATTGGCAATAAAAAGATTATTTACCGTAAAACTGTAGATGGTCTTTTTTTGTACCTTTTTGAGAAAGAGGAAAAGCAATGCGAAGTCAGTGACGTGCTCGTATTGAACAAGAACGGAGAAATCAGCTGCTACTATGTAGATGAAAACTATCCAAAATACCTGGATCAGGAAATGGAAAGAAAGTGGGGGTAGAATATGCGAAGGTTAAAGTGTGAAAAAGAAACGATTATTCTGACCAATGAAGATGACGGATTCTATGATGTGTATACCTTCAATCAGAGTTTGCAGAAACGGTTACGGACCCTTTGCTGAGAAGTATCCGGATGATTGCTGGTTGAAAGGATCTGCGGAGGATGGAAGTGAAACGTATATGATCAGAAAGGGACGGTTGTCTTTAAAACTGGTACCACCATATAGCACTTCAAGAAAAATGCAGGCAAAGGATATCAGCAAGATGAAAGAACTATCATAGGATGCGATTTAAGAGAAAAATGTCATGTGTAGACATGGAAAAAATGAAAGCAAAATACGTTAGTTGATAAAGTGTATAGGCTCAAAAGGGAAAGTGCCCTTTTGGGCCTTATTATGTGTTATTCCTCAAAAATGGGAATTATAAAGATTTAATTTTTTATTATGGATGTATATTGCAAAAGCTTATTTTGCTATACTGACAATATCAACAGAAGCCGGAGAGAGGAGCTGATCGTGGTGTAAGATAAAATTCCCATCCTGATAGGTAACTGCATAGATAAAGTTATCTATCAGGATTTTTTTAAGTTATAATATCATTTTTTTAACAACATGTATTTAATAGATTTCCTCGTAGAAAGTATCATAAATATATGCAACAACTGAATATCGTGGACTGTCCAGCTATATTTTTTACTTGAATAGTCTTGCGTACAAGAGTATATAATCAATAAATAAATGTCTAATAAATCTTCTGGTCAACAGGTACAATATTGGTATCATAGACTAGAAGAGAGGTGTATATACTTGTGTGTGGAAGAGTATATTCCGTTAAGAATTGCGGAACTATGCCGGAAGCGAGGATATACAAAATATAGGTTAGCTCAGCTTACAGGAATAACGCAGACGGCTCTGGGAAATATGCTGAATCAGAAGAGTATGCCGACGATGGCTAATCTGGAAAAAATATGTGATGCTTTTGAAATTACAATCGCACAATTTTTTTTCAGATGATGAAAGCAGATTGGATCTGACAAAAGAGCAAAAAGAAATACTTGAGATTTGGGATGGCTTGGATGAGAAGGAAAGAGAAATTTTTATGACTTTTATCCGCAGCCTGAAGAAGTAATGGACAGTTCGACAAAGATGCGAGCTGTCTTTTTTATTTGAATCTATATAAAATATGCATTTTATACGCATGAAGAAATTGACAGAAAATTTCGGGGGGGGTATAATTACACTGTATACTTATGCCACTTTTGAAAACACAACATCAGATGCTGGTACAACCAAAGTAGACAACAAAAGACGAATTTGACGAGGTGCTGAATGGCTTATACGGTAAAACAATTATTAGAATCGAAACAATTTCCTGATATGAGATTAGTGACATGTAAAGAAAATCTGAATCAGGAAATTAAAGGTATACGAATTATCGAAATAGAAGATATGGAAAGATATCTGACTGGAGGAGAGCTTCTTCTTACAAATATGAAAGTGTATTTCGGAGAAACGGACAGAGAGTTTCGGAAACATTTGAATGAACTGGAGAAGAAACAGGTCAGTGGATTTATTATAAAGCAGCATCCGGACATGGTACAGAAAGTCAATTATTATGATATTTTATTAAAGTTTTGTTCGGAACGTAATATTCCAGTGATAGAAATTTCGGAAGATGAGTATTATTGGGGTATTATAAAATATGTTATTCTGCAGATCTATGATGAAAATATCGCACGGTTGATTTATTTCAAATTGACACACGACAATATTTCTAACATGTTATTGGATGGAGAGAATTTTGAAGATCCAACTAAAAATATTTTATTTCTATTGTCTTCTATGATTGGCAATCCGGTAGCGTTATATTATAGTAACTTAACTTGCTGTGCGTCCACAACGCAGGATCTGTCTGATTTTGCATTTGAGAAAAATGTTGAGAAATATAAACCGGATATTGTTACCAGATTTGAATACAAAAAACAGAGAAAAGAGCATACGCAATATATTACAAAAATACATGTGTTAGGTCGGGTAGAAGTTTATTTGGTAGTCACGGAAGTGAATATGCCATTAACAATACTGGACTATATGGCATTGGAAAATGCTGTTTTTACTTTACAGTATAGTTTTATGAAAACATATGCTCAAAATGAGATAGAAAAAAAATATCAACGAGATATTGAATATAGCTTGCTTAATGGTTTATTAACGGGTGATGAATTGAGTAAAGCTGCAAGAATGCTAAAATTGAAAGATACAGATCAATATTGTGTGGTAAGTTTTCATACGATTTCAAGCAATAGCGAAGATTATTATACAAAAGAAGAATTAGAAGAAATCGGAGTGATAGAAGGCGAGATTCAGAGATTACTTCCGGATGAACATATTTACCGGAATCTGAATCAGATTGTGTGTATTCATGAAATTAAGCCTGGGGAAACACAAGCAGGGTTCCGGGAAGAAATGGAAAAATTATATCAGACAGTACAGAAGCAGATTTTTCACAGAAATAAGACAACGGATTTTCAGATTGGCATTGGAAGTATTGTTAATGGATATGGAGATTTGAAAAAATCTTTTAAGGATTCAAAGAAAATTATAGACTATATGGATATGCTCAGATATCTCTATGGTGATAAGAATATATCGGTAGCCGATTTTTCTAAGCTCGGTTTTTTCCAGATTTTTGAAAAAATCAAAAATCGTGATGAACTGATGGAATATGTGCCAGAGTCACTTGTGAAATTATATTGGTATGATAAAGAACATGATGGAGAACTGATTGAAACGTTGCAGGCGTATCTGGACTGTGATAAGAGTGCGAATAAAGCAGCTGAAAAACTCTATGTAAATTATCGTACTCTTTCAGGGCGATTGAAAAAAATAAGAGATATTTCTGGCATTGATTTCAAGAATTCTGCTGAGATGCTGGCTGTTAGAAATGGAATCGTTTTATTCAAAATGGCAGAAACACTGTAATTTAAAGAGAAACTATATCTCTACGGTATGGTTTCTTTTTTTTGCGAAAAACCGATAACTACAAACTTTTTGTAGCAAAACGTGAAAATATCTTCCTATTCTCTGTATTATTTTTGCAAAAAACAAGTGCTATATTTTAACCAGTACATAAAAGGATACCTTGATTATCTAAGTTGATATGAAGCAGGAATGAAACATGAAAAAGAAACAGGTTGAGAAAGAACAGAATAATGAGAAACAGCTTCCCAGACAGGAAACGACACTGGGAGAAGATATCTTTCAGCTGTTATTGAAGATTGTTCTTATCATTTTGGCGGTCATCCTTGTTTTTACATTTATGTACGGGATGGCGAGAATCAATGACGTATCTATGAAACCAGCAATAAAAGATGGTGATCTGGTCATGTATTATCGACTGGACAAGCGTTTTGTGTCCGGTGATATTGCAGTATTTAAGAAAGATGGCAGAACAACCACAGGCAGGGTCGTAGCAGTCGCAGGTGATACCGTAGATATAACAAAAGACGGTTTGATGATTAACGGCGCTACGCAGATTTCACAGGATATTTATTTTGACACCACACAGTTTCAAAATGGAGTTGACTTTCCAATCACTGTTGGAGAAGGTCAGATATTTGTACTGGGTGATAACAGACCGGAGGCGTCAGACAGCAGAATCTATGGCTGTATCAATGTAAAAGATGTCAAAGGAAAAGCGATTGCGGTTATTCGGACCAGAGGACTCTAATCCCCTCCTCCGTTAATCAAATATAAATCAATCTAAATTTTACAAGGGAGGAATTATTATGAGCATCAAAACATTATCTAAAAAAATGCTCGCTATTGTCGCAGCAGGTGCTATGACAATGGGACTTGCAATGCCGACATCGGTATTTGCAGCAGATGAGGGCACGACAACCAAGGTAACAGAAGCCTATATCAGTAAAACCTTTAATACAGAGGTTGGAAAGGACGAGGCATTTTCTTTTACAGCTACACAGGTGGCAGGTAGTACTGCGAATGTTACTATTCCGAATATTACATTTGCAGACACTGAAACAGGAAGTAAAACAAAAAGAGTTAAAGTTACATTTCCAGAAGAGTGGCCAGATGCTGGTAAATACGAATATACAGTAAAAGAGACAGGAGCTGCCCCTGCAATTACTGATGGGGAGCACCAGAAAATGATTATGTCACAGGCTGAATATACAATGGATGTATATGTTTCAAATGTTGGCAATAAACTTGAGATTTCCAACATTATCGTTAATAAGACAAAAGACGATGAGGGAAATACAGCACAAGATACAACAGGTAAAGTAGATATCAGTAATACGGATAAGAATGGATTTAACTTTACTAACACATATGTACAGGAAGCCGGTACCGGTACTGATCCGGTAAACCCAGGTCCAGATTACACAACGTATGGCTCATTGGATGTATCTAAGATAATTAAGACAGATGCAGCAGATACAGCAGATACAAATAAAGAATTTGAGTTCACAGCAGACTTTACATTCCCGAATGGCACAGACGGAACTACATTAGGTGCAAAAGCAACTATTGGGGATTCTACAACATCTATAACAGGTACAAGCCATACATTTAAATTAAAACATGGTCAAAATGTAAAATTTACAGGACTTCCAGTAGGTACAAAGATTTCCGTAACAGAGTCTGCTACACCAAACTATAAAGGAAGTGCAGAGGTTGTAATTAACAACGAAACAAAAAAAGCAGTTGCTGAAACAAAATATAATGAAGCACTTACAGTATCTGACAAAACACTTGGACAGAATAAGAATACAGTTGATGTAACCAATACATACAATTATGTACCGGCAACTGGTATTATCATGAACACTCTTCCATATGTTCTGATGATCGCTCTTTGCGGTGCAGCACTGATGGCATTCGTTGCTTTCAAACGCAGAAGATTACAGAAATAATTTTATAAATGAACTGGGAAAGGGGATGTGTGCGGCGTTGCTCCGCCGCATTCCTTTTTGCTAATTTTGCGAGCAAATTGGTCAGATGAATCAGTTTTGATAAATATAAAAGAAACAGAAATGGTGAAAGGAACTTGTACATATGCTTCGGATGAAGAAAGTGCTGAAAGGAATTATCAGAGGATTAGACCATATTGTAAACTTCACAGCCTTATCACTGATTCTTGCAGCTATGTTTCTCTCCGGTTATATGCTGTGGGATTCCCATCAGGTATATCAGACTGCAGATGCAAAAAATTATGAAGCATATATTCCTACTGAAAAGAGTACGAAATCTTTTGAAGAATTACAGAAAATCAATCCGGATGTGATTGGATGGATACGAGTGAATGACACAAATATCAATTATCCATTGGTGCAGACGGACAATGATGATACTTATATGAATACAGATGCGGAAGGAAACTATTCCTTAAGCGGAGCAATCTTTTTACATTGTGCAAATAAGCCGGATTTTTCGGATTTTGATAATATTATATATGGCCACCATATGGAAAAACACATGATGTTTGGAGATATCGGTGAATTTACAAAAGAACAGTATTTCAACGAACATCCATATGGAAATCTGTTCTTTGACGGAAAAGATCATGGAATCGAATTCTATGCATTGATGCAGGTAGATGCCTATAATGAAACGATTTTCAATGTGTGTCTGGACACACCAGAAGCGAAACAGGAGTATCTGCAGGAAATCGAGAACAATGTTTTATATAAAAGAGATATGAATATACGGAAGATGATCATCTGGTTTTGCTGACCACCTGTACATCGGATATGACAAATGGAAGAAATATCCTGGTGGGACGCTTAACAGATCAGATATATCCGGAAAAAGAAAAAGCCAAAAACGTAGGTACAGGAATTGATGAACTGAAAAAATGCGTAGGAAAAGTGCCCAGTTATTGTAATGGTTTATCCTGATTAGTCCTTGACTGATTCTGATAGCAAGACAGTGAAAAGAAAAGAAACAAGAAAGAAAGAAGGAGAGGGAGAAGCATGAGAACAGACACGTTTAACGAAAATAGCCATGGTTATATTCCTGTCCATGATATTCTTTCTGGGTGTTCAAAAACCAGTACTGGCAGCTGGCAAAAACACAACAGTGAAAATACCAGTGGAACAGATATTTGAAGTAAACAATTCTGCAGATGCTGACAAAACAGGCTCTTATGTTTTAATAGCAGATCAGATACAAAATCCAATGCCGGAGGGAAGCAATAGAAGAACATTTACCTGGAATATGAGTGGTAATTCTTCTACAGAGCTGATTATGAATGTCGGACAGGCAGGAGAATATCATTACAAGCTGTACCAGGCAACAGAGAATAAAGAAAATTATACATATGATTCAAAAACCTATGATGTAACGATTGAAGGATTCTTTGATTCCAATAATGAACTGATGGCGGTAACAGTGGTCAAAAATGAAAATGGAGATAAAGTATCGAAGGTTTCATTCAAAAACTCGTATACCGGTCAAACTGGTAAAAATCAAAACCCGGTTCCATCTTCCCCAAGATCAAAGGATATTATTCATAATGGTTCGCCGGTAAAGACAGGTGATGATAGTCCGGTTGCAGGCTATTTGTTCTTATTCTTTGGCTCAGTTATCTGCCTTTGCGGATTACTCATGGAGAAGCAGAAGAACAGGAAGGAAGATGTGAAAAATGAGGCATAAGAATTGGAAAACATATTTGAAAATAGCATGTTCCTGGCTTCTAATCTTTTCTATTTGTTTTATGAATCTGGAAACCGTAAGTGCATCAGAAGATGAAACATCAGTGGTTACAGAGCAGGAAGAAACACAAGATACAGAAGCATTTACAAGTGAGACAGATGCACAACAGACAGAAACCGAGCAAACTTCGGAGCAATTTACATCAGAAACAGAAACTGAGGAACAGATTCCGGATAGCATAGAAGTGGAGAAGCTGGAGAAAGAAATACAGGAAGCAACTTCAAATGGTCAGGTACCGACCACAAAATTGGTGGAATATGTAGATGAATCCGGCAATGCGATTGAAGGAGCACCAGAGACCATTGAGCTTGGAAAAATATCAGATCATTCAGAGTTAAATATTTCTGACAAAGATTATGAATTTAAGAGTGCAAAAGTAAATGATGCAGACTGTTCCTTTATAGGAGTATATAAAGATACGGTTTATTGGAGTTCCGATAATATCAATGCCAATAAGTTTGCAGATGGACAAAAACTGACTATGACTTATGCATTGAAAGAAAAGGAAAAAGAGTCAGAAATATCGAAGACAGAAGACCTGGAGCAAGAAAAAGATACTACAGAAACTAAAGAATCTGAAACAGAAATATCAGAGAAGTCTTCAGAGCAGATTATTGACAATGAAAAATCTACAGAACAGGCAAGTGATGAGCAGCTTCCAGATACGATATCTGTACAGAGTTTGAATATCGCAATGCAGAGAAGTGTTACGAATGGTAATGAACAGACGACTAATCGTGTGGAATATGTTGATGCGAACGGAAAAGCAATTGACGGTGCTCCGACTACGATTGAGCTTGGAAATATCGAAGACCACAAAGAACTTACGATTAGTGGTTCCGGGAAAAACTATGAATTCAAGAGTGCAAGAGTAAATGGGAAAGATTGTGTCTATATCGGAAAATATAATGACACTGTATATTACAGCACTGATGGCGTGATTGCCATCAAATTGGATGATGGTCAGAAACTTACAATGACTTATCAGGAATATTACAATATTAAAGTCAATGAAGAAATCCCAGAAGGTGGAGTTGCTGGTACGATTACGACAAAAGCAGGAACGGTAAAGGTAAATACTGCTGACACGATACGTGTAAATGCTGGAGAAACGTGGAAGTTCACCGTGAAACCAGGAACAGCTAATAAAGTCAGATATAAAATTGGAAGCGTTACAGCAGCAGATGCGTCTACAAGTATTAAACAAGTATCCGGAGATGAATATGAAGCCAATTATGAAGCAAATTTTCAGAAAGACGATACAGTAACGATTTCATATGATAAAAATGGTGTATATCGTGTAATGATTAACACCGAAGACAATAATGGATTTGAATATATCAATATTGAGCATAGTAAAGAGAATGGATGGGACTATTTACCAGAACAACATAAACTTGTATGGACATATACGGAAGATAAAGTGAAGTATGATGGATCTATTGATCTTCCAAAATTCCATATAAAAAGAGGATATAGATTGGTTCATATGGTATTAAATGGAGAAACGGTAGCAGCTGCAGATAGTAACAAAGAAGTTCCGGATGGTGTGGGAGCGAATCAAGGTGTAAAAGGACATGCAGGTAAACTTATTGTAAATGCCCAAATAACTAATGAATATACTAAAAATAAAGGTGACGAAACAGATTGTAGCTTTGAATACAGTTTCAATGTGCAATGTACAGACGGAGGAGGGAGAGATTTTAATTTTAATTTAGCTCCGTATCGAACAGGGAAGCAGGTTTTAACCGTACGTTTAAAAACAGACAACCGTCGAAGTGGTGAAGGTATCGATGTTGTCATGTGGGATCCTGATCAGAATAAGCTGGTTCCAATGAGAGATAATGATACGGTAAATATGGATCCTGTGGGAGATGCATTAGCAGTATCTTTAAACAATAGACAAGTGAGAATCTTTTTTGCAAAGCCAAAACCAGGATATCGATTTGCAGGAGTGGGTGTAGACAGTGCACAGCCGTCAGGTGGAGTTAATACTGATGGCGGAAAATCTAGAGCTGCTGTAGGTGATCTAAATAATATGAATGCTACTTCTCTTGGAAAAAAAGGAGAATTTAAAGTTTATGATGAAATTTGGGAAGCAGCTAAAAATGCAGCAAGTAGTGCAGGGTATGAAAAATTTTTGGCATATGCAGGAGAGAAGACAACACATGATACCGATTGGGAATTGTATGCAGGCTATTTCATGTCTACGAAAGAAAGCGTCTATGTACATTACAATTCTGGTGCCGGCGAAGGTGTGCTTCCGGCAGATGCAGTTGTGAAAAATATTCCGTATAATGAGGAACTTGATATTATAAAAAACAAACCAATGCAGTCTTATGGAGAAAATCCAAACACCCATGAGGGGATAAGAGGTATGGGAAGCACCTTTCGAATAGGGGAGGAATGTCCAGAACCAACCTGTGAGGGATATGAATTCCTTGGCTGGAAGCTACGTCTGACTCCATGGTTTGGAAATCCAACATATAGTGAAAAGTTATATCAGCATAATGAAGTCTTTAACATTTCTGAGGAAAATTATGAATTTGCCGCAAACCGTGACCTTCCAGTGTCTGTATGGACTGGTGAGGTGGGATATCAATTTGTTGCACAGTGGAAAAAAATCGATACGAAAAAGGTAGAAGTGAATCATTGGCTTAAGGTACCGAATAGTACAAAAAAATTGGGAAAGACAACAGAAGGTACGATTGCATTTGCAGAAGATAATGAAACGGTTACTGCATTTGCAAAGCCGGAACCGGCAGGAACATTTCCGGGATACATTTTTGATAAGGAGGATAGTACATTAGAAAAGACCGTTACCAACGATGCGTCTACAGGCACGATTGAATTAAATTTGTATTATAAGCCAACCGTATTGAGAGTCAGAAAAACTTGTATCCGGATATAATCTGGAACTGGATAAGGCATTCTCGTTTACGATTCAGGCAAATGCACCGGATGGAAAGGATACAAATGCTGCAACTCTTAGCAGTGACCAGGTTTACATCAAAAAGGCGATGGAACAGAAGAAAATCTAGCTTTTACAAACAATCAGGCAACTTTTACATTAAAGAAAGGTGAATATGTGGATATCAGCTGTTTGCCGACAGGATGGACATATACCGTTACAGAGACAGAGCCGGGAACAAATTTCAAGGCTTCGTACAGCATAAATGGGGGAACGGTGACAGATGGAGCGGAAGCATTATTTACGATGGCAACTACAGGAAGTGAAGAGATTCAGTTTACCAATACATCGACCATTGCACCGCCAGTAACTGGAAGAGATATTCAGAATAGCAGTTGGATTATGATGCTAATTGTGGCTTTGCTTATTGGCATGAGCGGCGTGGTATTTTTCAGAAAAGTAAAAAGAAAATATCGTTAGGGCAAAGGGAAGGATTGTGCTTGTGAAGTGAAGAACCTGAAAGTATGATTCTTCCTTTTTCAATCAATGAGTTTATGTACGGAACAAAGAAAAGAGAGAGGTGAGCACCTATGCAGCTTACTAATACAACGGATTATGCAATCAGGATTGTCTGTTATTTGGCAATAAAAAAGCGCAGGGTTACAACGGCAAAATTAGCTTCTGAATTAAAGATTCCGGAGAGCTATATTCCAAAAATCACAAAGCAGTTAAAAAAAGAGAAGATTATTTCAGCTTCTGAAGGTATCAGTGGAGGATATGCCCTTGCCAAAAATCCAGAAAAAATTTCTTTATTTGATGTCATATCATGTATGGAATCAACAATGGCAATCAGTCGCTGTCTTGAAAAGGATGGATTTTGCTCTAGAAACTATACGGATTGCTGTAAAGTACATCAAGTCTTATTGGACTTACAGAACACTTACAATAACCGATTAGAAAATGTGAAAATCTCTGATATTATCAGACCTGGGAAAGATGAATATTTTGGGCGATTTTATATCATTCTGAAAGTTAATTTAGCGGAAAACAGTTATGAATGTATCTATTCTCATAACAGGGGGATTTATGATGATGTAAAAAATGCAGGAACATATGATGATTTTCTGAAAGTATATTGTGAAAAATATGTATGTGAAAAAGATTGTGAAAAACTTCAGGAATTTTTGAAAAGCGATTCGTTGACAGAGCATTTGAAAAAGGGCTGTTCAGAAGAAGATATCGTTTATCAAAGAAGAAGCGAGAAAAACTCAGAGACTTATGTTTGGATGGAAGTAAAAAGATTTGTGGATGAAAATGAGAAAACTGCTGTTATTACATTCCATAATGCAAAAGTTATTCCTAACACAATTGTAAATATGGAACGGGAATTAAGACAAAAAGCACAGGATGAGACAAAACAGTATTGGAAAATGGTTTCGCTTCTGGCTGCAGTGTTGAATCACAATAATCTTATAGAAACAGAACATCAGGATGATATCTGTTTTTATACAAAACAAGTGTATCTTCAACTACAGAAAAACTATCCGGAGTATGGGATTACAGAGGAAGAAATAGAAAATGTCTCTCATCTGTCTCCAATTCATGATATTGGAAAAATCCGTGTGCCGATAGAGATATTGAACAAAAACGGTAAATTAACAGCTGATGAGATGGGAATTGTAAAGCAGCATCCTCTTACAGGGGCAGAGATGACATTGCGGTTTCCACGAGGAGCTACGACAGAAAAACTTAATAAGTATAGCTATGAAATATGCAGATATCACCATGAAAGATATGATGGTTCTGGTTACCCGGATGGACTAAAAGGTGATGAAATACCACTTTGTGCTCAGGTAGTAGGCCTTGTGGATGCTTATGATGCATTGGTCAGTGTACGCCCCTATAAAAGAAAAATAAAGCATGAAGAAGCCATAAGAATGATTGCCAATGGTGAATGTGGTGTATTTTCAAAAAAACTATTGCAGTGCTTTATAGCAGCGGCAATGCAGAAGGAATGGATAAAAAAGGCAGATAGTTGAGAAAAGGAAAATATGTTTTTAGGAGGAATTTGTGTGAAGAGGAAAAAGAGATGGCTAAGATGGATAGCCTGGACACTTTTATTGGTTTTGTGCATGAATAGCGCAGGAACGACAGTTTTGGCAGTTTCAGTGGAAGAAGAGAATATTCCAAATATAAATAGTACTCAAGAGGGTGAAATGCGCACAGAAGATTTTATTCCGGAGGAAAGTACATCATTGTCGGAAGAGACGTCGAAAGAAGAAAATACTTCGCCATCAGAAGAGACTCCTGGAGAGAAAATCACCCCGCCATTAGAAGAGACTCCTGGAGAGAAAATCACCCCGCCATTAGAAGAGATTCCGGAGGAAGAAATTACTCCATCCCAGGGAGAGCTTTCAGAAGAAGAAAAAGCCTTCGAGGAGCAGGTTGCACAAGAGGAATCACCGAAACTTCAGGAGATTTCCGAAGGATTTGATATTGATTTCTATGTCATTATTGATGGAAACAAGGTAAAGCTTCAGCATAATGACATTACCGGCATTGCAACATGGAAAGACGGAAGAACTACCTATCATGGTGTTTCCATTGAGGACCTGCTCCGGATATATGAAGAATTTGGATTTGTGAAAAACAGCGAGAGTCAGAATCCGGATGCGATAAAAAAGTTTGTATCTGCATACCGGGGAAAAAGCAGGATAGAATACGGAGAAGTTTATACAGACACAGAATCCGGAAAGACCTATGTTTCTTACAATTATGGCCAGAATAAACAAGGGGAAGCGGTAGATGTTTACTACCTTCCAAATGGAAAAGGCGTTGCATTAAATTTAAAAGATTCTGTAAAAAAGGACAACTCGTTTTATTCCGTAGAGGTAAAGGGAGAAGGGCAGGATCGGATTCGTTATGCATTAACAGGAACTGTAGTGGAAGAAGCTGTGGCTGATTTTAATCCCCAATTGTCGGACCAGACAGACCAGATCGAATGGACCTGTATGGGAACAGATGATAAGGTGATAGATGGTATACGGGAATCAGGGAACCAGACGAGGTTCACAATCGGAAAGATCACACAGTCTTATGTGATCCAGAGAGCGGATCAGACAGCCTTTGACATTCAGTTTTATATATATGCAGACAATGAGGTTCGAAAGCTGCCGGCTGATTCTCTGAAAAAGGTGTATAAATGGAACCGTCAGGGCAGATGCTATTTATCTGTCAGTGATCTTGCTGAGATTTATAGAGAGTTCGGCTTGAATGCAGAGGAAACACAGTCCGGAAATTATTTTCCATATACAGTCCGTGGTGAGAAGACATTAGCACAGGCGACAGTGGTAACTTATAAAGGACAGCAATATGTATCTTATAATCTGGACAAGCAGGAAGCAACTGTACCAACAGACGTTTATTATATGCCAAAAGGAGCATCTGATGGCGAAAAAATTCCGGATAATAATTCAGACCAGATGAAGCAGAATAAGAACAGTTTCTATTCGGTTACAGTGATCAATCCGGATGGAAATCGAACTGTGAGTTACTATAAGAAAGATTCTGCGGTCACAATTTCCGTTGATCCTGGAGATACGAAGGAAAGCGACTGGCTTTGTGCCAGTGAGGATGAAAATAAAACAATCCATCCGGTAAAACAGGGCGATAAACTAACCTTTTCTATTGGGAAGATAGAGCAACCATATACGGTTGCATGCAACACTTTTGCACCAGCAACCTTGAATATTAAATTCTATACTTTTGTAGATAATGAGAGATATAATGTTCTAAACGAAGAAATTCCTGTTATAAAAGATACTACAACAAAGCCGGGAACAGTTTATTATTATATTTCTAATGATGAGTTAAAAAAGCATTTTGAAAAATTTCATTACGATGGTTCTATTCAAAATGGAGCAAAAGAGCGTTTTTATTATTCCAAGAGAGATTACGATACAATCCATAATGCAGGGATATACACGAAAGAAGGTCATGAATGTATTTATATAGGAGAATCCGGAGAGCCGATGGATGTGTATTACCTGCCAGACGGACAGAATAGTCCCATAATGAGTGCAAAGACCTTACTAGAACACGACGATGATAGATATAATGGTTTTTACAGTGTGACAGTACAGGATGACGATGGACAGGTTTACAGCCAAACAGCTTTGCGTGATCTTCCAGCAATTGATTTTGTTGCAAGAAAGTCAACACTTACAAGAACAGTTAGTACAAGGCCGCGTGTAGAAGAACAAACGCAGAATATAAACTGGGAATGCAGAAAGGAAGATGGTACTCTTTCAGCAGTTACATGGAGTAAAAATGAAGCAGAGCATACCATGAGCTTTACTATTCAGCCAGATGATGCAGTACGTCCATATGTGATTGTTCCTGATAATACAGAAAAACCGGCAGCAATAAAAGAAGCAAATATCAGTTTTTATGTATTTATCGATGGACATTATAAGCTGATAAAGAACCTCAATGCTGAGCAGCATTACATAATCAAAGCAAACAGTGGCCGAGCCAGTCGTTATTATTTGCGAGCTAAACCAGATGATACGATTTCTAAAATTTACAGTGAGTTTGGTTTCACTCCGAGCAAGCTGGAGCCCGGCGCAGATCAGAAAGAGAAGATTCTGTTTGGTTATGCGACAGACAGCCGTGTGTTTGTACAGCACCCTTATAAGGACAACGATGGTACATGGTATATTCCTGTCCTGAAAAACGGGAAAGATGTATCTGTCTATTATTTCTCACAGCCAAACCCACTGAATCCAGACAGAATCGAAAATTATTTTGATCGTTTGACAGGACTTTCTTCTCAGGTTGGGCTGGCAGGAAGACATTTCAGTGTAGAGGGAAGTTTTCATCTGATTGAAGTGTTGGATCCACTGAACCTGACCAAAAGAGAGGCGATTAAGAGACAGTATGTAGGCCATGGGGAAGCATATACTGTGGAAGTACCAAAGAGGGCAAGTTTAGAAGGTGAGTATTATGGCAAGGAGATTGTCTGGAGTTGTACATCTAATGACAGGGACGAAAATGAGGTTCTTCCGGAACCGTCCGGAGATGATAAGGTAAAATTTGAAATTCCGAATGTTAACTCATCTTATGAGGTGATCGCAGACAAACCGCTGGAGTCTGGGGCAGTCAGGGTTATCTATAATACAACTCGTTATATGAAGAAACTTCCTAAGGAAGCTAAGTTGACCCCTCAGGTTGAGAATAAGACAAGACATACAGATGATTATGAGAATGAAATAGAAGCTGGAAAACATAACGTTAAGTCACCATATCCTCTGGTTTATGATCATGAAGATAATGACAGCAAAGAGTTGGAACAGTATGAATTCGATCATTGGGATTACAGAAACAAAGACGGAAAGTGGCAGGAATGCGGTGCAGGGGATTCTATTTCTGATCTTATAAATAATAATGCAAGACAGCCAATCACCCTCTATGCAGCGTGGCGTAAGGTGAGTAACCAAAATCGAAAACAGGTACAGTTTTATATCTGTAAGTCAGCGATGCCGGAAGATGGTTCGGTAGCATTACCAACCACGAATGTAGACGATTATACAAGTGCGGTTGCCGTGGCAAACTGTAATGTGAAGGCAAGTATATTGCATGATGTTCCAGTTCTTGGAAATAAGAATCCATCTACGTGGGAACAGTATGCGGATGGAAATAAGAGAGTGCAAGAACTTTTGCAGGGAACTAAACCAGATGAGGGATATATTGGAAATGGAGACTATATCTACAAGATAGATAGAATTCCTTCCGATGAAGAGGTATTCCAGACAATTCGTGAAAGCGGACGTATGATTCGTATCGGAGACAGGGAGATTCCGCCATCGAAATTAGATACCGAATTCTTCACCATTTATTGGTATTCTTTCAAAAGTGAAATGTCCGATGGATGGCATATTGACGGACGTATTGTAGCAAAAAATGGTTACCTGACAGTAAAGAAAGATTTTGTCGGAATGCCGGAAGCAATAGAGGAAGTCAAGAAAGATTATTATATCCAGGTAGATATGGATGAAAAGCTTTTAGATGGAAAACCTCAGCCACCTGCATTTCATGAGCATATGAAACTTGTGCTTCCTTCAGAAGATAGCCAGAAACCGGATGCAGAAGCTCCGCAAGCGGAGGATGCTCCAATAGAAGTTGTAGGTACATGGACAGATGATACACATACAAGCTGTACGTGGATCGTTAAGGCGGACTCATTCTGGAAATACACATTAAAAGAGTACAACTATAAGCCAAAAGATTCGAATGTGAAATTTTCAGGTTGGTACAATGTTCGCAATTCTCATGAACAAGGAGATAATGTAAATTCATGGGAAGCATATCCAGAAAGTGGAATTAAATTCACAGGACGTGGAATTGGACGCGGTGGTGAAACTCTTACTATTGAATTGGAGAATCGTTATCAGAAAGAGGGAATACTCACACTGAACAAATTTGATGAGTCTACCGGACAAGGAATGGAGAAGATCAATTTTGCTGTCAGTAAGAACGGTGTTGAGGAGGAAACGGTAACAACTGATAAATACGGAATCGCACAACTTCACATTCCGTTACAAGATGAAAACAAACAGAACAGAACAGCAACTGAGACGTATTTGTTGCGAGAGACAAACTTACCGACGGGATATGTAGACACAGGAGATATACAGATCACAGTTGAGATTGCCAATGGAGCATTCAAAATCACTGATGCAAAACTGGTGGATAGGGAGGCTAACGAAAATCAGGAGGCTGTTAAGGCACCAGTTGATGGTAAGATAGACGGAAAATCTGTTCTGCTTCAGCGAGGAGATACCAGCCTTAATATCCGAAATTTTGCTAAAACAGGCACTCTGCATATCAAAAAGACATGGGAAAATCCAAATGATGCACTGACGGAAAAACAGGTGAAAATCAGATTGTATCAGAATGGAATTTCTACAGGACAGGAATTCCTGCTGAATGAAGAGAACGGATGGGAACACACAGTCGACAATGTTCCACTATTCCAGGACAGAAATCCGGTGGAATATAAGGTGGAAGAAATTGAGATAGGAAAGACACATTATTCTTTGGAATACGGGGATGGTTTCCTATATTATGAAGTTATTTATCCAGAGATTCAGTATTTCGATTCAAATGGACAACAAATATTCCCGAAGGATGAGAATGAGTTCAAGGATGTTTCCAAGATGGAACTGGAAGTGCAGAATCTGCATTTCAATCTTGCTGAACGAAGTTTCTTAAAGACGGATGATCTTCCAAGAAACCGACTTGCTGGTGCAGGTTTTCTGTTCTACAAAGTACCGTATGATGATGTTACGAAAAAATATGCGGATGATACAGGATATACAGTAGATTATGACAATACACAGAGCAAGGACGATATCGTTCTGAAAAAGGATGGAAAAACGTGTACGACGTATCGTTCCTTAGAAACAGATGAAAATGGAATGCTTCAATTACCGGAGGACTTTGAGAACGGACGATACTGGATGGTAGAATCTGTTACTCCAAACAAAAAGGACAAAGCAGATAAAACCAAAACACAGTATCAGGATAACTTTAATTTATATATGGTCGATGTAGAATCCGATATTTTATTCCTATATGAGAAATCACCGATGACAAATACCTGGAGAGCTGTTTCGGACAGACATATCGTCAATCATCCGCAAAAAGGCGGGGTGACGGTTGAGATTACAAAGGAAGTCACTGGTCCACTTGGAAACCGCAAGAAGCCATTTGATATGGAAATTCTCTATTGGGAAGATGGTCAAAAGCTGCGTAGCAAGACAATTAGAACTTCTTTGAAACATGGAGATAAAGTTACATTAAAAAATGTAGATATATCTTCGGATATCATAATAACAGAAACTGTTGATACATCAAAATACGCTGTTTCGATTTCTAAAAAAGAAGAGAATGATAAGTATTCAAATCCAGTGCAGGCAACATCGAATGGAAATACAGCTGTCATGAAACAGCGGATTGAGGCTGCACGAGGAGACGTGATTGAGTTAAAAATCACAAACGAAAACACACAATTAATACCGGAAACAGGGGTTCGTCTGAGAACAAGCAGGCATGTATGGTTACTATTTGCCATAAGTATTATCATGATTCTGTTTTTCAGAAGAAGACGGAAAATAAGATAAACACTGCTATGGAACAAAACTTGCAAAAATACATCAGACATTTT
>ENA-OQET01000565-OQET01000565.1-human-gut-metagenome-genome-assembly--contig:-NODE-565-length-19315-cov-3.429383_pt1 | contig 19315 bp, 17 predicted proteins | sample MGYA00242800_ERZ504645 | MGnify/ENA primary metagenome ERZ504645 (study PRJEB26092, sample SAMD00036308) | human gut metagenome | host: Homo sapiens | study: EMG produced TPA metagenomics assembly of... | reverse complement strand
ACTGGTCTTACATATGTCGCTGATCATCTCAATATCTCTACAGATGACTGCTACGCATTTGGAGATAGTAATAACGATATCTCCATGTTTAAAGCTGCTGGCCATGGAATTGCTATGGGAAATGCCTGTGATGAGTTAAAAGAAATTGCGGAATATGTTACAGATTCCGTAAATGATGATGGGATTTATCATGCATTTAAACATTATCATTTGATTTAATATAAGAGGGGTATTGCAAGTTTTTGTTACTACTTTTGCAATTTAGAAGAAAAGCAGCTAGAAATCTTAAATTTTGATTTCTAACTGCTTTTTCTTTCAATAAATATCAGAGATTACTTTACTATTTAATTTTAATTGTAACCGTCTTGCTCTTTCCGCTTCCATCCACTGCTCTTGCTGTGATCTTCACGGAATTTTTTCTTTCCAGCTTTGTATGTTGTTACAGTTCCTTTGGAAGAAACTTTCGCATATTTTGTATTGCTGCTTGACCATTTTAAAGTTCTATTTGCCCCTGAAGATGCACTTGTTTTTCCTTTCAGATATAACTTCTTACCAGCTTTTACTGATTTAACTCCAGAAATATAGACTTTCTTGACAATACCTTTCTTGACATAGATCTTATATGATGCTTTCTTACCACTTCCGTCTTTGGCTGTCGCTGTGATCGTTACTGTTTTTCCACCCATTTTCTTCTTCGTTGTAACGACACCGCTGCTGCTGACTGTTGCAACTTTGGTATTGCTTGATTTCCATGTAACACCTTTATTGTATGCGTTGGATGGTGTTACGGTCGCCTTTAATGTTACTTTCTTACCAGTTGCGATCTTGTTAGATGTTGTTGTTGTGATCGTAATCTTGCTGACTTTGATATTTTCTACTGTTACGATGCAGTACATTACATTTCCGTCAGATGTTATTGCCGTAATAATTGCTTTTCCTGCAGCCTTAGCTGTTAATTTACCTGCTGCATCAACTGTTACAACTGCTTCGTTAGAAGATGTCCATTTTACTGTTCCGATTGAAGCTGTTGCATAATCTGGTAAATATGTGATCTTCAACTGTTCTGTCTTGCCTGGATTTAATGTTACAAATGTTTTGTTTAATACAACCGCCTGTGTAGGAATCTTACCTGTTTCGTCTGTTGTGTAAACTTTGATCGTTTTTGTTGTTGTTCCAGCTTTTAATGTCAGTGTTGCCATCTGACCTTTTGTTCCGGCTTTGATCTTATCTCCTGTAATGGATACTGCTGCCAGATTAGATGATGTGATCGTGCATGCTTCTTTGCTATCTACGAATACACCTTTTGTAAACTGCTGTATTGTTAATTCCTGTCCTTCTTTTAGATACAGGCTGTCGCTTAAGAATGACATTCTTGTCGCTGTGCTTGCTGTTGTTGGCAGATATAATGATTCTAACTGTGCTTTCAGATCATTTAATGCTGTAAAATCTGTCACAGATGTTCCTCTTAGATAGAGTGTTTTTAACTGTTTTAAATTCTTTATGAAACTGATGTCTGTGATGTTTTTGTTGTTTTCGAGGTCGATCTTTGTGCAATTAACTGCTTCGGATAAACCTGCTAAATCTGCATTCGTCAGATCTTTATTTTCTAAATTAATAGATTTTACATTTTTGATCTCTTCTGTTGAGATCATTCCATCGTTATTTGCATCTGCCTCTAATGCATCGTATACTTTGTAACTTGTCAGTGGAATGATATCTTTTCCTACGGCTGCTACCTGAATCTCAATCGTTGCTGTATATGTCTTTCCTGCTCTTGCTACTACCGCTTCTACCGTTGCTTTTCCTGCTGCTTTTGGTTCCAGATAGTATGTCTTTGTTCCATCCTGCGCTGTTTCTGTGCGAATATTTAAGATCTTTGCATCTTTTGATGTGATCGTTACTACATCATCTTTTTCCAGATTATTTAACTTGATCTGTTTCTTAAATGCTCCTACACTTACATTTGGATCATTTTTATCAAACTCTGGTGTTGTTGCACTTTTGGCTGTCACATTTACTGGAATTGTTGCAGATACTGTTGGTGTTGTTGTACTTTCAACTTTTAAATTCGTCGTTCCTACTTCTGCTGTATCCACTGCTTCCAGACTTATGGATCCATCTGACTGAACCTGGATTGATTTTAATTTTGCTGTTGTTCCTGCTGCTACTTCCTCAGAATACTTAACATATTTGCATCCTTTTAAGATTCCTTTTGGACGGATAGGATCATTTGTTTTGGCTCCTTTTTCTACTGTGATTGAATCTTTCTTGATCAATGCAATTCTGTCTGCTATGGAAACCTTTGTACCTTCCAGATTGATTTCCTTTAGATTCGTCATAGATTTTAATGCATCAATCTTACTTACATTTGTATTCTTGCTTAAATCTAATTTTTCACAACCAGTTGCATACTGAAGATATGCTACTTCTGCATCTGTCAGACCTTTATCAGAAAGATTGATCTCTGTCTTCGCTGCTAAGTCTGCTTTGGTAAGTGCACCTTCTTCCTTTCCACTAAATACCTGATACATCGTTTGTGAAGTAAATGGAATGATATTATCATCTTTGCTTAAATTAAATTCAAGCTGAGCACTTACTCCATCTAATGGCTTTTTATTCTTTTCAAATGTTGCTATTACAGTAACTTTTCCGCTGTCTTTTAATGCAATCGGCATATACTTCACAACTTCTGTTCCATCTGCTTGTTTGAAAGTCTTTTGTTCAATCTTTAATGCTGTTTGATCAGAAATATTGAAGTTGACTTTATCAAAGTCTTTTGCCTGAGTTCCCTGGAATTCATAATACTTGAAATTTCCTACTGTTACATTCTGGGATTCTGCTGCAAATGAAATCCCACTTGTAACTGTTGGTGTGGTTGTACCTTCCTGTGTCACCGCTGCCTGATTCCCCTGATCTGCTGTTGCCGCCATTACCGTAAATCCGTTGACCGGTATCATGGATATACTGAGCAGACATGCTAACAGTTTCTTTCTGCTCTTTCCATTTAAGTGGCTGAATACTTTCCATCCTTTTTGCATGAAATTCGTCCTCCTTTTCTTCATGTTTGAATCTGCATATTGCTTTGTTTATTATAACACTTTTTTGTGTAGAATGCATAAAAGAGTGATCAATTTTATCACTCTTTTAGCGCATTTTGAGATTATTTAATTTTAATCGTTACAGTTGCTTTCTTTCCACGTACTTTTTTCCGTGGAATCTTAGTCTTCTTCATAAGTGAAACCTCCCTGTTAACTTATTATCCTTATTTACAATTACTATACTTTTTTAATTATACTCCTGCATTAATCTTTATTCAATGTATTTATTCACATTTTATACACATTTTTCATGCATACAACAACAATAAAAAGACTAGGACAATCAGTTTTGGAAGATATGTATCTATACAATCCAAAACTGACTGTCCTAGTCTTTTGTTCATTAGAGTTTTTATTTAATTATTTATATCTTTAATGCTGTGGCACTCCATTAGGTTCCAATGTTCCTCCAACCTGTTTCTTCATTCTGAAACGGTAGAAGATGATCGTTGCTAATGTTGACACAACTAAGATTCCAACAAATACTGCAATATCCTGTCCGATCTGTCCATCCATAGATAGTGTGTGACGGAATGCGTGTACTGTATAGCTGAATGGCATATATTTGTGTAATACTGTGTAGAAGTGTGGTGCCATATCCAGTGGGTATGTTCCTCCTGCTGCACCTAACTGCACGACCATGAATACTAACATGACGTAACTTCCGACACGGTTTAATAACATTTCACCGAAGCAGATCAATGACATAAATGCCATGGATGCTAAGACGGCCATTCCAAATGTTTTTCCTACGTAATGTGGTTCGAGTCCATTGATTCCCATTAAAACTGCAACCATGATCACTGCCTGTGCAATGGATACTGCTGCCATGACTGTGACTTTGCTTAACCACCACTGAAGTCCACTCTTGACTTCTTCGTTTTTCTCCATTAAAGGATACATTAATGTAAATGCCATACATGCTACGAATAATCCAACGGACATCATATATGGTGCCATTGCGTGACCGTTGTTATCAACGTGTGAATATTCTACATTCTTAGCTTTTACTGGTGCTGCAAACATTTTGTTTGTCTTCTTGGTTGCCTTAATGCTGTTAACCTGATCTGCTCCTTTTTGTAAGGAATCTTTTAATGTCTTGCTTCCACTCTGAAGTGTTCCGATTCCATTTCCAAGAGTTGTAGATCCTGCTGCTAACTGACTTGATCCACTTGCGATCTGTCCAGCTCCAGATGCTAACTGTCCGGCTCCACTGTTTAATGTATTGTTGTTAGCAACTAAGGTTGCTGTTCCTGATTTCAGTGTTTTTGTTCCTTTGTAAAGTTTTGCTGTTCCTGACTTAAATGTTGGAAGTTTTGAGCTTACCTGACCAATTCCACTATTCAGCTGAGTTGCTCCGCTATTTAATGCTTTGGAATTGTTTGTTAACGTTGTAAGTCCTGTGTTCAGACTTTCAACTCCTGCTGTGTAGTTGGCAATTCCAATCTTTAATCCGCTTGTGCTGTCGTTGATTCCAGATTCTAAGGTTGTCATTCCTGTCTGTACTTTTGTAGCACCTTCTGATAACTGAGTCAACGCCTGGATCATACCCATTGTATCCTGAGTTGTTCCCTGACGGTCTAATGTTGTTTTTACTTTATTTAAGCCTTCATACAGACCATTCATCATCGCTTTTTCGTATCCAGAAAGTGTCTGGGATGATTCTGCAAGTTGCTTAGATGATTTTGCTAAAGAACTAACATATGCTTTCACTGTTGCAAGTTGCTGTTCACTACTTGCGGACTGTGTTTTTGCTGTTGTTTTTGTATCTGCCGCTTTCTGTGCATTTGTATATGTTTCATCAACATTATTTTCAACATCAGATGCTGCGCTATCTACCTCGTCGATTTCAGCTAATAATGCTTTTTTATCTTCTTCGCTTAATTTATCAAGTACAGATGAATTTTTTAACTTGCTTACTTTGCTGTTTAAATCAGATACACTTGACTTTGCATTTGCTGCACTGCTTGCTGTCTTCTTCGCTGTTTCATTGTCTGCTGTCTGTGTTGATGTCTCTGATGCGGTTGATCCAGCAGAAAGCATTTGATTTAATTCATTTAATTTTGTATTAAATGCTTCTAATTGTGTATCGAAATTGCTTCGTTTGCTTATAATTCCATCTTTCTTCGCTTCATTTTCTTTTAACTGAGTTCCAAGTCCATTGGATGTTTCTTTTGTCTGACCCAACAGATTTTTAAGACCTGCTGATAATGTTCCAGTTCCATCTTTTAAATCCTTACTTCCACTGGATAATTTCTCAACACCTGCATTTAATGCTTTATTATTCGCTGCAAGCTGTTTGCTTCCAGCCTGTGCTGTGCTGACTCCGTTTGTGTACTGGGAGATTCCTAATTTTAAGGATTTAGAGCCATTGGATAACTGAGTTGCTCCTGTCTGCAGAGCTGCAACTCCATTTTTCAATGTCTTTGTTCCTGATTTTAAAGATTTTGCTCCACTGTCAACTTTGGCTACACCTGCTGTATATGTTTTTAGCCCTACGGAAAGTGATTTTGCTCCATTCTGAAATGTTAATGTGCTGGATGCTAATTTCTTTAAATTCTGTTCGATCGTATCATTTCCAGCTTTCAGCTTCTTCGCTCCGCTTTCGATCTTTTTAGCTCCATCTGCTGCTTTCTGGAAACCGCTTCCGGCTGTCTTGATCTGATCAAATACGGTCTTTACATAAGTTTCTGTTACTTTTTCTCTGACTGACTTCTCAATCTTCGCCATGGCACTATCATCCATCTTGGATGCTACATAGTTCGTACCTGGGTTTGTCTTGTATGTCAGTTTCATCTGTTTTGGATTCTTATCCATTAATGTTGTTGCATTCTTTGAGAAATTTTCTGGAATGGAAATGATCATATAGTATTCTCCACTCTTCAATCCTTCCTCTGCTTTCTTGTCACTTACAAAATGAAAATCCAGTGATCCTGAATCTTTTAGATTCTTTACCAGATCATCTCCTACTTGTAATGTTTTTCCCTCGTAATTTACCTTCTTATCGTGATTGACTACCGCTACTGGTAATTGATCTGCATCTCCGTATGGATCCCACATAGAACCAAGGAATACAGATGTATAAATTGCAGGAATCGTAATGATCGCGATCAAAATGATAATCATCCAGGGGTTCTTTGAAATTTTCTGCCATTCTCGTTTTAACATGATCACAGCTGCTCCTTCCTTGCATTTTTATTACTTATATAGAGGTCATACCTCTTTGAATCATTGGTTATTATATGCACTTCCTTGATAAAAGTCAATAATTTATTGAACATTGGTCATTTTTTATTTTTGTACATTCCGTTTCCTCTTTTATAGAAAAAAGCTTTCATTTACCTTTCTTTTTGGTAAATAAAAGCTTTTCTTAATTACTGAAATTTCTTCTTTTTACTTATGATAAATAATATGATCAAACTAAATAACGACACAACTGCGCCAATCTTAAGGCCTGGGGTTTCATATTTTAATGTAATATGATGATCTCCTTTGTTTAAATAGATTCCTTCAAACATTCCATTGACCTGCTCACTCTTCACTTGCTTTCCATTGTCATATGCTTTCCAACCTTTGTGATATGTTATTGGTATACAAAGTATCTCATTTTGAGATGCCTTGATATCTCCTGAAAAATGATTTCCTCCATCATATGAAATATTGGTCAGATGATCTGCTTTTTTTCTCTTTTGAATCTGTTTTTATCTCTGTCTGTTGATCCACTGTAAGAATCGAAATCCGATCAATATAATAATCACTTTTCAACTTAAATTTTAATGTCAATGTATCTTCCCGATCTTTCACTGCATCTCTGCTCATCTTGACCAAATAATTTCTTTTCCCAATATCGTAACTGGAATTCTTCTCTGCATTAAATAAATGAACCTGTTTACCTCCATAAAGAAGCTGGAAGTTACTTTTGTTCATCCCAACTCCTAATACATGTCTGCTGCTTTTTCCATCCAATGCTTCTGTACTGACTCCTTGCAGATAAATATAAGAATTCGCCTTGATATATTGTTTTGGAATCTTAATCTGAATGATTTTTTTCCTTTTCTTTTTCACTATGAATGCGATAATTTTCTCCAACAACATGACTTGTTACGTTCTCTGGGATTGTCATCTTCTTTAGTTTATCCGCACTCTTGCTGTCGTCTTCCAGAATCGCACTTTGAAGCAATGCTTGTTCTTTCTGTGCTGGGTTCAAAGTTTTATATGTTTGTGATGACAAATATCCATCATAAGTATATCCAAATGGAAATACATTTTTATTTTCATACAACTGCATCCCATCTTTTGATCTTAACAACCGATAATCTGATAATAATTTAGCTCCTGTTTCTTTGGTGCAGATTACATAACGAACTCCATATAAATCCATCAGACCTTGTCTCATATCAAGTTTGCGGAATTTGAACTTATACTGATAAGATTTTAATCCGAATTCCTGCATAGTCTCTGAGACATTCTTATCTGTCACACTATAATAATTCGTAATTCCCGGAATATGCGCATTTAAACTCCAGTTTGTTACCTTGTTATCCAGAGATTCTGCACGATACACACCATTTTGTATCTTATATTTATCTGGCTGTATCAACCGCATTTCTTTTCCACACAACATCTCATATGCCTGCCCGGATTTTACATAATTTGAGATTGTTTCTCCATATTTTGGAGAATACTGTACATATGAAGAAGTTCCTGCTGTTAAGATCAATACTGCATACAAAATGAAATGTTTATATTTCTCCTGTCCAAACATTTTACACTCATTAAGTACAAACAATGCAAGTACTGTAGCTGCAAGTATTGCTAATTCATATTTCCCTTTTACCATATTATCGCCTAAGGAAAGTGCGAATACTATGTAAAAAACGGCTCCTGCAAGAATTCCTGTTTTCTGGATCCTCGTCAGTACAAATAGATCTGGATAGATTTCTGTGACTGTCATTCCAACAATCAATGCCAGTATAAATGTCCATCGATTCATCGGATAAGAAAATCCATGCAAAATATAGGCGAACACTGGTGATAACAGACTGACAATACCAAGTACCACTGCTACTTTGTATGAAAACCGCTTTTTATCCCTTTTCAGGAACAGTGCAATAATTGCACAATATCCTAAAGCTGCATAGTTTAGATTTGTTCCTTTATAAATCTTCTGGAAACCCGCAAACTGTAAGAATATTTGTTTGTAATATGATTTCTTATATAAGAAAATACTAAAATAATTTACATCCGAAGTAGTTCGCGCATTTCCTGAAAATGCGATTAATACAGGCAACAAGATTACTGCAGAAAGACCAATTCCAAGCAGATACCACCCGCTAAATCTTCCAAGAGTTCTGAAAAATCCTGCTTCTTTATATTCTGGAAATCTGATCAGTGCGTAAACCACTGCCGCAACTGTCAGCATATAGAAAAAATAGAAATTACTAATCGCTGCGACCGTTACCATAAGTATAAATAAATATGGTTTTTCTTTTCTGTAAATCTTCTCGACTCCCATCAATAATAATGGAAGATAGATCATTGGATTTAGGAAAAACGGATGACGTATCGCAAATGAAAAAAATGTTCCGCTAAAAATATACACAATACTTCCTGCTAAGATTCCATTTCCATCTTTTTTCAGATAATGTCCAAATGCGATAAATGCTACTCCCGCCAGATATAGACGAAATACAAGCATAAAGTTATACAATAATTCTATATTTGACTTATTGGAAAATACATAAATCAGATTGAGTGGATCACCGATCGCATAATAATTTAATGTTCCTAGAATGTCTGCTCCAAATCCAATGCTCATATCCCACATTGGAAATCTGAAATGTCCGTGGATGATATTAAAGAAGAAATTGCGGATATATTCTCCCCAGTACATCAGCGCGTTGATGTGTTGTGATAATCCATCCTGTCCCTTTGCTCCCCATATGAATGTCACTCCATTTTTGTAGAATAGATAAAATACAATCAGACTTATAATTGCAAATAAGATCGTATATCTTGCCATAAGCTGTTTCTTTGTAGTTAATTTCATTTAAACGATTCCTCTTTCATTATTATTAATGACTTTCCTTTTCAATATAAATCGGTCGATGTTTTGTTTCCAGATATGTCTTAGATAGATACATACCAACAACTCCCATTCCTAACAATTGAATACCACTTAAAAAACTGATAATACATACTAATGACGGCCATCCGGCAACGGGATCTCCAAATACTGCAGCTCTCACGATTACAAATATCAGAAATAAAAATGCAAAAATGCATACAAACACACCCATCAATGATACTGCCATCAATGGTGCTGTTGAAAATGCCATAATTCCTTCACAGGCATAACGAAATAGCTTCCAAAAAGACCACTTCGTCTCCCCCGCGGCACGTTCTACATTCTTATATTCCAGCCATTTTGTCTCAAATCCTACCCATCCAAAGATTCCTTTTGTAAAACGGTTATATTCTGGCATTGTCAAAATAGCATCTACCATCTTTCGTTTCATCATACGAAAATCCCTTGCTCCATCTACTATATTTGAATCTGAAATCTTATTGATTAGTTTATAAAATTGCCTTGCAAAAAAATGAACGAATAACAGGTTCTCCTTCTCTTGTCACTCTTCTTGTTGCCACACTATCATAGTTTTCTTCTTCAATACATCGAATCATCTTTGGAATTAAATATGGTGGATCTTGAAGATCTACATCCATGGTAATAACATAATCACCTTTTGCACGTTCTAACCCTGCATATAAAGCAGCTTCTTTTCCAAAATTTCTGGAAAATGAAATATAATGTACTTTAGGATCCTGCTCACTTAATTTTCTCATAATCTCTAATGTACCATCTTTACTTCCATCATCCACAAAAATAATTTCAAATTCAATGTTTTCTTCTTGCTTCATAACTTTCTGCATTTCATCGTAATAGATTGGTATAACTTTTTCTTCATTAAAACATGGAACAATACAACTACATAGTTTGTTCATCTCCACTTATATACCCCCCATTTATTTTTTAATCTTATAGCTTAATCGTTTATCAGTATATCATTATTTTTATCTTTTGTCTTTATTTATTTTTCTTCTGTTCATTTCATCCTCATTCTGTTATGATAAAAGTGCTTTTTTTATTTGAATTTTAATGGAAACGAGGAATTTTATTACATATGATACAAGATATTTATCCACATAAACTAAACAATCAATATCATCCAGATCAAAAACCAGATGCTGACAGCATTATTTTATATTTTACACAGGACGGTCTTCTTCATCGTTTATTAAAGAAAGAAGACTTAGAAGAAATGGGGCAGGAAAATCTATTTTCTCTGGATGAAATGATCTATACCGGTGATGGTAAGAAACTTGCAAGACCAACTCTTTTAAATGAGGAACATCTATTTTTATCATTCCCTAGATTAAGTGATTTTGTGAATGATACTCATGTTACAGAAGAAACTCTTACATATCTTTTCTCTGTGGATGATGACAACTACTTCTTATTAAATGAAGCTCCGGAAGAAATTCCTGAAGATTACGAATTCAATACCGTACGTGAGCTTCGCAATTTACAGATTGGTCCAAAATATCGCACATTTGCGGCGATCACTGGTTTACATCTTTATAACTGGTACCGCACAAACCGTTTCTGTGGATGCTGTGGACACAAGACCGTTCATTCTTCCACAGAACGTGCTTTAAAATGTCCATCTTGCGGTCACTTGATCTATCCAAGAATCGTGCCTGCTGTGATCGTTGGTGTTAAAAATGGTGATAAGATCCTGCTTACAAAATACCGTAAAGGATTCACTCCATTTGCATTAATTGCTGGATTTACGGAAATTGGTGAAACTTTGGAAGAAACTGTTGCACGAGAGGTCATGGAAGAAGCTGGTATTCGTGTGAAGAATATTCAATATTATAAATCTCAGCCTTGGGGTGTTGTGGATGATCTGCTGGCTGGTTTTATTGTGAGGTAGATGGAGATACAGAGATTCATATGGATGCTTCAGAATTGAAACTTGCTGAGTGGAAATCTCGTGATGAAATTGAATTGCAACCGAATGATTTTAGCTTGACGAATGAGATGATGCGGGCGTTTAAAGAAGGGAAGTTTTAGTTTAAAGACGGAAATTATTGGTGGAATATTATAAAAAAGAGATCATGTGTCCGTACAGTTGCTGACACATGATCTCTTTTTTATAATATTCAAATAATTTACGTGATTCAAACCACTATACATTGTGTATGTTAGACGGTATTGGTTGATAAACTTTTTTGTATTTATTAACCAAAGGTAAAAGGATGTCTCTTTTTCATTTAATAAAAATATTTATTTTGCTGTAGCAGTTTCTTTATGCCCACTCTTTATCTTATCATACTGTGCAAACATACCTGCAAGTAATGTTCCAGAGATTGAATGCCATACACAAGATACTGCACAGATAATTGCTGATTCTGGTGTTGATGCGAACTGGGCTGTTGTTGTTGCAAGGTTTGTTGCTAATCCAGCATTCTGCATTCCAACTTCGATAGAAATTGTTCGTTTCTTTGCTGTGTTCATTCCAGTAAGTTTTCCCGCACAATATCCAAGGAAATATCCGAAACCGTTGTGTAAAAGTACTGCAACAAAGATAACGATTCCAGACTGGAAGAATTTTGATCCCTGTGATGAGATAACTCCACCAACAACACATGCAAGTCCAAGAACTGCCACACCCGGCATGACTTTCTGAACTTCTTTGAATGCTTCATTTTTTCCTAATGCGTAGTTTAATGCAAACCCGATCGCTACTGGTACGATAACCGTTTCTATGATAGATACAAACATTGGTAATCCATGAATTGTGATCTTGGCTCCGCTTGCCAGAAAGGATACCATCAGTGGTGTCATCACTGGAGAGAGGATTGTAGATACAGTTGTCATTCCAACAGAAAATGCAACATCTCCACCGCAAAGATAGGACATAATGTTTGATGATACTCCTCCAGGACAGCATCCTACAAGAATCAGTCCAAGAGCGATTCCATCTGGCAGATTCAGTAATTTTGTAATTGCAAATGCCAGGAATGGCATGATCAGATACTGAGCGATCGCACCAATACAGATATCAAATGGTCTTTGTGCAAGAATTTTGAAATCTTCTGTTGTCAGTGTCAATCCCATACTGAACATGATGACACCAATAATGATAGACTGACTCGTGAATTTATTTGCTACTGGATCCGTGAATAATTGAAAATTCACCCACCCCATCAACGATGGCAGGAAAAATGTAATGACTGCGATCGCTATGACAACGATAGATGTGTAGTCTGATAAAAATTTGCTTAGTTTTTGTAGTTGTTTCATATTATGTTACCTCCTGATATTCCTCACCGCCCTTCGCTATAAATCAAGAAAGAATCCTGCTCAGAGGACTTTTTATTTCATCGAAATTTTCTATGCAATAAAAAAGCCCCTTCTCAGAAAAATCCTGAAAAGGGACGAACTAATCCGCGTTACCACCCAATTTCTGCAATAAAATTACAGCTCTTAACGTACTATCATACGCTTTCCTTATAACGGAGGATTCCGGCGAGACTTACTGGTTCAAAATATTAATGTCAAGTAATGTTCAGTCCGCATCTTAGAGATGATATCTGTTCATGAAAATGTATCTGCTCACACCAACCGCAGACTCTCTGAAACACTTGATTCAAAAACAGCGTTGTTCTCTTCAACGAATTTTGGTGAAGTTTATTTATTTAAAATATATTATAGTCCTTTGAGATAATTTGTCAAGTTTTTCTTTTATTTCTGTCACATACACCTGAAGTCTATTCAAACCACCACACAGTGTGTATGTTATACGGTATTAGTTAATAATTTTTGTATTTATTAACAGAAGGTAAAAGACCTTCTACAACACCGATTTATCGAGATGTTTATGACGCATAATAACATTACCTTCTGTTTAAAAATTCTCTATTTTACAATCAATACTGTTCTCCATACACACCCACTTAAATTTTCAATCTTGTGAATTGTCCACTCTATAGACTTCAGGTATATGATAAAAAATAAATAAGCAACCGAAAGCGATGCATTGGAATTTTGCCATATTTTGAATAAATTCGCAGCCCAATTGGACGAATGTCTGAGCTTCAAAGACTTTGGTCTTAGACAAAACTCCAGAGCGAGTTTTCGTAGGAAATTGGGCGAATCAGCGATTTGTTCAAAATATGAGCAAAATTCCACCGCATCGCTTTCGGTTGCTTATTTATTTTTTATCATATACTCGAAATCTACAGTTGGCCAACTTACAAAATTAAATTTTCTGTGGAAGTTGTGCCAATACGATCGCTATAAACATCAACCCACACCCTATCAACTCTCTATGGCTCAAATTCTGATGCAGAATCAAAAAGCCAGCGATCACGGAGGTCACAGATTCCAGACTAAGGATCAACGATGCTACCGTAGGATTCATATTCTTCTGCCCCACGATCTGTAATGTATAAGCAACTCCACATGACATCACTCCTGCATATAAGATTGGTTTCCATGCGAGTAAGATCACGCTGATCTCTGGATGTTCAAAGAGCATCATTGGAACAAAACAAAGAATCCCGCAGACAAAAAACTGAATACATGACATTTTCACTCCATCATTAAATTGTGTAAAATAATCGATCACTAAAATATGAATCGAAAATGCAATTGCACCTAAAAATACATAGATATCCCCTTTTCCAATCGAAAATCCATCCGTAATGCACAAAAAATAAAGTCCTGCAAGTGCGATCACAACGCTGATCCAGACGGATAATCCGCACTTCTTTCCTAAAATAATCCCAAAATTGGAACAATGATAATATAAAATGCTGTAATAAATCCTGCTTTTCCTACAGTTGTATACATAATTCCAAATTGCTGCAAGGTGCTTCCTGTAGCTAATGCAACTCCGCAACAGATTCCGCCTAATAGCAATCTCATTTTTCTCCGTGAAGTTTGTTTTCTTCCTTACTTTTCCTCTGTTTAGAAACGCAATACACGGAATCAATACAATGCCTCCGATCAATGTACGAACACAATTAAATGTAAATGGTCCAACATAATCCATTCCAACACTTTGTGCAACAAATGCAGCGCCCCATATGATCGCAGCTAAAAATAATGATAATGATCCTTTGATCTGTTCCTTTTTTCATACTTTTCAAACCTTCTCTTTCGTTAGCATATTGAATTTATTTTACTACGGTAGATTTTTGTCTGCAAGTAAAAAGAAAGAATGCATCTTATGATCTGATATCGATCATAAATACATTCTTTCTTTTAAGTTTAAGAATTGTATCTATATTTAATTTTATAGTTACCTATTTATAAAGGGTCAGTATTTCTTCCCCTACGTTACACTCTCCAATATGTTTCAATGAAATACTTGCGTATTCCGCATTATTACTGATAACTACCGGAGTCGTCATAACATATCCATCTACTCTCATATCTTCTAAGTCGAACTCACAGATGAGCTCTCCTTTTTTTACTTTCTGACCAGCTTCTACTTTCATATAGAAGCCTTTTCCACCTCGCTTTACTGTATCAAGCCCAAGATGTATCAAAACTTCTGCTCCATCTTTGGATTCCATAGCAAGGGCATGTTTTTGTCCTAAACACTGCTGCGATGATCCCATCTACTGGTGCATATAGTTTTCCTTCTTCTGGTTTAACTGCAAAGCCTTCCCCTAACATTCCACCAGAAAATGCCTCATCTCCAACTTCTTCTAGTTCGATCACACATCCTTTGATCGGACAGGCGATACTTTCCTGTTGCATTTATCTTTGGAATGTGTATTTTCTTTTAGTAATTGTTTGATTTCTTTCTTTGCTCGTCTTGTCCTTAAATAATCTTCCAGTTCTGATTTTTAGCACCGTTACATATGGACCATAAATGATCTCGAATGCTGTTTCCTCGTTTCAAAATTTCCCCTTGATCCTGTTTCTTTGATCATGGCATCATCCACCAGACTTATATCTTTCAGTCCACATCGAAGTCTTGTAACACAACAGTCAATATCACCGATATTCTTTTTGCCTCCAAGTCCCGCTGCGATCTTTGCTAATAATTCTTCTGAAAAATCTTCTCTGTATTCATATTCTGGCTCTTCTTCATATTCTTGTGCTGGTTCTTCTTCCCTTCCTGGTGTTTTGATATCAAATTTCAAGATCAGAAAATGGAATAAGGAATAATACACTATGAAATAAACAATTCCCAGTGGAATGACCATCATCCAGTTTGTTTTTCTTGTCCTTGCATAATTCCAAAAAAGAACAGATCGATAAGCCCTCCAGAAAATGTTAATCCAACTGTAATCTTCAATACATGCATCATCATATATGCAAGCCCTGCAAAAATACAATGTATTCCATATAATCCAGGTGCAATAAATAAAAATGTAAATTCCAACGGTTCCGTAATTCCTGTGAGCATTGATGTTAATGCTGCTGAAATCATAAGTCCACCGACAACTTTTCTCTGTTCAGGTCTGGCACAACGGTAAATTGCAAATGCCGCTCCTGGCAATCCAAAGATCATCAAAGGGAACTTCCCTGCCATAAATCTTGTTGCTTCCACATTAAAAATGTGTTGTTGCTGGATCTGCTAATTGAGCAAAAAAAGATATTTTGCGCACCATCGATCATTTTCCCAGCAACTTCCATCGTTCCACCTAGCGATGTCTGCCAGAACGGAAGATAAAATACATGATGAAGTCCAAATGGGATCAATGCACGTTCCATCACTCCATAAATAAACGTCCCTAAATAGCCTGAAGCTCTCACAATTCCTCCAATGGAATACATCAGATTCTGGATCGGAGGCCAGATAAAGAACATTAATATTCCAACTCCAACATATACAATGGTACAAATAACCGGCACTGCCCTTGTCCCGCCAAAAAACGATAAAACTTCTGGAAGTTTTATTTTATAAAAACGGTTATGAAGATACCCGACACCAAGTCCGACAAGAATTCCTCCAAATACACCTAACTGCAGTGATGTTATTCCAAGAATCTGATCCGTTGCTCCCGCATGCATTGTATATGTATCACCATACAATGATAACATTGATGAAATAGCTTCGTGCATAACGAAAAAAAGACAATGCCCCTGATAATGCTGCTACCGCTTTCTCTGCCTTTGCCATCCCAATTGAAACTCCCATTGCAAATATCAATGGAAGATTATCAAATATAATACTTCCACAATCGCTTCCAACTTTGATCACCCCATACAAAATAGTCCCCGGACCCATGATCTTCATCAGATGATAGGCCCGAAGCATTGTTTCATTTGTCAAAGATCGTCCAATTCCAAGCAAAAGACCTGCAACTGGCAAAATAGCGATCGGAAGCATAAATGCACGTCCGACTCTTTGCAAGACGCCAAATATCTTTCCTGTTTCCTTCATATAAAACTTCCTTATTCTATATATTCTTATAATCCTTCTTTATCTATTATGGTCATGATCATAATGTGGAAATCATGACTTCCATATCTCCATCAAAAGTAACTTCTTTCTGATCGGAACAGATTACAAAATGATCACCTTTCTTTACTTCATTTCCTTCAAAAATTCCTGTTCCCTCTATGATGCTTACCATCATAAATGGTTCGTCATTCTTGATCACATTTTTTCCATTCAACTGATAACGATCCACTTTAAAAAATTCACTGTCAACATATCTTGTCTTTGTACCATTCTCAAGCATTATCTGCGGAAATTCTTTGTTCTGATCAATATCTGCTGGTACATTTGTCACATCAATAGACTGCTGCACATGAAGCTGTCTTTCATTTCCATCCGCGTCTTTTCTATGATAATCATAAACACGATATGTAATATCAGAAGACTGTTGTGCTTCATAAATCAGTGATCCACTACAGATCGCATGCAATGTTCCTGATGGAATATAGAAGAAATCTCCTGCTTTGATCTTGAATGAATTTAACAGATTGTCATAATCATCATTCTCGATCGCTTTGACGAATTCTTCCTTTGTCTTTGCATGGTGTCCCATGACCATCTTTGTTCCTTCATCCGCTTGAAGAACAAACCAACATTCCGTCTTACCAAGAGAATTTTCATGTTCTTTTGCATATGCATCATCTGGATGCACCTGTACAGTACAGGTCATTTTTCGCATCAATGATCTTAACAAGTAACGGAAACTGGTCTCCTTCGATATTTCCAAAATAATTCTCTATGGTTTTCAAACAACCAGGATAATGTTTTTCCTTTATATTCTCCGTCTGCGATCGTACAATCTCCATTCTTATGTGCAGAAATTGCCCAGCACTCTCCTGTGTGATCACTCGGAATCTCATATCCATAAATATCTTTTAATTTTGTTCCGCCCCAGATCATTTCTTTAAACACTGGATTCATTCTTAAAATATGTCCCATAGCTACCTTCTCCTTCTTTGCCTTGTAACTTCAAAACTACATTTATTTCTTAATCTTCGCATTCTTCTTTGATGGCATAAAATTACGTTTCAACACATCAAAAAAGCTTAGAGAACGCACCAGACGTTCGGATGGTATATACTGGTTGATCGCACGTAACACTTTCTTAGGTTCTTTTGATGCAAATGAAAAATGTTCCATTTTTTCTTTGTCTGGATCGCATAACGTGGAATTTTCTTTCCTTTAAACATCACAGATGCGATCACATAATCAACTTCTTCCCATGGAATCTGAATATAATCATTGACATTTCTTGTGTTAAAGAATTCAAATCCTTTGTCTCCGACCATGATCTTTCCATAGTTTGTAAGTCCCTGATACGATGTTGCTTCCACAACAACATCAACTCTTGTATTAATTGATTGTGCCATAAGCTTTCCTCCGATTCTGTAGGTTCTTCTTTATTTATTCTATACAATTTTCTTTGCTTATACAAGATGACTTTTCGTTCATTCTTACCGATATATTTTTTATATTCTTCTTATATAAGCAAAAAGCCCGGACTTCCGGGCCTTTTGTATATGTGCTAGATCATCTCTTATAATAATCCGATAACGTGTCCACCAATACCAACGATGAATAATGCAATGATGATGATGATTGGAGAAACGTTTTTCTTTAATAACCACATGCATAACAGTGTTAACAGTAATGGAACAAATCCAGGGATCAATGAATTTAAGTTATCCTGAAGAGTTGTAACTTTTGTTGGATCAAGTGCCATACCGGATGCCTGCTGTGTTAATGCTGTTTTAATTCCTTCAGCTCCTGCTGGAAGTTTAGCCCAGTCGATGTAAGCTCCTTCACTTAATGTAACCTTAGATACTACAGGTGTAAAGTTGATACTTACCCAACGTTCGATCAAGGCACCAAGGACGAACATACCAAGGATAGATGCTCCTTTTGTTACTTTCTGAAGTAATCCACCTGATAAGTCTTCTGTGATCTTTGTTCCTACATTGTAACCAAATTCCTGTGTATACCACATGAATGCCCAACGAATTACATTCCATAATACGAAGAATAAGATTGGTCCAAGGATACTTCCACCCATTGCAAGAGAAGCTCCTAAAGCTCCAAGGATAGGTCTTGCTGTGAACCAGAATACTGGATCACCAACACCAGCTAAAGGTCCCATCATTCCGACTTTAACACCCTGGATCGCACTGTCTTCTACAGGTGCACCATTTGCTTTATCTTCTTCCAGGGCCAGTGTAACACCGATAACTGGAGATGCAACATATGGATGTGTATTGAAGAATTCCAGATGACGTTTTAATGCTGCGATCTGATCTTCTTTTGTTGTATATAATTTCTTGATAGCTGGGATCATTGCGAAACACCAACCACCATTCTGCATACGTTCATAGTTCCAAGAACCCTGAAGGAAAGTAGAACGTAATGCTACAGATAATCTATCTTTTTTTGTTAATTGAACTTTATTTTCTGCCATTTTTCTTACCTCCTTCTTAATCAATAATCATTTAAAATATCGCCTAATGGGTCACCAGTATTGCTTCCACCGTTACCAGATCCTGCATTCTCAGACAGTTTCAGGTAAATCAGTGCCATAGATACAGCGATAACACCTAATGCGATCAGTGTTAAGTCTGAAACAGCAGCCAGACAGAAACCAATTGCGAAGAAAGGCCATACTTCTTTTGTAGCCATCATGTTGATAACCATTGC
>ENA-OQET01000563-OQET01000563.1-human-gut-metagenome-genome-assembly--contig:-NODE-563-length-19370-cov-4.061737_pt1 | contig 19370 bp, 23 predicted proteins | sample MGYA00242800_ERZ504645 | MGnify/ENA primary metagenome ERZ504645 (study PRJEB26092, sample SAMD00036308) | human gut metagenome | host: Homo sapiens | study: EMG produced TPA metagenomics assembly of... | reverse complement strand
TGCAAGGTCTTCCATGCGAATCTGGAGTTTCTTTTCCCCGGTAGGAGTGATGCACCGGAGTTGCATGAAATTTACTATTTTATCCAGTGTGTCACTTGCATGTGGGCTTTTCAGCTTACGGTAGATCGTTTGTGCCCGGTTACTCAACATGTTTAAATAATTGAGCTGAAATATCTCGTATTTATTAAGCTCCGACAGAATATAAGCTTTGTCTATGGTTATGGCATTTACATTTGTATGTGCATAATACGATGCCGTATATTGCGGATACATGCCAAACAGTGAGTAAGGCTCAATGATTTGAGGGCTTTCCAGTGTTTCGTGGATGGTATAATGATAAGTATGGTCTACAGACTCAGCGCGTATTTCACCTTGTAAAATGAAAATGATATTGTTACAATAATCACCTTGTTTTACAATGCGACTTCCGGCTGTATACTTCTGAAAATGCAATCTAACTTTTTCCAGTATGGATGTAAAGTCTTCCTTGCATAGTCCTTGAAACAGAGGTAGCAATAAAAGCTTATCGTACATAGTGCTTTGCATCGGCATTTAACTTTATTAAGTTATATTTTAACGTACAAAAGTAGCGAATATTTTGAATGTTTTTCTGGCTTTTACCTTTTTTATCGTTTCTTTCCGTCTGATAATGTTTGCCTGCTCCCTTGCATTATGGTTATTTTTGCATAACTTTGCGTAACATTAATCGTAATGAAGAGAATATGGGAACTTTAAATTTTCAAGAGCTGATCAGTGCTTTTATCGTATTGTTTGCAGTAATTGATATAATAGGTGCTGTGCCTATTATTTTAGATTTAAAGCAAAAAGGTCGTGCGGTAAATGCTGTTCAGGCTACTTTAATTGCTGCGGCATTATTGTTAGGGTTCATTTTTTGCCGGTGATATGATGCTGAAGCTATTTCAGGTTGACATTGCTTCGTTTGCCGTTGCCGGAGCATTTGTAATTTTTCTAATGTCGCTGGAAATGATTCTTGATATAGAGATATTTAAGAATACAGGACCTATAAAAGAGGCGACACTAGTCCCTTTAGTTTTCCCTCTGCTTGCCGGAGCCGGTTCGTTTACTACCTTGCTTTCACTAAGAGCCGAATATGCTTCCATTAACATTATTATCGCGCTACTGCTGAATATGGTGTGGGTATATATCGTACTGAAGATGACCGACCGTATAGAACGCATTTTAGGGAAAGGTGGTATTTATATTATCCGGAAATTCTTCGGTATAATTTTGCTTGCCATTTCCGCTCGTCTGTTTACTGCGAATATAACTTCTTTGATAGATCAGTTCCAACAGTTAAAATAATAAAATCAGGACAAGCCATGCAGGAGAAAAACTGCAGCTTGTTCCCGATTTATCCAGATGTAGAGAGACTTTATTTTCGTATTTCTCCACTTCCGATACATAAATGGGCGTCTTTGTCGTAAATAACCCCAAACTGACCGGGAGCGATACCTTGTATTTTTTCAGAGCTTCTGATGTGGCATATGCCATTCTTTAATATGAGATTTCCCTGATGAAAGCCGTCTGTGTGGCGGACTTTAAAGCAGACTTGCTGTTCTTTTTCCGTAAGCCATGGATTGTCTGTAATGAAATGAAAGTCTGTTAATTTGAATTCATTGCTGTATTGCTGTTCTGTGTCATATCCATGCGATACATACAATATATTGTTTTCTGTATCTTTGTCTACAACAAACCACGGACCTCCACTCAATCCCAGTCCTTTACGTTGGCCGATAGTATGAAACCAGAATCCGCGATGTTTGCCTATTTCTTTACCCGATTCCAGTTCTATGATACTTCCCTGGCGTTCTCCTAAGAAGCGTCGTATAAAGTCGTTGTAATTGATTTTTCCTAGAAAACAGATTCCCTGACTGTCTTTCCTTTGTGCGCTGGGCAGTTTTGCCTGAGCTGCAATATGGCGTATTTCTTTTTTCATGTAACCGCCTAACGGAAATAGCAATTTGGAAACTTGCAGATAATTGATTTGAGCCAGAAAGTCAGTCTGGTCTTTAATCGCATCTTTTGCTGTTGCCAGCCAGGTTTTTCCATTCAGTTCACAAGTTGACGCGTAATGTCCTGTCGCTATTTTATCGTAAGCATATCCAGCCTTTTGCTCAAAACAACCGAATTTGATCAGCTTGTTGCACATTACATCCGGATTGGGAGTAAACCCGTTTCGAACCTTTTCTATTGTATATGCTACCACCTGATCCCAATATTCTTTCTGAAGGTCAATAATCTCCAGTTGCAGACCGTAACGGCGTGCCGTAGCAGTAGCCAGTTCGATATCCTCTTCTGCCGTACAACTAAGTTCGTTGTCGGTGTCCATTCCTATCTTAATGTAAAATAAGTCAGGTTTGTATCCTTGCTCGCAGAGTAAATGTACGGCTATGGCACTGTCTACTCCGCCTGAGATAAGTGCAGCTATATTCATGGGCGATATTTTGTTTGCTGCAAAGATACCGTCTGCCGGCTTTGAAGCAAATACCCTTTTTAGGGTATTTTGCATTTACTACCGGCCATATAGCTTGTCGATCAGGTCACTTCTTCCTATTTTCTTCAGCTCATTGATGATAGCACGTCGTTCTTCTGACTTGTACCAGAAGAAGAACATACGCTGTGCCAGTTTGTCTTTCTGAGTTTTGGCAGAGAATACAGGTTCCAGTGTATAAGGATGATAGCCTGTATACCATGCCTCTGTAGCTACAGTCATAGGAGTAGGAGTAAAGTCCTGTACCTGCTCCAGGTGGAAATCCAGCCGTTTGGTGATAACGGCAAGTTCAGCCATATCTTCTTCAGTACATCCCGGGTGACTGCTGATGAAATAAGGAATGATTTGCTGGCGCAGGTTCAACTCCTTATTTATTCGGTCGAAGATACGTTTGAAACGATAGAACTGTTCAAACGGTGGTTTACGCATGATATAAAGCACACGGTCGCTGGTATGTTCCGGAGCCACCTTCAAGCGTCCACTTACATGACGTGCTATCAGCTCCCGAGTGTATTCCGCCGTACTCTTGTTTACTTCAGGATCCTTGCTCTCGTGCAACAGCAAATCATATCGGACACCGCTTCCGATAAAACTCTTTTTAATCTTAGGGAGCGCATCGACAGCATGATAAATATCCAGCAGCGGGCGATGATCGGTATTCAGGTTTGGACATACCTTAGGATGGATACACGACGGGCGTTTGCACCGGCGGCACATACGTTCATCACGTCCGTGCATGCCATACATGTTTGCCGAAGGTCCTCCCAGATCACTTAAGTAACCTTTAAAATCAGGCATTTCCGTAATGGCCTTTACTTCCTTTAAAATACTTTCCTTGCTCCGGCTCACGATAAATTTTCCCTGATGTGCAGAAATCGTACAGAAAGCACATCCTCCGAAGCATCCCCGATGAATATTGACCGAGAATTTTATCATGTCGAAGGCAGGAATCCGCTTCCCTTTATACTTAGGATGAGGCAAGCGGGTATAAGGCAAGTCGAACGACATATCAAGTTCTCCCTGTGTCATTGGAGGGTATGGAGGATTCACCACTACCACATCGTTTCCAACTTCCTGATAGATGCGTGCAGCTTCATATTTATTCGATTCCTCCTCAATATGGCGGAAGTTTTGTGCCTGTTTCTTTTTATCCTTCAAGCACTCCTCGTGTGAAAACAAGCGCAAATCGTTTTCGCTGGAAGCAAACTTAGCTTTCCGGCACAAATAAGCCGTTTGAGGTAAGTCGTAGGGGATAGCACCGTCTGTTTTCAGCCGTTTGCATAAATCTGTAATGGGTTTTTCTCCCATTCCGTATATCAACAAGTCGGCTCCTGATTCAGTCAGGATAGAAGGACGGACTTTGTCTTCCCAATAATCATAATGAGTCAACCGGCGCAGGGAAGCCTCAATTCCCCCTAGGATGACTGGTACGTCCGGATAGAGTTTTTTCAATATTTGAGTATAAACAATGCTTGGATATTCCGGCCGCATGTCATGTCGTCCGTCGGGAGTATATGCGTCTTCACTACGCAGACGTTTGTTGGCCGTATATTTGTTGACCATACTATCCATACATCCGGCAGAAACACCGAAAAACAATCGTGGTCGTCCCAGTTTTTTTGAAATCGCGCAAATCGTCACGCCAATTAGGCTGGGGAATAATGGCCACTTTTAGTCCTTGTGCTTCCAGCATACGACCGATGACGGCAGCACCAAACGAAGGATGATCTACATATGCATCTCCACTGAACAGGATAACATCCAGTTCATCCCATCCTCTCAATTCTACTTCTTTTTTGGTTGTAGGCAACCAGTCGGTTAGTTTATACTCTTTCAAATTTCAATATTTTTAGTTAGTCACAGGCATTGCCCTTTTCTTAAATTCCTTGTCAGAAAACAAGGAAAGAGCCTGTTTTAAAATTTCGGATATGTGTTTTTCCGGCATTTTTACAGCTTTCTTTTATGGAAAACTAAAAAAATAAACCGGTATGAAATTTAAAACAGGCCCTTTCTTATTATTCTTCTTCTGTTTCTTCTTCTGTTGTCTGTTGTTCGTTTTCCCACTTAATGTAAAGCAGAATCAACTGATGAAGTCCGAATGCCTTCATATTATTGTGGTAAATAACATCAATGCAAAGATCTAATAAATCTTTACAATTCTCTGTCATGGATGCGATAAGCGAACGGACATTCAGTTTCAGCTTGTCAAGAACCGATTCATCAACAATACCGTTGCTGTCTATCAATTGTTGGAACAAGGCATATTTTTGAATTGTTTTCAGATGTTCTTCCGATATCTCCATGCTGCGTGTGCCAGATACGTTTGTTTGTATTGTGTACATAGTCTTGATTATTTTTAACGTTTACATGAGCAAAGATAAAAAATTAAATGAATAGAGAGCATTATTTCTCCTCAAAAAAGTGCAGCATGGCTTTCATGACATGTGTCCGCTGGTCAGCATTCACGATACTTTCGAAAGGGAAGCCCAAAACAAAAGTACGGTACGCTCCTTTATAAGCCACTCCGGCACACTGTTTTCCTTCTGTATAACAAAATACAGGGAAAGCTTGTTCAGCTGGAAGAATACAGTCGGGGGCAGGAACAGCATACGTCTGCTCATTGGCACCACGTGGAATCTGAAACCTGATATTCGTTCCGAAAATCTCTCCCGAGCGTACATGTTTCATGCTTCCTCCGTATGTGTATTTCAAAACATTGGCGGTGAAGTTTGTATCTCCCAGCTTATTACCGATATAAGAACCGCTGATAAACAATTTTCCTCCACCTCGACAATAATTGGTAAGAGCCTGTTGCATACGGTTGCTCAAAGTGCTGTTTTCTGCTCCATAAATAATATCTACCATGTAATACGGACTTAAATCAGTAGAACCACTCTCAACAGTTTCGCTGCTGCATGACACAAACGAATAGCGTCCGGCTGTCTGGATAGCCTTACCGTGCACAAACGGATAATCGAATGTATTTCCGGCAATCTGCATTCCTTCCAGCTCATTGCCGCTATAACCTAAACCATCTTCAGTTTCAATACCGGCTTTTGTGCGGTTAAAATTCTGCTGGTAGCCGCAAAATGCTGTCGTGCTGATGTATGGCAATCCCGGGTCGGACTGAATATCAAAACCTTGCATCATAAGGTTATTCATTGATTCCGGTCCACTTGTACGGTGAAATGCATTTACAATGAGTACTGTACCTTTACTTCTCTTTGCCTTGTAAGCCGACAAAATTTCTGAAGGGAAACTTTCACCTCCCTTATTTACAGCGGTAACCTTAAAACTATAAACCAGTCCTGGTTCTGCTTTTACAGTAAAACTGGTCCCTTTTACGTATGTTCCGTTGTCGAATCCACCATATCCGATACGCGTATAAACCACATATCCCTGAGCTTTTGCTGTTGGTTCCAACGGGTCTTCTGTTGGAATCCAGCGCAGTTCGAATGTATTTTTCTTCTTTCCTTCAGTCACTGCAAAATGGCTGACTGGCAACGGCTGAACTGTATAGTTGCTATGATGCATTTCTGCGAGGTATTTCAATATCGATTTGTAAACAGAACGTGCTACCGTAAATTTAAATTCCGGTTCATAGCCCAGTTTCAAATCGGCGAAATTCTGATGCGAAAGTGTTTCGAGTATCATCGATGGTACAGCTGGCAGACGAGTTTCGCTATAGTTTCGGTTCCACATGCTGCGTCGTGCCCACTGTATACCAAAGCGTGAACTGATATCTTTTTGCAATCCGGTCAGTACCATGTCTGTCAAGTCGCGTGATGCATAACGTGAAATCCCGCAGTTTACCTTTCCGTCGTTGAAATTGGTTGTATAGATACCCAGTGAGCCAACCAGCGCATCGTCAGTCTTGAATCCGGCGTCACTATGCATGGCAAAGGTCAGTTCGAAAGGAACTTTCAGACCTTTTTCCGTGGGATTGAACACCGAACCTCCACTTAGGTAGTTGGTCATCAGTGAACGTGCATTGATATCATCATTATAATCGTTTTCCCCCTGACTCTTGCTGTATACCTCGTATGGCATTCCTGCCCATTGCCCCCAGTAACGTGCTCCTTCCAGGTAACGTGGTACTCCGCTGACGTTTCCGCCGCGAATGATATTTCCCATACCACCTCCAAAGCGGACAGCGTCGGCGCAAACTACACCTTTTTGCGAACTTTCGTTACTCAGTACTACCATACCGTAATCGTTTACCCCTTTGTCGAATTCGAATGTACCCAGATACACCCACGTTCCGCCACCCATTTGCTGGTTGACTTTAAATTCGGTGACGCCTCCTTTATGGAATACCAGATATTTGGCATCCGAAACACTCTGAGGCAAAGTTTGATAACTTATATATACAGCATATTTTCCTGTTTCAGGAATATTGGGAATCCATTCAGCAAAAGCTTTTTCTGGTTTTGAGAGGGTAGAGATAAAGCGTGCCGTACCGTCGCGGAACGGATTATAGTTGTCAGGATATCGGAGATATTTCTGAGCAAACCCCGGTTGCGAGGTGGTCTTCCATACATTTTTTTTGTAATTCTTTTCGAAGTACCGGCTGCCGGGAGTACATGTATTATTGTCCACTATCACCTCATTCTTTTGCCAGTCGCGCTCACGTGGTGTAAAAACAACTGCTCCGGCGTTTTCGAGCATCGGAATAAGATAAGGTACTACGATAGACTGAGTATACAAATCTTCGGTAGTACCGAACAAGCGTGGACGCTGCCAGCGCCATTCGTTACGGTCGTTCTTATAAAATTTTCCGTGACTTTGCCATACGGCAATATGCCGGTCCTGTAATCCCTGACTGATTTTGAACGGTTTCGAGATATTCTGCGTCCATGCATCACCTTTATATTCTATTTTTCCATACAGACGTTCCTTGTCCTTTCCCTTCTTGCGCAGAAAGTTAGGTATCAGATTTTCTATAGGCTGACCGTCAGCATACAGAGTTATCCGATAGTAATTTACGGGTCCAGGCAATAACTGTTTCAGAGAGCGGTAAATAGCCTGTGTGTTTTCTTCTGTAAAAGGCTGGTAACCAAAATTATCATTGGCATATACTTGCAAAGTCTTGTGCTCATGATCGACTGTAAAGTGGTCGAGTTTGCATGTACCGATATTTGCATAACTCGTCTGGTAATTAATGAAATAGTCCGTCAAGCGTTGTTCAATATTTTTTTCCAAGCTTTGAGCCGGTAAATTACCTGAAACACAAAGCAACAGGCAGATATATGCAAGAAAAATCGTTTCATAATGTAAGTTTTTATGTTGAGGGACAAACTTACGGAAAATCTGTGGAATAACCTTGTGAAACGGAGGAAATGATGCTAAAAGTCTTGATGTCAAAGTTGATATGATGTTGCATCAATCGGTTATTCTGTATATAGTTATGTTATCAATAATAGTTTTAAACTCGGCTTCAGGTTAGTTTTTTTATTGCTTGTGTAAGTGGAAAATTAAATTTCATATCCAGTATTTGGACTAACATACATCACACATCTACGGATAGTGACGTGAGAATACAAGAAAGCCAATACCGTACGTCTGTGTGCCGATGATGTGCTAACATGTAAGAAACTCGTTACCTACCACGACAGTTACGCAAAAGCAATGGAAAAATACGGTTTTGCAACGAGGTGTACGTGGCTCAGAAGCACGGCATACGACAACAGCTCAATACTACCGTGATTTCTTGTACTTTGCATCGAAGGGAAGCCCATTGGAGAGTGGCTCAAGGAGCAGTTCGACAAGTTGTTTACAACTATACGGAAAAAGCTTTATACAGTTTTAAGACAGAAAAGGAATCAAATATAAGAATTAATTTACTTAGTCTTAATCGAAAAGGAATAGTCAAAAATTGGTTAGGTTACTTATTATCAGTATCTTTGAGTATCATCAAGATGAAAGATTATGAAAAAGTTTCTGTTCATATTGTGTTCATTGGTCGTTATCAGTAAGCTTACCGCACAAAACAGCGATTATACAGACATATCCGCATTGCTGGAACACAAAATCTGGAATGTACAATTACCAAAAGGTAGGCAATATGCTATGAAGATGGAATTTCGTGATGCAGGATGGAAAATGACTTTTTTATATGATGAGAAGAAAACAGAAACATTTTATTCTTATTCTTTATGTGGAGATACAATCAAGGTTTTTGAGTCAAGGAAAAAGTATATCATTCAAGAACTGACAGACAGCACTTTGGTTTTCCAATATCTGCCGGATAGCTTGACGATGGGAGTCGGCTCTGTCAAATGTGTAACAGACAACAGTATTGAAGGACAGCGTAAGAACGAAGAACGGCTGGACAGTATCTGGCGTAAAGAGGAAATTTGGAACATGGGTGTTACAATGATAACCGGAGAACCTGTTAAAGATTTATCCACGATAGAACCTCCACGATGGGCTGTTTGGGATTATGATCTGACAAAATACTATGTTGCCAAGATGAAATACCCGGAAGAATTGCTGAAAAAGAACAGGGCGGGGTATTCTGTAGTGATGTTTTCCATTGATACTTTGGGATTGCCACGTGCTATCAATATTTTGACAACCAAATATAAAGATTTCGACAAGGAAGTCATTAGATTGACCAAAGAACTTCCGCACTGCCTACCATGTCGGGACAAGAACGGGAAGCGTATGGAATGTCTATACACAGTATATGTCCCATTTCTGCCACAACACTATAAAGACAGAGTAAGAAAAGACAGTATTTGGGAAGAAGAACAGAAACATTGCTTTGTGGAATGGGAATCACCATCTCGTTTCATGGATGGAAATCCAAGGACTATACAAAATTATATAGACGAAAGACTTGTGTACGACCCGAGTTTGTTAGGTAATAAAGAACAGGTGAGAGGATTTTATAAAGTAAACGCAGCAAGAAAAAGCAAGGTTGATGATAATACAGCAAAAATGCAGTCTATTAAGCAGTTAGGTGTTTAACTCATAATACTGCATAAGCTGAAAAAGGAGGTCCGCTAAAAGCTGCGAAAGACTTCAGTTCCCATATCGTTACTGATATAACAGGAACAAGAAACGGCACAACAGATTCTATTTCAGTAATTTGCACAGTTTTTCATACCTGAGGACAACTCGCTTGATATTAACTTTGTAACGATCAAAAAAGTATGAAAACGAGTATGAGCAGATCGACCTTCAAAATCCTCTTCTACGTGAAGAAGGGCAGCGAGAGAGCCAACGGCTATCTCCCCCTGATGTGCCGTCTTACGGTGGACGGCGAAATCAAGCAGTTCAGCTGCAAACTGGACGTACCTCCGAAACTTTGGGACGTGAAAACGGCACGTGCCACGGGCAAGAGCGCCGAGGCGCAGAAAATCAATGCGGCGGTTGACCGGATACGCGTGGACGTGAACCGCCGTTATCAGGAACTGATGCAGTCCGACGGCTATGTCACCGCCGCCAGGCTGAGGGACGCCTGCCTCGGGCTGGGCGTAAAACGCGAGACGCTGCTGAAGCTCTTCGAGCAGCACAATGAGGAGTTCATCAAGAAAGTGGGACACAGCCGCGTGCAGGGAACATACAACCGCTACCGTACCATATACAGGCATCTGTGCGAGTTCGTCCCGAAAGTGTACCGACGTGACGACATCCCCCTGAAGGAACTCAACCTGACCTTCATCAACAACTTCGAGTATTTCCTGCGTACGGAGAAGAAATGCCGCACCAATACCGTATGGGGTTACATGATCGGGCTCAAGCACGTCATCTCCATCGCCCGCAACAGCGGCGCGCTTCCCTTCAACCCCTTCGCCGGGTACATCAACTCCCCCGAGAGCGTTGACCGGGGCTACCTGACGGAGCGTGAGATACAGACGCTGATGGAGGCCCCGGTGAAAAGCGGGACCTGCGAGCTGGTACGCGACCTCTTCATCTTCTCTGTGTTCACCGGACTGGCATACGCGGACGTGAAGGCGCTGACGACCGACCGGCTCCAGACCTTCTTCGACGGCAACCTCTGGATCATCACCCGCCGGCGCAAGACAAACACCGAGTCCAACATCCGCCTGCTGGACGTTCCCAGGCGCATCATAGAGAAGTACAAGGGGCTGTCCAAGGACGATCATGTATTTCCGGTACCGAGCAACGGCAGATGCAACACCATATTGAAGGAACTTGGCAGGCAGTGCGGTTTCAAGATAAGGCTGACCTATCATGTTGCCCGGCATACGAACGCCACCACCGTGCTGCTCTCGCACGGTGTGCCCATCGAGACCGTAAGCCGTCTTTTGGGGCATACGGATTTGAAAACCACCCAGATATATGCCCGGATAACCAACCAGAAGATCAGCAGCGACATGGAAATCCTGTCCCATAAGCTGGAAAAGATGGAGAAGGAAATATGCGATGCCATATGAGGAAATGGTATTTATGAAACGGACGATTTTCCCCTTCCTCATCAAAGTTCGTCCGTCCCTGCGGGACTCCGCGTTTTCCCTCCGGTTTCCGGTAGAAAATTTCCGCATGGTGAAATTTTCTACCGGAAAAACGCTCCGAAAGCGCAGGGACGGACGTAAAAGGGATTCAGAAGGCGAAAACTGCGACCGACGTAGTGCATGTGCGACAAGGAAAAGAACTGTCCGGGAGCCCCTTTTCATGCCGTACCCCGGCATGAGACCGCTTTCCTCTCCGGCTGTGGTGAAGGCTCTCCTGCTCCCTCTGCATTGCATATGCGGGTTGTTCCGCCTGTATCCACGTCAGCCGGTATTGCCTGCCCTTTCCTTGGTAGAAACGGCTTGTCGCAACAGGCGGCGTGACACAAACTTTTCCGGATATGGAGGAACATTCCGAAAAATACACCGTACATTTGTACATCGAACCAATAATAACCGAATAACCGTTAAAGAACATGGCTAAAATTAAAGTCCAGAATACAGAAGTGACAGTCATCACGTACAATGACAAGGATTATATCTCCCTGACCGACATGGTCCGCAATATGGAAAACGGTCCCGCCCTTATTGAAAAGTGGTTGCGTAACAAGAATACCGTCGAGTTTCTGGGCATATGGGAGGAGATGTACAATCCGGATTTTAATTCCCCCGAATTCGAGGGAATTAAAAACGAGGCCGGATTGAACCGTTTCATCCTTTCCGTCAAACAATGGGTGGAAAAGACCAACTCCAAAGGTATCATCGCCAAGGCCGGACGCTATGGAGGGACTTACGCACACAAGGATATCGCGTTCGAGTTCGCCACGTGGGTATCCCCTCAATTCAAGCTGTACCTGCTGAAAGAGTTCCAGCGGTTGAAAGAGGAGGAGCAGGCCCAGTTCGGCTGGAGTGCGAAACGGGAACTGTCAAAGATCAACTACCGCATACATACCGATGCCATCAGGCAGAACCTGATACCGGTGGAAGTCACCCCCGCACAGGCCGGCATCATCTATGCGGAAGAGGCGGACGTGCTCAACGTGGCCATGTTCGGGATGACCGCCAGGATGTGGCGTGAGCAAAATCCCGGTCTGAAGGGCAATATCCGTGACTATGCCTCCATCAATGAACTGATCTGCCTCTCCAATATGGAAAACCTGAACGCCGTATTCATAGACCAGGGCATACCGCAGGGCGAACGGCTCGTGAGACTGAACCGGATAGCCATCCAGCAGATGCGTGTGCTGGAAGATGATGGCGGACGAAAACTGCTTGAATGAGAATTCCGGCAGGCAACGCATCGGCATGTCCGTAAACGGGGCAAGGAGGTGAAATGCCGCCTGATCCACATTCATGCATGGGATATGGGATACTGAAGCTACGGAACGGCTTACGGCCTGATATCAAGTGTCATAACCGTTCCGTGGCGGGGTATTGTCCGGAACACATTCCCGAATGAGGTCTTCCATGATTTTAAAGGACTCCGTGTTTCGAAAGGAACAACGTACACATACAATTTCTCCGGAACGGCCAACCTTCCTGTCACTTCCCTGTAATCCTCCCCAAAATCAACACTGCCGTATAAACCGCATGAAAGCCCGGACACGCTTCCTGTTTCCAATCCCATTTCCGCTCCTTCCGCAATATCACGTATTGCCGTTCTCATTCCATATCCTTGAATATTTCTCCAAGCATGCCGAAGACAGAAAAGCTGCATGGTATTTTAGATTCTCACCGGACAGGCAATAGACAGGAGGAATCCGTCATCCTCATTTCTTGCGGCAAAAATAGTTGTTTTTCAGGCCGGTCCCGCAAGGCGGCCCTGCGGGCTGGTTGCTCGTGAAAAAATCTTCCTCACGCTTCGCGTGAGCGTATTTTTTCACGGCAAGCCTTGCCGGAGACCGCCGAAAAACAAACTGGAGGAAGCACAAGAAATAAGAATGCCTACCCGTGTAGGCCATGTATAACTCAAAAAAATATAAGGCTATGGCAGACAAGAGCGCAGAAAAGGAAAGACTGTTCAACGAGTGGTTCACAAAATCCTATGACAGGTTGAGAGGGACGTTACGCCGGTACGGAATGCTGGACGAGGACAATTTCCATGACACCTACCTTTTCGTAAGAAAGCAGGTGCTGGTTCCCGGAAAGGACATAACGGACTATGACGCCTATTTCATCGGATGCTACAAAAAGGCGGCCCTGGTAAAGATTAAAAGGGAGAACCGGTATGCACACCCTGAAGATGATTTCTTCCTCCGATGTGGCGAGGAGGCAAAATTCCTTTCCGAGGACGACCTGAACGGGTGCGAGAGGCTGGTTAAGGACATACTGCGTTTCGTAAGGCAGAAGTTCTCCTACGAGGAATACCGGATGTTCATGCTCAGGTTCTATGAGGCGCAGTTCTCGTTCAAGGCGCTGGCGGAATGCATGGGTATCTCGGCATCGGCCATATCGCAGAAAGTATGCAGGATAGTGGACGCAGTACGTACCCACAGCGGTTTCGCATGGAGAAGTCAGATGCTGGCGGTGGAAAGCTTCATGTATTGAAAAACGAAAACAGTTTAACCGATAAAAGAAGGACAATTATGGCACTGATAGTATACAACAGGGAAAACTCCCGTCCGCAGGAAGTCACATACAAGGGTAAGCGGACCATCAACCTTGACAGCAGGGGGACTGTCTATCTGTCAAAGACGATGTCAATCGAATTGGGAATCCTCGGCGGCGGACGGGTGAACTTCGCCCACGACGACGAGACGGGTGACTGGTATATCTGCCGGGCCGACGACAGCGAGGGGTTCATCGTCTGGAAGGACAAAAGATGCGCAAGGTTCTCGGCGGGGTTTATCGTGCAGAGGCTCATGCGGCAGGCGAAGGTGGAGAGGAAGAGCGTGCAGTTCATGATGGCGAGGATGCCGGTAGAGATTGGCGGAGTGGCCTATTACAAGATACTGCTCTCGAATCCGATACTCAGATAGAGACATGGGCCGGAGGAGTCCGGCTGTATATGACATGACGGAGACAGGCGCATCCGACGGGACAAAAGCCCGGAGGATGTGCCTGTTTTTATGTGCCGTCATGTTTACACACGGACATGCGGTTGTCACCGGCCGGCATAAGGTCACTCCGAAAAGACCGGGAAACGGCATTGCCGGAGGATAATGATACCGGTACGGAATGTGCCGCCATTACGGGAATGGATCGTCCCACTGGTACACGGACAGCCCGCCCCAATTTCAGAATAACATAATGACATAATAAAATAAGGGTCTTTTTTTATAATGGAATCCCCGTATCTTATTGCCATACCGGAAAAATGTTTCCATGTCCCGCCATGTTATGCCAATGTTGTCATCGGATCATAATTCATAAAGAGAAATACTCTGTGTATAAATACTTTATGAGCAAATTAAAGTCGTTCATCCGATGGAAAGAAAACGAAGGGGCGACCGGTATGACAACCGACCGCCCCTTCATTCACGATCCCGTACGGAACATTTCTAAAGTTCCTCCGGCCTGGTTCTCGCCTCCCGGTAGCAGCCGTCAAGCAACTTCTCGATATCGGAAGAACGGTACAGTATCTTGCCGCCCAGCCGGGTGAAGGCAAGCAGGCCGCTGTCACGGTACTGTTGCAGGCTGCGGCGGCTCACTTTCAGCTTTTCAGCCAGTTCGCGGTCCGTATAGAAGTTCTCGCCCGCCATCGCCGGTGACCTGCCGGCAAAGAGACGCTCCATGGAAACGGAGAGACGTTCGACGGTAGAGAAGAACTCTCTTATATGCTCGCTGCTCTCACGGGTGAGCAGACGGTTATCGGTGTTCACCATAAATCTCATCTGTTTGTTGGTTTGACATTTACTTTTTCAGTTTCTCATATATCGGCCCCACCCCATGACATGGAAGGTGTGGGGGCATCCCTCCGACATGAACCGGCACTCTTTCGTACCGATACGGATATGGCATCCGTCCCCGTCTATCCTGTAGAGCGAGAAGCTTCCACGCCCGTACTCTGCGTCAAGCCTGTAGGCCAGCAGGCGGTAGTCTCCGCTGGAATCCCTGAAGATGTAGAAATCGGGACTGCCGTCCAGACTTTCCCTGCCGCCTGCCAGACTGTCGGGAGAAAGTATCATCCTTTCGTTTCCCATGGCTTCTCAAATTGATTTTCCCATGCTTTCAGCCCGCTTGCGACGCTCCTCCACTATCCGGACGATACTTTCCACATCCCCGGGCTTGTAATAAGTCTTGTGGCAGATCTGTGTATATGCCAGCGTACCGTTGTCACGCAGGGTCTGCAGGGTTCTCGGGCTGACCTTCAGCAGCAGGCACACCTCCTGGTTATCCAGCCATTTCTTCTCTTCCATGTCACCGTACAGCCGGCAAAGAGTGTCCAGCCGGTCCGCGAACGTCCGGAAGGCCGAGAGCATCGCCTCGAAGGTCCTTGCTTCAATGTTCACTATTTCCATAATTAATGTAATTTCAGGTTTGACATCTGTTTCATTCTCTTTTCGGATCCGGATTCCGTGCCGCAATTTAGTGAATTCCGGCGGAACATCCTGAATTTCAAGACAGGATGACTACCTTTGACACCATATGCGTACTTGTTTCATCCGCAAAGTAAATGATTGTTCCCGGATATGGTTCCGGCCCTTCATCAGATGTCATTATATGTCATCAGATGTCATGGAAATCTGATTTTAACATTCATTTGCTTTTAGTAAACAGACGTTCAGATCCGTTCCCGAAGAGTGGAAAATTTCCGGTGCGTATATTTGTGAAGTCATCACCGTCAGACTGATCCAACAATATGAATAACGCGGCAAACCCCGCCAATCGGACCCATCCGTTTCACAGCACTTGTTATTATCGTTTTATTTGCTTCCGACAACCGGGCAAACGGGTAGACCGTGCCCACAGTATCAACCATCTAAAATCCATGTACAATGAAAAGTGAACCGACTGAAAAACCGAGAAGAAAGAAAACGGCGGTATCCGAAACCACAGACAGAAAGAACGGCCGTAGTCCCGGATCCGGCCACGACGAGTGGTGGGAAAGACTCATGATGGAGCCCGGTATGGGGGAATCCACCGGTACGGATGCGGAACCGGTGATTCCATCCGGGACTGATGCGGAGGAGGTGTCCGGGGAGGCGGGAAGAAAGGACACCCCGCCGGAACCGGAAGACCCCGTGAGAAGAAGGACGAGCGGCAGGCAGCGCAGGGCCTCGCTGGAGGAGTACCGGGAAACGTACCTCACCGTCCCGAAGATCAGGAACCGCAAGACGGTGTTCGTCAGTGAGGATGTGAGGGACGAACTGGACGCCGTCGTCCGCAGGCTCGGCGGGCGTGGCATGAGCGTTTCCGGACTGCTGGAGAACCTTGCCAGGGAGCATCTTGCCGCCTACCGTGGGGACATCGAGCAGTGGAGAAAAATCTGACAGCCTGTTACCGGGCGTGGAGTATACCCGATGTATGCACCGTTCCCTGTATACCCGCTTCAATGTGGAAAATGCGGGGGGATTTTTCTGTGGGGGAGCAAGGTTATGTTTCCGGATTCCCGAAAACCCTTGCTCCCCCGCGCCCGGCGGTTGCAGGGAGGGTAAATCCGCTCCCGCCGGTCGCAGATTTTGGAATGAAAGAAGTACGGACAAAAAAGAAAAACATATGACAAAGGATATGAATGAGATGAAGAAAAAGCGCGGGCGTCCGGCATTGGGCAGGACGCGTAAATTGACCAGAGGCGTGACGGTGAAGTTCTCCCCCGTCAGCTACGAGGCTCTCAGGTTCAGGGCAGGGAAGTCCGGCCGGAGTCTGGCGGTCTATATCAGGGAGGCGGCACTGGCGGCCACCGTGACGGCAAGGCATACACCGGAGGAGAACGCACTGTTGCGCAGCCTGGCGGGAATGGCTAACAACTTGAACCAGCTGACAAAGCTCTCGCACCAGACAGGCTTTTACAGGACAAGGCTGCTGATAGAGGGGCTGCTGGGAAAGCTGAAGCGGATCATGGATGATTACAGACCGAAAGGAGGATAGCCTCATGATAGGGAAGATCAGGAAAGGCCGCTCGTTCGGCGGCTGCATACGCTACGTGACGCAGAAGGACGACGCGGAAATCATCGCCTCGGAAGGGGTGCTGCTGGGAACGGCGGAGGAGACGGCACGCAGCTTCCGGTGGCAATGCCTGCTGAGTCCGGACGTGGCGAAACCGGTGGGGCACATCGCGCTCAGCTTCAAGCCGGAGGACGCACCGAGGCTGACCGATGCGTTCATGGCAAGGTTGGCGGAGGAATACCTGGAGCTGATGGGGATACGGAACACGCAGTTCATCGTGGTGAGGCATCACGGGACGGACAACCCGCACTGCCACATCGTCTTCAACCGGGTGGACTTCGACGGGAAGGTGATTTCCGACAGCAACGATTTCAGGCGCAACGAGAGGGTGACGAAAATGCTCAAGAAGAAGTATTCGCTCACCTATTCCGAAGGCAAACAGTCCGTTAAAACGGAAAAGCTGCACGCTTCCGAGAGGGTGAAATACGAGATATACCGTGCGGTCAAGGAAGCTTTGAGGAGTGCAGATACATGGAAGGAATTTCAAAATAAGCTCTTAAAAATGGGCGTGGAAATGGAATTCAAGTACAAGGGAAGCACTAATGAAGTGCAGGGCATCCGCTTTATAAAGGACGGTCTGTCATTCAAGGGAAGTGAGATTGACCGCAGTTTCAGCTGGTCAAGGCTGGATGCGGCATTGGAGCATAACCATGTCATGTCCCTGGAAAATGACGTTTCCCAAAAGCAACCGTACCATGAACAAAGTCATGGTTCTGTTATTGATAACCTGGTCGAAGTCACCGGTACGGGCGGCGTGTTCATGCCGTCGGCGGCACCGATGGAAGACGAGAAGGAGGCGGAACGCCTGCGGAAAAAGAAGAAGCGCAGGAAAGGAAGGAGTTTGTAAACTAGTATGTATAACGAAAAAACTTTGAAAGATGAAACAGGAAAACTATCTGGAAGGCATCTACGGATGCCTTGAAAGGATCGAGAAGAAAGTGGAGGCGCTGCCCGTGGAAGGCACAAGCCCCACAGTTGAAAACCGGACCATTTCCCCGGAAGGAATTGCGGAACTGAAAATCCGTCTGGAACGCCTGCAATCCGTAGTGGAGAAAAACAGTTCGGAAATAGCAGCGGTACGTAGCCATACCGCTCGGTTGTCGGAAGGCAGGCCGTTGTCTGCCGAAACGTTTGCCGGGAAATGGAAAAGACAAGGGAGTGCCTGCGGCAGGACAGCCGGACCATATGGGAGGCAATGAAACAGCTGGACGAGAAAATGGTCCGGCAGAGAAAAGAACCGGAGCGCAGACTGGTGACCTACCGTCTGGAAAGCGCATCCAAGGCAGTGGTAACGACAGCTTCAGCACTGTTTTTGGCACTGATCGTTTCCGTTTGGACCAACTGCAACCAGTATCGCACGAACCGGCTTTTGAAGGATGCCGATTTGAAATACCGAGCCATCAGGATCTGTCTGCCGGGGGATGATCCAGACATCGCCTTCCTTGAGAAGCATTTTACCATTGAGCGAGACGAGGAAAAGATCCGACGTGTGGAAAGGTTGGTGACCGCTTTTGAGGACTCGGTCAGGAACCGCATCCGTAATCATGAAATGGCGGCCTACAAGGACAGTCTGGCGCACCGGCTGTTCAGGGAGGCACAGAAAATCAGAAAGCAACTGGACAATCCAAATTCAAAATGACTGTACAATGGCAACAATCAGAACCAAATTCAGACCCTCTTCCGTGGAAGGCAGGAAGGGACACTTTATTTCCAGATTATTCATGGAAGGGTGGCACGTTAGATCAACACAGGCTATCGAATTTTCCCTTCTGAATGGAACAAAAGCATGTCAGAAATCGTCCTGACGACATTCGATATCTCCAGAAAGCACCACTTGCTGGCATTAAAAGAACGGATGGATAAAGATATCTCCCGTTTGGAAAGTATCATTGCCGGACTGGAACATTCCGGCGGTACCTATCCCGCTGGCAGGGTTGTGGAACTTTTTCACAATCCACCCCCTGGAGGACAGATATAATCTCATGGCCTTTGGAAAAAGGCTCGTGACAGAACTGAAACGCGTCGGTAAAAAGCATACTGCCGAAAGATACAGTCCTGAACATTGCTAAATTTTATTCTTGGCCCCCTTATTGATAACTCCTGTTTAACTGACGCATATCAAAAATTAAAAGGAGGCTTTACCCTACTCTGTTATCGCAAACGTTTTTTGTAGATAAAAAAAATAATTCAAAATATATTTGTAACAATACTTCGGTAAATTTTTACCGATAAATTAAAATTAAACATAGAATCGGCATAATCCGGTTCAAAAATATATTCAAGAGATCATTGAAATACTGTCAAGAATGAATCGTCAAGGAGTAAGAAAA
>ENA-OQET01000562-OQET01000562.1-human-gut-metagenome-genome-assembly--contig:-NODE-562-length-19379-cov-4.246520_pt1 | contig 19379 bp, 20 predicted proteins | sample MGYA00242800_ERZ504645 | MGnify/ENA primary metagenome ERZ504645 (study PRJEB26092, sample SAMD00036308) | human gut metagenome | host: Homo sapiens | study: EMG produced TPA metagenomics assembly of... | reverse complement strand
GTAACCGGGAGGAAATGATGAAAGACACGAAGAAGATAGAACAGGCTGCAAGTCTTGAGGAGTTATTTGAGAGACTGGATCGCGTCATTGGCGGACTGGAAGGAGAGGAACTTTCTCTTGAAGATTCTTTTAATTTATATCAGGAAGGCATGGAACTTGTGAAGTGTTGTAATCGTACAATTAACGATGTGGAAAAGAAAGTTCTTGCCTTGGATGAGAATGGAGAGAGTCATGAATTTTAAAGAAGAACAGAAAGAAAAAGTAGAAAAAATTGAAGCGATACTCAGAGAATATCTTCCGGAAGCAAACGGATATCAGAGTGTGATCATGGAAGCAATGGAATACAGTCTGATGGCAGGAGGTAAGCGCCTTCGCCCAATGCTGATGATGGAAACATACCGTCTGTTTGGTGGAGAGACAGAAGTGATTTATCCGTTTATGGCAGCAATGGAGATGATCCATACCTATTCACTGGTTCATGATGATCTCCCGGCAATGGATAATGATGAGTACCGTAGAGGAAGAAAGACGACACATATCGTTTATGGAGAGGATATGGGAATCCTTGCGGGTGATGCACTTTAAACTATGCATTTGAGACAGCATGCAAGGCATTTGAGCAATTTCCGGAGGAAAGCCTTAGAATCGGACAAGCGATGAGAGTTCTGGCAAGAAAGGCCGGAATCTATGGCATGATCGGTGGACAGGTTGTAGATGTGAAAGAATCCGGACATCAGATTGATGATGAAGTTCTTGATTTTATTTTCAGACTGAAGACAGGTGCACTGATCGAGTCTGCTATGATGATTGGAGCAATCCTTGCGGGAGCATCAAAAGAAGATGTAAAGAGTATGCAGAAAATCGCAGGAAAGATCGGAATGGCATTCCAGATCCAGGACGATATTCTGGATGTGACAAGCACGACAGAGCAGCTGGGCAAGCCGGTACATAGTGATGAGAAGAATGAAAAGACAACATATGTAACACTTAAAGGAATCGAACAGGCTCATAAAGATGTGGAACGTATGACAGAAGAAGCAATCGATGAACTGAAAAAGTTCCCTGCCGGGGATAATTTCCTTGAGCAGCTTTTGAACTCTCTTGTATATAGAGAAAAATAAGATTGTCGGTGAGGAGGAACTTATGGCACTTGAAAAGATTCAAAAGGCCAACGATATAAAAGAACTGACAGAGGAAGAGCTGAAAGAATTATCGGATGAGATCCGGCGGTTTCTGATCGAAAAGATCAGTGTAACCGGAGGACATCTGGCATCCAATCTCGGAGTTGTTGAGCTTACGATGGCATTGCATAAAGTACTTCATTTCCCAGAGGATAAACTGATCTGGGATGTAGGACATCAGTCTTATACACACAAGCTTCTGACAGGAAGAAAAGAAGGATTTGATGATCTTAGAAAATACGGAGGAATGAGTGGATTCCCTAAGAGAAAAGAAAGCAAATGTGATGCGTTTGATACAGGACACAGTTCAACTTCAATCTCAGCAGGGCTTGGTTATGTGGCCGCAAGAGAGCTTCAACAGGAGCATTATAACGTTGTATCTGTGATCGGAGATGGTTCTATGACCGGCGGTATGGCATATGAAGCATTGAATAACGCTTCCAGATTGAAAAGTAATTTTATCATTGTACTCAATGATAATACGATGTCCATTTCCAAGAATGTTGGTGGTATGTCAAATTACCTGAATGGGCTTCGGACGACACAGGCATACTCAGACCTGAAGAGAGGTGTCGAAGATACGATCAAGAGGATTCCCGGCAGGGGAGAACGGATCGTCCATCAGGTGAAGAAGACGAAGAGCGGGATCAAACAATTAATTTGTTCCGGGAATGATTTTTTGAGGATATGGGAATCACATATCTGGGTCCTGTAGACGGACATGATCTGAAGACATTAACAAAGACATTGAATGAAGCAAAACGGGTAAATCATGCAGTTCTTGTACATGTTGTGACGAAGAAGGGGAAAAGGTTATCTTCCGGCAGAGACGAATCCGTCAAAATTCCATGGAACGGGACCTTTTGATGTGACAACAGGAGAAACGATCGGAGGGTCGGGGAAGGATTCTTATACAGATATTTTTTCCAAAGTGCTTGCAGATATCGGAAAGAAGGACAAGAAGGTTGTAGCCATTACTGCAGCGATGGCAGACGGAACCGGACTTTCCAGATTCGCAAAGCTATTTCCGGAAAGATTCTTTGATGTAGGAATTGCAGAAGAGCATGCGATGACGTTTGCAGCAGGACTTGCTGCTGGGGGGAATGAAGCCTGTTTTTGCGGTGTATTCATCATTTCTTACAGAGAGCGTTTGACCAGACGATTCATGATGTCTGTCTTCAGAATCTGCCGGTTGTGATCGCAGTAGACCGCGCAGGTCTTGTTGGAAGTGACGGAGAGACACATCAGGGAGTCTTTGATTTATCATTTTTATCATTGATCCCGAATCTTTCAATCCTGTCACCAAAGAACCGTTGGGAGATGGCGGATATGGTGCGCTTTGCAGTAGATTTCCAGTATCCGATTGCACTTCGTTATCCAAGAGGAGAAGCATATGAAGGACTGAAGGAATTCCGTGCTCCGATCGAATATGGAAAGAGCGAACTTCTATATGAAGAGAGTGAGATCGCGGTAATGTTTGTCGGACATATGTCTTTCCTTGCAGAACAGGTGCGTGAGGATCTTAAGGCAGCAGGGTATCAGTGTAGTCTGATCAATGCAAGATTTGTGAAACCTCTGGATACAGAGAGGATCCGGAAGATTTCAGAAAATCACAGGATCCTTGTGACAATTGAGGAAAATGTGCTTACAGGTGGATTTGGTGAGCAGGTAGAAGATTTTGTGATGCGCGAGGGTATCCCATTGAAAGTTTGCACAATCGGTATTTCAGATGATTATGTTGAACATGGAAATGTAGATGTCTTAAGAAAAGAAGTTGGTCTCGACAGAGAGAGTATTGTAAAAAAGGTCATTGCAGATGATCGGAGAATAAAGGAAGAAAAGTAACATGAAAGAACGTTTGGATGTATTGCTCGTAAAGAGAAATCTGGCGGATTCCAGAGAAAAAGCAAAAGCAATTATTATGTCAGGAAATGTATTTGTAGAAGGCCAGAGAGAAGATAAGGCCGGAACAACATTTCCAGAAGAGGTAAATATTGAGGTACGCGGACATGTTCTCCCCTATGTGAGCCGTGGAGGTCTTAAGCTTGAGAAAGCAATGAAAGAATTCCATGTGACAGTAGATGGAAAGGTCTGTACAGATGTTGGATCTTCCACTGGCGGATTCACAGACTGTATGCTTCAGAATGGAGCAAAGAAAGTATTTGCCATCGATGTGGGAAGAGGACAGCTGGATTGGAAGCTGCGTCAGGATCCGAGAGTGGTATGTATGGAGAAGACGAATATCCGTTATGTGACTCCGGAAGATCTTGGAGAACCTGTTGATTTTTCGTCGATTGATGATTTCGTTTATCTCTCTCACAAAAGTGCTTGGTGCAATCAGAGCGTATCTGACAGATGATGGAGAGATCGTAGCATTGATCAAACCACAGTTTGAAGCAGGACGTGAGAAGGTTGGAAAGAAAGGTGTTGTGCGAGAAAAGAGTACACATCATGAAGTAATCGAGAAAGTGACAGAATTTGCGGTATCAATCGGATTTTCTGTACTTGAGATCACATTCTCTCCAATCAAGGGACCAGAAGGAAATATCGAATACCTTGTACATTTGAAGAAATGTCCGGAAGAGGAAGCAAAGATTGAGACAAAGGAACTGGATCAGGTAGTGGATGAAGCATTCGCTGCTCTGGCAAAGTAAAAAGGTGATGGTATGGAATCTTTTTATATCATAACAAATCAATTAAAAGACAGAGATTATTCTGTTACGATTGAGATAAAAGATTATATTGAGAGAAAAGGCAAACATGTTATTCTTGCGCAAAAGGACGGGGAAGGATTTATTGTTCCGGGGACTGTTCCGGAAGATGCGGATTGTGGTCTGGTCCTGGGTGGAGATGGAACTTTGATTCGTGCGATACGTGATCTTGAAGGAAGCAGACTTCCACTTCTTGGAATTAATATTGGGACATTGGGGTATTTGACAGATGTTGAACTGAAAGATTATAAATCAGCGATTGATAGACTCTGTGAGGAAGATCCTAATATTGAGAAACGTATGATGCTGGAAGGAGTGATGTCATCCGGTGAAAAAGATCTGGCGGTAAATGATATCGTCCTGACAAGAGAAGGGAATCTTCGTATTGTTCAGTTTAATGTATATGTGAATGGGACATTGTTGAATACATATCAGGCAGACGGTGTGATCATCTGTACACCGACGGGAAGTACAGGATATAATCTTTCCGCAGGTGGGCCGGTGGTAGAGCCAACAGCAAGTCTGATAGTTATCACTCCAATCTGTTCCCATGCACTTAACACGAGCAGTGTGGTGCTTTCAGCAGAGGATGATGTTGAAGTTGAGATTTGCGAGGGCCGTTATGGAAGGCAGGAGAAAGTAGCTTTATGTTATGACGGCGCTGTACAGAGACAATTGGTTAGCGGAGACAGAGTGAAGATCAGAAAATCAGATGCCAAAGCGCATCTTGTAAAATTAAGTGAAGAAAGTTTTATGATAACAATGCGCGAGAAGATGAAAGGAAATTGATACTATGAAAGTGAGCCGACATGCAAAGATAATTGAATTGATCAGTCAGTATGACATAGAGACGCAGGAGGAACTGGCAGAATATCTGAATAATGCCGGCTTCAAGGTCACACAGGCAACTGTCTCCAGAGATATCAGAGATCTGAAGCTGACAAAGTTGTCTGTAAACGGTGGGCGTCAGAAGTATATTGTCCATAGACAGGAAGATGACGGAATGAACGAAAAATATATCCGTGTGCTTCGTGACGGATTTGTTTCCATGGATATGGCACAGAATATCCTTGTAATCAAAACAGTTGCCGGAATGGCAATGGCGGTTGCTGCTGCAGTAGATGCAATGAAATGGAATGAAGTGGTCGGATGTATTGCGGGAGATGACACGATCATGTGTGCAATTCGTACAGTTGAAGATACAGCTGTAGTAATGGAGAATATAAGGAAATTGGTTTCAAGGAAAGCATAGGTGATATATGTTACAGAATCTGTATGTGAAAAATCTTGCTTTGATTGATGAAACAGAGGTAGAGTTTGGGGAAGGATTGAATATTCTGACCGGTGAAACCGGAGCAGGAAAGTCAATCCTTCTTGGCTCTGTTACGCTTGCACTGGGTGGAAAATACAATGCACAGATGCTTCGAAACGGGGCAAAAAGCGGATTGGTAGAACTTACTTTTCACATCAAAGAAGAAAAGATTTTAAAGAAGCTGGAGGCCTTGGACATTTATCCGGAAGACGGATATCTGACATTGAGCCGCCGCCTTTTAGAAGGCCGAAGTGTCAGTAAGATTAACGGTGAGACAGTGAATATGAGCGTCCTTAAAGATGTAGCCAGTCTTTTGATCGATATTCATGGACAGCATGATAATCAGACATTGCTTCATCGAAAGAATCATTTAACACTGCTTGATCTTTATGGGAAAGAACAGACGGATCCGTTAAAAGAAAAAATGGCTTCCTGCTATCAGGAATGGAAGGCAGTATGTAAGAAGGTGGAACAATCTTCGCTGGATGAAGAGAGCCGAAGAAGAGAACTTTCTCTTGCTGAATTTGAAGTGAATGAGATTGAAGAAGCAGCTCTTAAAGAAGGTGAAGATGAACTTTTAGAAGAACAGTATCGCAAGATGACAGATAGCAGAAAACTCACAGAAGGAGTTGCAGAAGCGTATCAGTATACTGCAGAGGACGAACGTGGAAATGCAAGTGATTACTTAAGCCGTGCAATCCGAAGCCTTCAGGAAGCAGCATCTTTTGATGAAAAGGGAAGCCAGCTTTATGATCAGATCGTGGAGATCGATAGTCTGCTGAATGATTTCAACCGGGATCTGGCAGAATATGCAAAGAGTTTTGAATATTCGGAAGAAGAGTTTTCAGAAGTTGAGTCCCGCCTGAATGAAGTGAATCATTTAAAGGCAAAATATGGAAACACTGTCAGTGATATCCTTGCATATTGTGAGGAAAAAAGACAGAGACTATCGGAACTGGAAGATTACGATTCTTTTATGCAGGAACTTTTGGAGAAACAGAAAAAGGCAGAAAAGCAGATGGAAAAGGCTGCGATGGAACTGCATGAAGTGCGTGAACAAAACGCAGTTAAATTTGCCGAGGAAATTGTTCATCAGATGTCGGAACTGAATTTCCTAGATGCACGTTTTGAAATTCGTTTGACAGAAGCAAAAAGTTATTCTGCACAAGGAAAAGATGATGCAGAGTTTTATCTGTCGGTTAATCCGGGAGAGCCTGTGCGTCCACTGGGGGATGTCGCATCCGGAGGAGAGCTATCCCGTATTATGCTTGCAATCAAGACTGTACTTGCAGATGAAGAAGATACACCGACTTTGATATTTGATGAGATTGATAGTGGAATATCAGGAATCACAGCAGGTCGTGTCGGAGAGAGACTGCAGTTGATTGGAAAGAGCCGTCAGGTAATTTGTATCACACATCTTTCACAGATCGCAGCGGCAGCTGATGTTCATTTTTGTATTCATAAAGAGGCAGAAGATAATTCTGTGAGAACACAGATTGAGAGACTTGATCAGGAAGACTCTGTTGCAGAGCTTGCAAGACTTCTTGGGGGAGCAAATGTGACAGATGGAATCATAGACAGTGCCAGAGAAATGAAGGAACTGGCAAAAAGAGAAAAATAATACCAGTGTGAAAAGAAGAAGATCCACACATACTAAGAGCAGATGCAAACAGCATCTGCTCTTAATATTTGCAAGAGAGGAGTGTGGATCATGAAAGAACGCAGGAAAAGGAATATGAGCAGGACAGGTCTGTTGTTTATGTTCTGCTTATTGATGTTATGTGGCTGTGCACAGATTACAGGATTTATGGAAAATACGGAAGTCAGTGGCCGGGAAGTGGAAAGTCTGGCTGCGGAAAAGGAAGACGATACGGTTCTACTTGGAGGAATGCCGGTTGGAATTTATATGGAAACGGATGGTGTACTGGTTTTAGACACGGAGAAAATGACGGGGATGGATGGAAAGGAATATACACCTGCACAGGGTGTAGTGAGTTCCGGTGATTATATTACGGAAGTGAATCACCAGAAGATTGAGGGGAAAAAACAGTTGATGGATCTGGTGGAACATCTGGATGGAGAGAAGGTCCTTCTGACAGTCAGACGTGAAAATACGATATTAGAAAAGAAATTGACTCCTGTGCAGATTTCAAAAGGAAATTATCGCCTTGGAATCTGGGTGAGAGATAATGTACAGGGGCTTGGGACAATCACATTTTTGACAAAAAATAACAGGTTCGCAGCACTGGGACATGGTATTCATGATATTGATACAAGTACACTTCTTACGATCAAAAGAGGAACGCTTTATAGAACCAGTATTCAGAAAGTGCAAAAGGGAAGCAAAGGGAATCCCGGAACAATGGAAGGGATTATTGTTTATAATCGGTTTCATCAGCTTGGAGTGATCGAGAAAAATACGGATGCAGGTATTTATGGAGAATTAAATTCAGACAGAAGCTGGATTGGAGAGGAAGTTCCGATACAGGTAGCAAAAAAAGAGGAAATAAAGACGGGGGAGGCAAGGATTCGCTGCTACGTTGACGGTGAGGTGAAAGAGTACACGATCTGTATAACACAAATTGACAAAGAATCCGACCAGGTGAACAAAGGAATGGTAATTCAGGTGACAGATACGGAATTGCTGGAAAAGACAGGGGGCATTATTCAGGGGATGAGCGGGAGTCCCATCATTCAGAATGGAAAACTGATCGGAGCTGTAACTCATGTGTTTGTACAGGATTCGACAAAAGGATACGGTATTTTTATTGAAAATATGTTGAAAGAGGAAGAATCGTGAAAAGGGTCGAAAAGGATGTCGAAATACTACTGCAAGATTTTCTTGAATACGACAAAAAAGCTGGAATATAATACACGAGTGGTGTAACAAGACAAACGTTCTCAGAAAAAGGAGAGAAGAAGATGGAACATTTGAAAATAGCCATTGCTGATGATAACCAGAAAATTTTGGATCTTTTGGATCGTGTGATTGGGATGGAAAAAGACATGAATCTGGTCGGAAAGGCGAAAAATGGTGAAGAGATGTGTCAGATCATCAAAGATAAACAGCCAGATGTTGTTCTTCTCGACCTGATTATGCCGAAAATGGATGGATTGACGGTCATGGATCGGATCAATCATGACAAAACTGTCAGCAAGCATCCGTATTTTATCGTAATCACAGCAGTTGGGCAAGAAAAGATTACAGAAGATGCTTTTAATAAAGGTGCAAATTACTATATGATGAAACCGTTTCAAAATGAGATGTTGTTAGAACGAATCCTAAGTGCGGGGCGGATGTCACACGGTATGGAAACAAGAAGCTCTGAGGCGGTATCTGATAACAGAGGAGAAAGTCTGGAGACACGAGTGACAAATATGCTGCATGAGATTGGAATACCGGCTCATATTAAGGGGTATCATTATCTGAGAGATGCGATTATGATGGCGGTAGATGATATGGATGTGCTCAATGCAATCACAAAGATCCTGTATCCAACCGTTGCAAAGAAGTATCAGACAACATCAAGCAGAGTAGAACGTGCGATCCGACATGCGATTGAAGTGGCATGGAGCAGAGGAAAGCTGGACACTCTGGATGAACTTTTTGGGTATACAGTAAGCAATGGAAAAGGAAAAACCGACAAATTCTGAATTTATTGCTCTGATCGCAGATACAATACAATTGGAATACAGGCATGGAAAATAAGAAGTAAAATACAATGAGAAATCCTTTGCATTATGATAAAAATGCGGTATAATATTTTATAAGTAATTGCCGAAAGAGGGCAAGTGAAAGTGGAGGATCTAAGTATGAAAAACATTTTGTTCGCTTCATCAGAATGTGTACCATTTATAAAGACCGGGGGTCTTGCTGACGTTGTAGGTTCACTTCCAAAAGATTTTGATAAAGAGAAATATGACTGCCGTGTAGTTTTACCTAAGTACATGTGTATGAAACAGGAGTGGGTAGAGCGCCTGGAGTATATCACAAACTTCTACATGGATTTTGCAGGAGAGGATCGCTATGTCGGAATCTTTAAGACAGAATTAAACGGAGTTACATTTTATTTTATTGATAATGAATTTTATTTTTCAGGATTTGCTCCATATGATGGAGATCCGAAGTGGAATATTGAAAAATTCTCTTTCTTCTGTAAGGCAGTTTTAAGTATTCTTCCGGTTATTGGGTTCCGTCCGGATCTGATCCACTGTCATGACTGGCAGACAGGTCTGATTCCGGTATATCTGGATAATTTCCGTTTCTTTGGAGAATATTACAGAGGAATCAAGACAGTTATGACAATACATAACCTGAAGTTCCAGGGGGTATGGGATACAAAGACTGTACAGGGAATCACAGGACTTCCGGATTATTATTTCGTTCCGGATAAGCTTGAGGCATACAAAGATGCTAATATGCTCAAAGGCGGTATTGTTTATGCAGATAAGGTGACAACAGTAAGCCACAGCTATGCAGAAGAGATCAAGACACCGTTCTATGGAGAAGGTCTTGATGGACTGATGGCAGCAAGATCAAATGATCTTTGCGGTATTGTGAATGGTCTGGATTACAATGACTGGAATCCGGATACAGATTATAGAATCGCAAAGACATTTAATGTTGAGAATTTCCGGAAAAACAAACCGGTGAATAAGGCCGCTCTTCAGGAAGAACTTGGACTGGATAAAGACAATCATGTAATGTTGATCGGAATCGTTTCCCGTCTGACAGACCAGAAAGGATTTGATCTGATCGATTATATGATGGATGAGATGTGTCAGGATGCAGTGCAGATTGCAGTACTTGGAACAGGAGATCCGAAATATGAGAATATGTTCCGTCACTTTGCATGGAAGTATGCAGGAAAGGTTTCAGCGAATATTTTCTATTCCGATGATCTTTCTCACAGACTTTATGCCGGATGTGATGCATTCCTTATGCCATCCTTATTCGAGCCATGCGGACTCAGCCAGCTGATGAGTCTGAGATACGGAACACTTCCGATCGTTCGTGAGACAGGAGGATTGAAAGATACTGTAGAACCGTACAATGAGTTTGAGAAGACAGGTACAGGATTCAGTTTCTCTAATTATAATGCACATGAGATGTTGAACACTGTACGTTATGCAGAAAGAATCTATTATGATAAGAAACGTGACTGGAACAAGATGATCGAGCGCGCGATGGCTCAGGATTTCTCATGGATGAATTCCGCAAGACAGTATGAAGATCTGTACAGAAGTCTGATAGGAGAATAAGAAGTAACAAAGAAGTAATACAAGAGTAACACAAGAGCAAGGAGTAACAGACCCGATGAAAATTATTGACAAACTGAACCAGAAAGGCATCCACATTTCTTTTGAGGTGTTTCCGCCGAAGACAGATGCAGGATTTGACAAAGTATTATCAGCAACAGATGAGATTGCCAAACTGAACCCATCTTATATCAGCGTAACCTATGGAGCCGGTGGCGGAACAAGCAAGAACACAGCGAAGATCGCATCCCATATTAAGGATGATCTCGGAGTGATGAGTCTTGCACATCTGACATGTGCTTCATCCACAAAAGAAGAAGTTGGAGAGGTAATTGAAAACCTGAAGGCTCATGGAATCGAGAATATTCTCGCTTTACGAGGAGATATTCCGGAAGGCATGACATTCCCTGATGGAGATCGATTCCATTATGCTTATGAACTGGTACAGGAAATCAAGAAACATGGGGATTTCTGTATTGGTGCAGCATGTTATCCGGAAGGACATGTGGAGCAGGAACATAAAGAGGATGATATCCGTTATCTGAAACAGAAGGTAGACAGTGGAGTTGATTTCCTTACAACACAGATGTTCTTTGATAATGATATCCATTATAATTTCCTGTACAGAATCAGAGAAGCAGGGATCACAGTTCCGGTTCTGCCGGGAATCATGCCGATTACCAGTGCTGCTCAGATGAAGCGAAGCCAGGAACTTTCCGGAACAGTATTTCCGAGAAGATTTCTTGCAATATTAGATCGCTTCGGAAGTTCTCCGGAGGCGATGAAGCAGGCAGGAATTGCTTATGCGACAGATCAGATTATTGACCTTCTTGCGAACGGTGTGAATAATATTCATATTTATTCTATGAATAAGCCAGAGATTGCAATTGCGATTATGAATAATCTTTCCGAGATTATCAAGTGTTAAGAAAGTGAATGACCAGATGATAGAGACAGAGAAGAGAGTACGTGAAGCAGTTCGTTATCTGGGATTTGGAAAAAATGAGGCAGATGAACGAACCTTGGAACTGATCCAACAGTCTTTCAAAGACCTGGAACAGGAAGCAGGGCCTAAGTCCATCTGCCAAATTTTTGATCTGAATCATACAGATGACGGAAGACTGGTTATTGGACAGATGGAGATTCGAAGTAAGAGCCTGAGTAGAAATCTGAAAGGATGCCGTCAGGTTGTTCTTTTTGGAGCAACACTTGGCGCCGGAGTTGACCGGCTGATGCGCAGGATTTCTTTGACAGATATGGCAAGAGCAGTTATTTTGCAGTCTTGTGCAGCAGCAATGTTAGAAGAATATTGTGATGAGTGTCAGAAGAAGATTGCAGCAGAGCTTGAAGAAGAACATTTGTATTTAAGACCGAGATTCAGTCCCGGATATGGAGATTTTGATATCTGTTATCAGGAACCGGTCGTACGAATGTTGAATTGTGCAAAGACAATCGGGTTGACTTTGACAGACAGCTTTATGATGACACCAACAAAGTCGGTAACAGCAGTAATTGGAATCAGTACACAGAAGGACAGATGTCCAATCTCAGGATGTGAGGTCTGTACAAAAAAAGATTGTGAATACCGACGGTAAGCAAGAGATAAGAGAGGAAGGATTGATACAAGAAGATGATACGAGAACGCCTGGGAAAAGAGTTATTATATTTTGACGGCGGAATGGGAACCCTGCTTCAGGCAAAGGGACTTCAGCCGGGAGAACTTCCGGAGACATGGAATGTTACACATGCAGATGAAATCAAAAACATTCATAAACAATATATTTCGGCAGGAAGTGATATTGTACTTGCGAATACATTTGGAGCGAATGCATTGAAATTCCATTGCGATGATTTTCCATTGGAAGAAATTATCCGTCTTGCGATCAGGCATGTGAAGGATGCGGCTGAAGAGGCAAGTGGTGGAAGAAGAATCTACACAGCACTGGATGTCGGACCGACAGGAAAGCTTTTAAAACCGATGGGTGATCTGGACTTCGAGACAGCATATGAGACATTCAAAGAAGTTATGATCCTCGGAGAGAAAGCCGGTGCGGATCTGATCCATATTGAGACCATGAGTGACACTTATGAACTGAAGGCAGCGGTGCTTGCAGCGAAAGAGAATACATCTCTTCCGGTTTTCGCTACGACGATTTTTGATGAACGTGGAAAGCTTCTGACGGGGGCAGATGTTCCGTCTGTTGTGGCAATGCTTGAAGGATTAAGGATCGATGCCCTTGGAATCAACTGTGGAATGGGACCGGAGCAGATGCTGCCGATCCTGGAGCAGATCATGAAGTACTCCTCTGTGCCTGTGATCGTCAAACCGAATGCAGGTCTTCCGAAGCAGAAAGACGGAGAAACTTATTACGATGTTTCTCCGGAAGAATTTGCTTCTGTTATGCGTCATGTTGTTGATCTTGGGGCAGTTGTGATCGGAGGATGCTGCGGAACAACTCCTGCACATATTGCAGAGATGGTGAAGCAGTGTAAAGACATTCCGGTGAAGCCGATTGAGAAGAAAAGTTATACTGTAGTATCTTCTTATGGACAGAGTGTGTTCCTTGGAACCGGATCAAAGATTATTGGTGAGCGTATTAATCCAACCGGAAAGAAACGCTTTAAACAGGCGCTTAAGGAACATGATCTTGATTATATTTTAAAAGAAGGAATTGCACAGCAGGATAACGGTGCACATATTCTGGATGTTAACGTAGGACTTCCGGATATTGACGAGCCGACATTGATGAAGGAAGTTGTTCAGGAACTTCAGAGTGTGACGAATCTTCCGCTTCAGATTGATACGGTTGATACGGTTGCGATGGAGAATGCACTTCGCATTTACAATGGTAAGGCGATGGTCAATTCAGTCAGTGGAAAGCAGGAGTCAATGGATGCAGTGTTTCCACTGATCCGGAAGTATGGCGGTGTTGTGATCGGCCTGGCACTTGATGAAGACGGAATCCCGGCAACAGCCGAGGGACGTGTACAGATTGCGAAGAAGATTATCGCAGAGGCAGCAAAATACGGTATCGAGAAGAAAGATATTGTAATTGATGCCCTGGCAATGACGATCAGTTCAGAACCGGAAGGAGCAAAGGTGACACTTGAGACACTTCGCAGACTTCGTGACGAAGTTGGTGTGTGTACTGTGCTTGGTGTATCAAATATTTCTTTCGGTCTCCCAAGCAGACCGATTGTAAACTCCATCTTTTATACGATGGCAATGCAGAATGGTCTGAGCGTTGGAATTATCAATCCGAACTCGGAGGATATGATGAAGGCATGGTATGCATACCATGCACTGATGAATCTGGACAGCAACTGTGAGAATTATATTAATAAATATGCACAGCAGCCGGGAACAGCTCCGGTTTCCGCAACAGGTTCAGCTCACAAGATGACACTGAAAAGTGCAATTGAAAGAGGACTTCGTGAAGAGGCGAACAGCATTACATCTGAGATGATTCAGGAGAAGGATGGTCTGGAGATCATTAACGAAGAGCTGATCCCGGCACTGAATACGGTAGGTGAAGGATTTGAGAAGGGAACAGTCTTTTTGCCTCAGCTACTGATGAGTGCTGAAGCGGCCAAGACAGCATTTGCGGTGCTTAAAGAGAAAATGGATAGCAGCGGAGAAGTTCAGGAGAAGAAAGGAAAGATCATTCTTGCTACAGTAAAAGGGGATATCCATGATATCGGTAAAAATATCGTGAAGGTTCTGCTTGAAAACTATAGCTTTGATGTGATCGATCTTGGAAAGGATGTTCCGCCGGAGACAATTGTTGACACAGTACTTGAACAAGATATTCATCTGGTAGGATTAAGTGCTTTGATGACAACAACTGTCGTAAGTATGGAAGAGACGATCAGACAGCTTAGAGAGAAAGCTCCGCATTGCCTTGTGATGGTAGGAGGCGCTGTACTGAATCAGGACTACGCAGATATGATAGGAGCTGATTTCTATGGCAAAGATGCCATGCAGTCGGTTCATTATGCACAGAGAGTTTTTGGAACTGAAGAATAGGAGGAGATCAAAAATGAGAGGATTACAGACACCGGTTCGTGCAATTCGAAGACAGGTATTTACAGAAGTTGCCAAGCTTGGATTTAAAGCAAATGCAGAGACATTGGTAGCAGATATGGAAGCAATTCCATATGAAATTGTAGGAGAAGATTCAGAAGTAAAATACCGTGAGAGCATTTATCGTGCAAGAGCAGTCGTAAGAGAAAGACTTCGTCTTGCGATGGGACTTTCCCTTCGTCCGGAGAATAAACCGGTCCACTTGACAGCGGGAGTTGAGGCCAGTAATATTTCTGAGAAATATTATGAGCCGCCGCTGATGCAGGTGATTCCGTCTGGATGCGAGAGCTGTGAGGAGAATAAATACGAGGTAAGTAATATGTGCAAGGGATGTCTTGCACATCCGTGTCAGGAAGTTTGTCCGAGAGGTGCTATTTCCATGGTGAATGGAAAGTCATTTATCGATCAGGATAAATGTATCAAGTGTGGAAAATGTAAATCTGTCTGTCCATACGATGCGATTGCCAAGAAAGAACGTCCTTGCAAGAAAGCATGTGGAGTGAATGCAATCACATCGAATAAATTAGGACGTGCTTATATTGATGCTGACAAATGTGTTTCCTGCGGAATGTGTATGGTAAGCTGCCCGTTTGGTGCGATCTCTGACAAGTCGCAGATCTTCCAGCTGGCTCGTGCACTTTCAGAAGGAGAAGAGATTGTGGCTGAGGTAGCACCGGCATTTGTCGGTCAGTTTGGATCGAATATTAATGTGAGAAATTTCAAAGCAGCTCTTGAAGAACTCGGATTTTCAGAGACATATGAGGTTGCTCTTGGAGCGGATATCGGAGCAATTGCGGAAGCACATCATTATGTGAATAAAGTGACAACCGGAGAACTTCCATTTCTTCTGACATCCTGCTGTCCATCCTGGGCAATGCTTGCGAAGAAGTTCTTCCCGGATCTGATCGATCAGATCTCACAGGAACTGACTCCGATGGTTGCAACAGCACGAACAATCAAACAGGAACATCCGAATGCAAAGGTTGTATTTATCGGACCTTGTGCAGCGAAGAAGCTGGAAGCTTCCAGACGTACTGTGAGAAGTGATGTGGATTTCGTTGTTACATTTGAAGAATTGCAGGCAATGTTTGATGCGAAGGGAATTGATCTGACAGCTTATGAGGCAGAGTCTTCTTTCCATGATGCGACAGGAGCCGGACGTGGATACGCCTGTGCAGGAGGAGTTGCAAAGGCAATCGAAGAATGTATTAACGAGTATTACCCTGGAACGCAGGTTAATATCGAGCATGCGGAAGGTCTGGCAGAATGTAAGAAGATCCTGACACTTGCCAAAGCCGGAAGAATGAACGGATGTCTGATCGAGGGTATGGGATGTCCCGGCGGATGTATCGCAGGAGCTGGAACGAATATTCCAATCCCGACTGCGAAGAAGGATGTCGCAGCTTATGTCAAAAACTCAAGCAGAGCACTTCCACCGAAAGAACTGGAAGAAATTGAACTGAAATAAGTAAATATAAGGATAATAATCAGCCTCCGCTTTACAAACGGAGGCTGTTGTGGTATATTACAAAATAGGCTTTTTATGAGCGAAAGAGGAGGATGGATGTATGCAGCCATACGGAGTAAACCAATTAAGAAAAATGTTTTTGGAGTTCTTTGAGAGCAAGGGACATCTTGCAATGAAGAGCTTTTCTTTAGTACCACATAATGATAAGAGTCTTCTCCTGATTAATTCAGGAATGGCTCCGCTGAAACCATATTTCACAGGACAGGAGATCCCGCCGAGAAGAAGAGTGACAACATGTCAGAAATGTATTCGTACAGGAGATATCGAGAATGTCGGTAAGACAGCACGTCACGGTACATTCTTTGAGATGCTTGGAAACTTCTCTTTTGGAGATTATTTCAAGAATGAAGCAATCGAGTGGTCCTGGGAGTTCCTTACAGAAGTTGTGGGACTTGATCCGAACAGATTATATCCTTCAGTATACGAAGATGATGAAGAAGCGTTCGAAATCTGGAATAAGAAGATGGGAATTCCGGCAGAGCGTATCTTCCGTTTTGGTAAGGAAGATAACTTCTGGGAGCACGGTTCAGGTCCATGTGGTCCGTGTTCTGAGATCTACTATGACCGTGGAGAAAAATACGGATGTGGAGAACCGGGATGTACAGTCGGATGTGAGTGTGACCGTTACATGGAGATCTGGAATAACGTATTCAGCCAGTTCAACAATGACGGACACGGCAACTATACAGACCTGATCCAGAAGAACATTGATACAGGTATGGGACTTGAGCGTCTTGCCTGCATCGTACAGGATGTAGATTCCATGTTTGATATCGATACAATGAAAGCACTGAGAGATCATGTATGTAATCTCTCCGGCAAGCAGTACGGAATAGATCATGAGACAGATGTTTCTCTGCGTGTTGTTACAGACCATATTCGTTCCGTAACATTTATGGTTTCTGATGGTATCTTACCTTCTAACAGTGGTCGTGGATATGTTCTCCGCCGTCTGTTAAGACGTGCATGCCGTCACGGAAAGCTGCTCGGAATTGACGGAGCATTCCTTGTAGAGCTTGCAACAACTGTAATTGAAGGTTCCAAGGATGGATATCCGGAGCTGGAAGAGAAGAAAGAGTTTATCTTTAATGTAATTGCGAAAGAAGTAAGCGAACTTCAATAAGACAATCGATCAGGGACTTGCAATCCTTGCAGATATGGAAGCTGAGATGGAGAAGAATGGAGAGAAAGTTCTTTCCGGAGAGAATGCATTTAAGCTTTATGATACTTATGGATTCCCAATCGATCTGACAAGTGAGATCCTGGAAGAAAAGGGGCTGACTTATGACGAGGAAGGATTCAAGAAAGCACAGGAAGAACAGCGTGCGAAATCAGAAGGAACATTCGGAACTCATTCTTATACAGGAAAAGAAGTTTCTGTATACGATCAGCTGGATGCAGCACTTGAGACAGAATTTGTCGGATATGATAATCTGACATTTGATTCTAAGGTTACAGCTCTTACAACAGAGACAGAAGTTGTTGATGCACTTTCTGACGGAGAAAAGGGAACGATCATCGTTGAGCAGACGCCATTTTATGCAACAATGGGTGGACAGGAAGCTGATAAAGGTGTGATTCGTACAGCCGACGGAGAGTTTGTTGTAGAAGATTGTATTCACCTTGCAGGAACAAAGGTTGGACATGTAGGACATGTTGTAAAAGGAATGATCAAGATCGGTGACGTAGCAACTCTTGAAGTTGATGCAAAGAACCGTGCACTTACAGAAAGAAACCACAGTGCAACACATCTGCTTCAGAAAGCACTTCGTACAGTACTTGGAAGCCATGTAGAGCAGGCAGGATCTTTTGTAAATGCAGACAGACTTCGTTTCGACTTTACACATTTCTCAGCAGTAACACCTGAGGAACTGAAGAAGGTTGAAGAAATTGTGAATGAGCAGATCACAAATGCCCTCGCAGTTGTGACAAAGAACCTTCCAATCGAGGAAGCAAGAAAGACAGGAGCACAGGCTCTGTTTGGTGAGAAATACGGTGATGTTGTACGTGTCGTAGATATGAGTGGATTCTCCGTTGAATTCTGTGGTGGTACACATGTTAAGAATACATCAGAGATCACAGCACTGAAGATTATTTCTGAGAGTGGTGTAGCAGCAGGTGTTCGTCGTATTGAAGCCCTGACATCTGAAGGACTTATGAACTACTATGCTGAGATGGAGCGTCTTCTCAAAGAAGCAGCACAGCTTGTAAAGCAACTCCGGAGAATCTTGCAGAGAAGATCACACATCTTCAGGCAGAGAACAAGTCTCTGAAGGGAGAAGTTGAGAGTCTTAAGAGCAAGATGGCTCAGAGCGCAGCAGGAGACATCCTCGACCAGGTGAAAGAAGTAAAAGGTGTGAAGCTTCTTGCAGCACAGCTTGACGGTGTTGATATGAATGGACTTCGTGACCTTGGAGACCAGCTCAAAGAGAAGCTTGGCGAAGGTGTGGTTGTACTTGCATCAGGAAATGACGGAAAAGTAAGCCTGATGGCTACAGCAACAGACGGAGCAATGAAGCAGGGAGCACATGCCGGAAATCTTGTGAAAGCAATCGCAGGTCTTGTTGGCGGAGGCGGCGGTGGTCGTCCGAACATGGCTCAGGCAGGTGGAAAGAACCCAGCAGGAATCCCGGATGCACTTGCAAAAGCAGAAGAAGCACTGGCTGATCAGATTAAATAAATTCATCGTAAAGAGAATCTGTCTGTGGCAGATTCTCTTTTGGGTAGAATCGAGAAAAAAGTATAAAAAAATCGGTAAAAATCATAAAAAGCAGTTGACGTTTTGAAAAAATATGTTATAATAATATCCAGTGCAATAAATATACCCGAACAGTCGTATGATGCACAATACAAGGCTGGAGGGGAGGTTAGGTGTGAGACTATGTCAAATGTAATCGTTAAAGAAAACGAAACGTTAGATAGCGCCTTACGCAGATTCAAGAGAAACTGTGCAAAGGCTGGTATTCAGCAGGAGATTCGTAAGAGAGAGCACTACGAGAAACCAAGCGTTAGACGTAAAAAGAAATCTGAAGCTGCTAGAAAACGTAAATATAACTAATATGTGCAAATGGACAGAGTACTGGAAACAGTACTCTGTTTTTTATATATTAGGAAAGTGCTTTCCTAATATATAAAAAACACCATTTTTCTATCTGTTTACTCGACATATAACCTTAAATATGCTGAAAATTGCAATTTGATACATTAGTTCATGCAGTTTTATCAACTTAAAGTGATAAAACTTTAAAATAATGCAATTAATGATTGACAATCTTTCATTTAGCTTATAAAATAAACGAGT
>ENA-OQET01000561-OQET01000561.1-human-gut-metagenome-genome-assembly--contig:-NODE-561-length-19396-cov-5.960558_pt1 | contig 19396 bp, 19 predicted proteins | sample MGYA00242800_ERZ504645 | MGnify/ENA primary metagenome ERZ504645 (study PRJEB26092, sample SAMD00036308) | human gut metagenome | host: Homo sapiens | study: EMG produced TPA metagenomics assembly of... | reverse complement strand
CATTTAAGCATTTCTTATTTTTTGAGTTATCTAACAATTCAATATTCAATTTTATTCTGTTTTATGCGTGCTTTTTCTGATTTTTTCATGTTTTTGCAAAGAATACATACATATTTCTTGCAAATTCTATCTCAACTGTTTATAATTACATTAACATGCATTATCAAGACACTAGAAAACGTATATGTATTGTGAGGACGAAAACTATGAATTCAAATGATATATTAATTGCAAACACTGACGATCTGCGCAGTGAAATGGACTATTTAGAGAAAACTCTTTTGAAAGGACACCGCATCGACCCGAATCTTTATGAAGAATATGATGTAAAGCGCGGACTTCGTGATTCGACTGGACGAGGAGTTCTTACCGGACTGACTGAAGTATCCGATGTCTGTGGTTTCGATGTTATAAATGGACGTAAGATTCCTGCCGAAGGTGGACTTTACTATCAGGGAATCAACGTAAAAGATCTTGTAAACGGTTTACAGGGCAAACGATTTGGATTTGAGGAGACAACTTTCCTTCTACTCTTTGGACGTCTTCCAAAAGAAGATGAACTGGAACATTTCCTGAACGTTTTATTTGAACTTGAAGATTTAACCGGACGTTTTGTTCGTGACGTTGTCATGAAAGCCTCAAGCCCTAACATCATGAACTCACTTCAGCGCTGTGTTCTTACTTTATATACATATGATGAGAACCCGGAAGACATTTCCGTAGAGAATGCACTGCGCCAGTCTCTTGAACTGATTGCAAAGCTTCCTCTGATCGCAGTATATTCTTATCATGCATACAGACATTTCCGTAAAGATGAGACTCTTCTGATCCGTAATCCAGAGAAAGGCCGTTCTCTTGCAGAGAATATTCTGTATATGCTTCGTCCAGACGGACAATATACAGAACTCGAGGCTAAGGTACTTGATGTTGCACTGATTCTTCATGCAGAGCATGGTGGTGGTAACAACTCTACTTTCACTACTCACGTTGTTACTTCTTCAGGAACAGATACTTATTCTGCAATCGCTGCTTCCATCGGTTCTCTAAAAGGACCACGCCATGGTGGTGCGAACTTGAAAGCACAGGGGATGTTCGATAATATTAAGAAGTCTGTCAAAGACTGGACTAACGAAGATGAGATTCGTGAGTATCTCCGCCTGATCCTTGATAAAAAAGCCTTTGATAAGACCGGACTGATCTATGGAATGGGACATGCCGTCTATACGATTTCCGATCCAAGAGAAAAAATCCTGAAGAGTTATGCGCAAAAGCTTGCTTCCGAAAAGGGTCTTGATGAAGAATTTGCTCTTTATGACCGTGTAGAACGAATCGCCGGAGAAGAGATCATGACACACAGAAAGATGCTGAAACCGGTTTGTGCAAATGTTGACTTCTACAGCGGATTTGTTTATACAATGCTGAATATTCCGGAAGAGCTTTTCACGCCGATCTTCGCGATTGCACGTATCACAGGATGGAGTGCACATCGTCTGGAAGAACTGTTAAATGCCGGTAAGATCATCCGTCCGGCATACAAATATGTTGGGCAGCATACAGAATTCCATGACCGTGATGACAGAAATTAATTATTTAATACCCGATTATTATTCTAAGTTCACCTGCATCGCCGACCGCTGTCCGATCACCTGCTGCCAGGAATGGAAGATTGGCGTCGATGCAGATACGAACCGTAAATGGAAGAAACTCCAGGCTCCGGAAACCGTACCTGAACAAAAGAAAAATTTAAGCGCTTATACGATTAAAAAAGATGGACAGCGTGTGATAGGCCTGGACAGTGATCATCGCTGTCCATTCCTTAACTCTGAGAAGCTCTGCCGCCTTGTTGTTACTTACGGCGACAAAGTCCTATCAGAAACATGCACTACATTTCCACGAGAGGAGCATCGATTTCCGACACATACTGAGAAAATGCTGATGCCATGCTGCCCGGCCGTGATCGACCTGTGGAACAAACAGAAGTCCCTGCATTTCCCAAATGTATCAGGCACTTTGTCCGATACTGGCGATACAGATACTTCTGTCCTTTTCCTCTTGCGTGAAAAACTACTCCATCTTTTAGATGATTCTTCCAGAACAATTGAGAGGAACTTTTGGAAAGCTTCTATATTCTTCAGGAATTATACCAGCATCAGCCGCTGACAAAAGAACTGTTGGAAGATTATTTTTTCTGCCGGTACAGTAAAAGAGCTTGGAAATGCAATTTGCAGAAGTTGAACTTCCACCTCTGGATCTGATCAACGAATGTAACGAACTGTTACAAGATCTTTCCGTAAACTATCAAAAAGAAGGGCTCTATCAGGATACTCTGAATCCAATTCTTGCTTTGGCGGAAGAAATATCGGAAGCCCTTTCGGACAGTACTGGAAATCCTGATGATACTAAAGCTTACGAATCCACTTTACTGGAACAATGGGAACAATTCACACAATACTTGAGCCCTTACGAACCACTGTTTCGCAATTTCCTGCGCAACGAGATTTTCTCCGATCTCCTGCTTCCTGGAAATGACCTCGAAAATATGCTCGTGCAGATGCAGTGGATCGCTCTTGAATACGCAGCGTTCCGCCACAGCATTTTCTTAAGATGGCTACTGGACGGCGCAGATACAGAGTTGTCTAAGATTTCTTATGAAACTTTAAGACAATATCTCGTGATCATCACTCGAATGACTGGATATGAAACAGCTGATATCTATGAATATCTGGAAAATAGTTTTGAATCACTCCTCTGGGACTGGGGCTACTTTGCATTAATCATCGGAAAATAGAATAGAAAACGGATGGTGTAGCAAGGCAAGGCTTTCTTGTCTTTTACATCATCCGTCTTTTTGTTTTGAAAATATTTCCGACTATCTCATACAAATGTACACAACATACACTGCATAAAGGAGCAACATGATAATACCTTCTTTTCTATTAAGTTCCTTTTTTGTCCACGCCATGATCCATCCGAGAACACTGAACACGATCAGCACTGCAATATCAATGATATTTTCTGTCAAAAATGCAACCGGTGAAATTGCTGCCGCGATACCAAGCACCATGAGAATATTAAAGATATTGGAACCGATCACATTTCCAAGTGCCATATCCACCTCGCCTTTTCTTGCTGCTACAATCGATGTAACCAGCTCCGGAAGGCTTGTTCCAAATGCAACTACAGTAAGACCGATCAGAGTCTGACTGATTCCAATTGCCGCCGCAACTGTACAGGCACCGTCTACTACCCAATCACTTCCGACCGCAATCGCTACTGCACCGAGAATAATGTAAATCACACTCTTTCCCATAGACATTTCCTGAATCTCCTCTGCTTCCAGAAGATACTCTTCCTCTTCCACTCCAGGCTCCACATTTTTCTCACGAGATGCCTGTGCTGATCGGATCATGTAGAGGATAAACGACAAGAATAAGATAATAAATACAACTCCATCTATATGTCCCAGTGACATCCCGGCTGCACCAAGAATCAGAAGCAATATCGCACACAGAATAGAGATCGGGAAATCAATCTTTAACGTATTAATCTGAACTGCCACGGAAGTAAAAAGCGTACAGGCTCCGACTACAACCATGAGATTGAAAATATTAGATCCTACCGCATTACTGACTGCAAGTGCATTGTTTCCCGTAACTGCTGCCGTCACACTGACCGCAGTCTCCGGAAGGCTCGTCCCCATCGCCACAATCGTCATTCCGATGATCAGTGACGGAACATGATACCGTCTTGCAATACTGCTACACCCCTCAACAAATGCATCTGCACCTTTTACAAGAAACACAAATCCAATAATTAAAAGTACCACTGCAAATGGCACACTTTGAAACAAATCACTCATCTTTTATTTCCTTTCTGTTATGTCATATCTGATCAATTTTATGCTAATCCAGACAGATGCTGAATCAATATTCTTATCCCTAAAAGCACCAGGATGATTCCACCAACCAGTTCTGCCTTATGTTTATATTTCCCACCGAAATAATTTCCAATCACTACACCAACAATAGAAATAATCATTGTCGTAATTCCGATGATCGTAATTGCCTCAAGAATCGGTGTGTCCAGAAATGCAAATGTAATCCCAACTGCCAGCGCATCGATACTCGTTGCAACGGCAAGTACAAACATATTTCTATGATCCAACGGCTGATCTTTTACTTCAACAATATCTTCTTCGTTCCATTCTTTTACTGCCTCCAGAATCATTTTCCCACCGATAAAGCCAAGCAGAATAAAGGCGATCCAGTGATCAATACTTGTAATATACTTTTGGAACTGAATTCCAAGAATCCATCCCACAAGCGGCATTAATGCCTGGAACCCTCCAAAATACAATCCGATCACCACCGCCTGTTTTTTATTCAGCTTCTTCATTCCAAGGCCCTTACAGACGGACACTGCGAATGCATCCATCGCAAGCCCGACTCCCATCAGAAGTAACTCAATAAATAGTGCCATGATTTTTCCTCTTTTCTTTTTCTTCTGTATCTGTTCCGCTACAATTGCAGTGCGCATCCCTAGCGGAGCGTTTTTATATATCAGGAAGGAACTTTCCTAAATATATAAAAACAAAGAGACTCACGTATGTTCTATGATAAGAGAACCGCTACTTGATATAACAAGCTTGTCCTCTTATTTAAAACATACATGAGTCTCATTCTTTAAGATTTGCCAGGTGATCTTTTAAAACTCATTCTCACCGGTATGTTGACAAATCACATTTTCATGCGAACTACTCCCTCACGGAATATATTCAATTCATCTTTCGGCTCGGTTCGTCTCATGAACAACCGCCTCACTGATACATCGTTTCTTACTATAACGAATGAATTCTGTTTTGTCAATAAATTTTATCATTTATTCCCAGACGATTTATTCCTAGACATTTCATTGGTGTCACAGTAACAGCTTTCCCCATTAGAAAAGCAGCATTCCGATTCCTCTCGTGATGATTGCCACAACCCATGCGATCAGACACTGCCAGAATACCATTCCGACAGCCCATTTTGTACCAAGCTCACGCTTTACTGATGCAACTGCTGCAACACACGGTGTATAAAGCAGACTGAATACAAGCAAAACACCTGCTGACAGAGGAGTCAGTACGGATGCAATTCCACCTCCGAACAATACCTCAAGTGTAGATACTACACTTTCTTTCGCCATAAATCCACTGATCAGTGCTGTACAGATTCTCCAGTCTCCCAGTCCAAGCGGACGAAGGATTGGAACAAGTGCACCTGCAATCATAGCAAGAATACTATCTGCTGAATTCTCCACAAGGTTCAGATGCAAGTCAAAACTCTGCAAGAACCATACAACAATCGTTGCCATCAGAATAACTGTAAATGCTTTCTGTAAGAAATCTTTCGCTTTCTCCCAAAGAAGCTGTGCCACATTCTTCGCCCCCGGAAGACGATAATTCGGAAGTTCCATAACAAATGGTACCGGTTCTCCTTTAAACAGAGTTCCTCGATAAAGGAATGCGATTAAAATTCCAACTACAATTCCAAGCACGTACAGACCCGACATGATCAGTCCGCCCTTACCCGGGAAAAATGTACTTACAAAGAATGCATAAATCGGAAGTTTTGCTGTACAGCTCATAAACGGTGTCAGAAGGATCGTCATCTTACGGTCCCTCTCACTGGTCAATGTTCTTGTTGCCATAACTGCCGGAACTGTACATCCGAATCCGATCAACATCGGCACAATGCTTCGACCGGAAAGACCGATCTTACGAAGCATTTTATCCATTACAAATGCCACACGCGCGATATATCCACTGTCTTCCATCATAGATAGGAAGAAGAACAAAGTAACGATAATCGGAAGAAAACTAAGCACGCTTCCTACTCCTGTAAAGATTCCGTCGATCACAAGACTTCGGATCGCATCATTTACATTGAGTGCGATCAGTCCTGCCTCAGCCATTCTTGACAACTGATCAATTCCCATTTCCAGAATTCCTTGTAGAAATGCACCGATTACATTAAATGTCAGATAAAATACAAGCACCATGATTCCGATAAAACATGGGATCGCTGTATATTTTCCTGTCAAGATTTTGTCTATCTTCTCACTTCTGACACGCTCTTTACTCTCTTTCGGTTTCACAACCGTCTGCTCACAGAGACGTTCAATAAAGTCAAAACGCATATCTGCGATTGCTGCACTTCTGTCAACTTCTCGTTCTGTCTCCATCTGCTGCACGATATGTTCCAGCATATCCAACTCATTCTGATCAAGCTTTAACTGCTCCAAAATCAGCGGATCGCCCTCGATTGCCTTCGTCGCAGCAAAACGCACCGGAAGCTTCGCTTCCTCCGCATGGTCTTCAATCAGATGGATCACTGCATGAATACATCTGTGAACCGCACCGTCATGATCACTCTTATCACAGAAATCCTGACGCAACGGACGTTCCTGATATTTTGCCACATGAAGTGCATGACGTATTACTTCGTCCACACCTTCATTCTTCGCCGCTGAAATCGGAATAACCGGAACTCCAAGCAGTGCCTCCATTGTATTCACATCAATAGAGCCATGATTTCCAATCACCTCGTCCATCATATTCAAAGCTACTACCATCGGAATATCCATTTCAAGAAGTTGCATTGTCAGGTAAAGATTTCGCTCAATATTCGTTGCATCCACAATGTTGATAATTGCTTTCGGATGTTCATCCAGCACAAAATTTCTTGAGACAATCTCCTCACTGCTGTATGGAGACATTGAATATATTCCCGGAAGGTCTGTCACATTCGTATTCGGATAACCTTTGATCGTTCCATCCTTACGGTCTACTGTTACTCCCGGGAAGTTTCCAACATGCTGATTTGCTCCTGTGAGCTGATTAAACAGCGTTGTCTTTCCACAGTTCTGATTTCCTACCAGGGCATAAGTAAGCACTGTTCCATCCGGTAATGGATTCGCATCTTCTTCGGAATGATACTTTCCTTCTTCTCCAAGTCCCGGGTGATCTACCGGTTTCAAACGTTCTCCACGGGAATGGCTGTTTGTTCTCTCGCTGATTTCCTCAACTTCAATCTGTTCTGCCTCTGCAAGACGAAGTGTCAGTTCATATCCATGTACCTGCAATTCCATCGGGTCTCCCATCGGTGCAAACTTTACCACCGTAACTTCCGCACCCGGAATCATACCCATATCCAAAAAATGCTGTCGTAACGCACCGGAAGCTCCAACCGTTCGAATTACAGCACTCTTTCCAATTCGCTAATTCTTTTAATGTCATTTTTTTATCATCCTCTTTAGTTATTGCGATTTTTATCAATTAGTTTACAAAACTAGCTTATTCCAGGATATTGAATTTGTCAATAATTATCATTTACAAAATACGCACATAAAAAGAAATGCTTTCTTCCCTCTTGTATTTTGGGAAATAAAGCATTTCTTTTTTACTATATCATGGCCTCTCGTTTTTTCAACGGTGCATAGACGATTCTTCTAACAAAAATAAAGCAAATCACTTGCAGGATGATCGTAATGATCCAGGATGCAGGATAGGAAATGAACAAAATCTTTAACGATCTGAATTTTGGAAATATTCCAAAGATCCAGACGATTCTCGTTCCGACTGTTCCGATTACGGAAAGTAGCATCGGCACAATTGATTTTCCCATTCCACGAAGAGATCCCGGGAACAGATCCATCCATCCGCACAGAAAATAAGTAACTGTTGTATACAGAAGGATCTCCATACCACAGCTGATAACCTGAGGATCATCAGTATAAATCTTCAAAAGTTCCGGTCCAAAGAGATACGCACCTCCACCAAGAATTAATGCGATCGTTGTGGAAAGAATCAGGCAGTCAACTAAGACTCTGTCCATTCGTTTCCATTTTCCGACTCCGTAATTCTGGCTTGTAAAACTCATACATGCCTGTGTCACTGCATTGATCGATGCATATAAAAATCCGAAAATATTATTCGCTGCCGTATATCCTGCCATTGCCACAGATCCGAAAGAGTTGACCGATGACTGCAGAAGTACATTTGAGAAATTGATCACGGTACTCTGAATTCCTGCCGGAATTCCCACCTGAAAGATCTGTCCTAAATATATTTTTTTTATCATTAACTTCGAGAAGTGAAGCTGATAACTACTGTCTGATTTATACAGGCAACGCAATACCAATACACACGATACAAACTGTGCTGTTACCGTTGCAATTGCAACGCCCGCTACTCCTAAATGAAAAGCAATTACAAGTAAAAGATTTAAACATGCGTTAATCACACCTGCTACGATCAAAAACAAAAGTGGCCGCTTCGTATCTCCAACCGCTCTTAAGATTGCCGCACCGTAATTGTATAGCATAAAAAACGGCATTCCCAGGAAATAGATCTTCATATATAGTGTCGAAAGATTGATCACATTATCCGGTGTTCCCATCAACTCAAGTGCTCCTCTGGAAAAGAACAATCCAACTAATGCCATCACAACTCCGCTTATAATCGCAAATGTAATCGCTGTGTGCACCGTCTCCGACATCTCTTTCTCGCGCCCTGCCGCATAGAATCTGGCCGCAAGTACATTTGCCCCAAGAGATATTCCTATAAATAAATTAGTAAATACATTGATCAGTGCTGTGGTTGATCCGACTGCTGCCAGTGCCTCGCTTCCGCTGAATCTTCCCACTACAACAATGTCCACTGCGTTAAATGCAAGCTGCAGAATTCCAGATAACATCAGCGGAATTGAAAAAGAAATCAGCTTATTCATGATCGAGCCATTGCACATATCAATCTCAAATCTGTTTTTCTTCTTTTCTGAATGCATAACTTTTCCTCATTCTATAAATTATTGTAACTGTTCAAACACTCTCTTAATGCTGTCATAATGGAGGAAGATTCCCTCCTTGGCAAAGTTTTCAATCTCCTCCTTAGTTGCGAACATATATCCATCTGTTTCTTCTGTCTGAAGTTTCAGTTCAGACTCATCAATATCAAGCACAAAGCGATATACATCAACAAAATAATTATCGCCCTCGCCCGGATTTTCTCTCTTATATGTAAATACATAGCCGCCTTCTGCATTAGAGACATCCAATCCTGTCTCTTCTCTCACTTCACGGCGTACCGCTTCCTCAGAAGACTCTCCTGCCTGCGCTGCACCGCCGGATACTTCCCACCAACCCGGTGCCCACGTTTTTGTCATTACACGTTTCGTGATCAGATACGTTCCATCCGGTCTTGCCACAACTCCAAGCACTGTCAGATGGTATTCCCCATCCTTTAAGCACCAGTCATTTCGCTTCATCGTTCTTCCAGTCAGCCGTTTCTCTGCATCATAAATATCCCAATACTCCATGATATTTTCTCCTCGTCTTATCTATCTCACGTTTTTCATTTTCCTTTCTTATCATACATTTTTAGAAAAAAGCTGTAAAGTCTTTGGCAAATATTTTCCATTAGACTTTACAGCTTTCACTATCATTCGTTATTTACTTCTATCCCAGATAATATGTCATTTCATGCCACTCTTCTCCACCCCAGACAGAATCTGACATTCCCAGATCTACAAACCCAAATCTTTTATACATCTCTACTTTTTCATCCAGGCAGGTAAGAACAATTTCTTTTCTTCCCTTTTCTTCTTCTCTTTGCAGATAACATCTTACAATCTCTCGTGCCAGACCTTGTCCTCGATACTCCGGTAATACATCTAAACCAAGGATCATAACTTTCTTTCCTTTTGGATTATTCAAAGATGCATCTGTAAAAAATTCATCTCGGAATTTTTCCTCGTCCGTTGCAATTCCATTCAAAAATCCTGCTAACTTCCCGGTTGTTTTATCTACCGCAACTAAAAACAATTCTGGAGTCACACCAATTCGCTCCTTCATGTGTTTCTCAGAACATGCTTCATTTGGCGGGAAACAAATTTTCTCAATCAAGACTGCCTGATCGGCCTCTTCCTGTCTAATATCCCTGAATTCAAATCTTTCTAAAATACTACTGTTCACTTTCATCTGTTCTTGCATTTTCTAATCTCCTTCTCCATCAACTTTTGTAATAACATGTTTGTAAGTTCACACTGTCACCGTAAGCACTGCTCCTACAGATGCTACCAACGACGCTGCTACTGCTAATATCTGGAACGGCAGGCTTCCAAGTCTTCCACAGATCACACTCGTACCTGCACGTTTTCTGGAACGATTGTACGCAACAATAACTCCTACTCCGGTCAGAACCTGAACCACACTTGCCATTCTTGTGAATCCGACAAAGCTCTGCACTCCTACAAGCGCGATCGCAAGGCATGGTACTGTAGCCGCAAGCCAGCTGATCTTTTCTCCCCATTTCGTCTGTTCATTCACAATATCTCGAAGATTCAGTGTATTCGCCCAGAAAGATGTTGCAAGAGCCAGCAAGGAAAATACATATCCGATAATGCTGACCCATCCGCCAAGATGACCGGAAAGATCCACCAGTGCTCCATTCTCTGTCACATTAGAACATCCCAGAAGCGTCATAAATGTGATCAAAAGGATCAGTCCCATATTTAGTCCTGTACCGGCTGCAATCGCTTTACGAATACCTTTTTCGTCTCCTTCTAAACCTTTCACAACCTGTGGCACAGACATAACAGCAGATAAGGAAAATGCGATCATGCTATAAAGTGCCAGCATATTGTTATTCGAATAGAACTTTGTCGAAAGCTCTGTTGTCCCTGATAACAATGTCGCCACAAAGAGGATTCCGATCACTCCGAACATTGAAAGTACTGCGATCTTCTCACAAATACCGACCAATTTCATTCCGATATAGACCACACTTGCTGCCAATACATAAAAGAGCAGCATTCCGACCACTGACGGAAGGTGAAACCATGCAGAAAATACAGCTGCCGCACCGGTAATAAATCCACTCACATTCACTACAACCGAAAAGCCAAGCAGCCCAAACGCCAGCCATGTACATGCCATCTTCAGCTTTCCCACAAACAGCTCATTTTCAAAGCATTTGATAAACTGCGCGCCATTGTTATTCAAAGACAGTTCCGCAATCATAAAATGCAGCAGAAGATTCATGCAATAAGCTACTGCTGCAATCCAGATGATATCATACCAGTTATTTCTGGATGCAAGGAATGGGACCGAAAGAATTCCCGATCCCACGCCGTGTCCTATGATAATACTCGTCGACTCCAAAAAATGTCAGCTTTGATTCCCCATGTACTTTCGCCATACCTACGCCTCTCCGTCCGTTCGTTCGTTACTGTTCACACGATGTGCGACCAGCAACGCATCTCGCCATTTTAAATCGCCTTTGGCGATGGGGCGAGATGCATTCAAGTCAAAACACGCATCCTCCGTGTCAATCAGCGGAGTGATTGACACGGGAGTGAACAGTAACGTTCTTTCTTCTTTTCTTATAAGTATAGCATATTCTTTTCATTTCTTGAAGTCGATAAAACTACAATCTGTCATCTCACATCATCATCTACATCTATTATATTTCCATTCAACGCATCCACAGCTTGTCAGCTGCCGGCTGCCAGTCCTTTGCGTACTGATCGCATTTTGCGCAGAGATGCTCTACCGTTTCCGGAGACTGAAGGTCTGTAGAATGTGCTCCTGACTTTGCAACCATCTCACGGAGTTTTTCCGGGTTCTCCGCCTGTGTAAATGTATAAGTAAACACCAAGCTTTTTTCCCTGACAGATAATGTCATCAATCTCGTCATAAGTAAGATTCAGTTTGTGACCATATTCTGCTGCCCAGCATCCTGTGCAGTGAAGGTTGCAGGCAGATGTAGGATAAAATTATAATATGGATGCTCTGGATTCGTAATCGCTTCACGGATCATCTCTCTTTGTGTCGGGAACTCTCCTTCTGCAAATTTATCCGCCCAATCCATGATCTTCGGCATGTTTTTATCCGGATCTTTATAAATATAATCAAATGTTTTCTCGCTTCCCTGTTTCTTTAAAGTATTTGTTGCATTCATTGTAGTTTTCTCCTGTTTTGTTTTACTAACACATTTCCAACACTTACGGTTCTGTCCTTACTGTGCAATGCACCATGTAGTGTCTCATTCCACCCTCTGCTAATAGTGCTGCTCCTACAATAAGCATTGTCTTGCAGATTATGATAGTTTAGCTCAATTTCTATCTTCCAACAATGGACAAACCACACCCGGATATACAAAAACCAGACATTCGACAACGAATTGTCTAATGTCTGGTCATAGTTTTGACGTCCTTATTTTATAGGATCTCTGTAACTATTCAGAACTAGCTTTACTCAAAGATGAAATCAGGGTGACCTGTAATCGCATTTTTGATAGCTTCGTAAGCATTGTATCTCTGTTTATGTGCCGTGCCTACGTAGGACATGATTTTTAGATACTCTCTGGCACCTTCCTCAGTTCGGAAGCATCCGGATACTTTGGTCTTGACTTTTATCATCCGAAGATCACGTTCTGCCTGGTTGTTATCAAACGGGACATTGAAGTTATGGATAAAAAGGCAGAGTTACAAAAATATTTAAAAGAAAATTTGCTTTTTTTTGAGGTTTAATCGTTATACATTATAGAAGGATAATAATTTATGAGAGAATTAGAGCAGAAAAACCGGGAGATAATTTTATGTTCGAAAATAAACGACTGATCAAACTTACAAATAGCAATGATGAAATAGATCAAGTAATTCAGAAAAATTATATGAGTATATATAAGTATTGTTATTATCATGTAGGTAATAGTAATGCGGCTCAAGATATAACTCAGGAAGTTTTTTTGAAGTTTCTTAAGCATATAGATAGGTACAAAGAGTATGGTAAACTGAGAAACTATTTATATGTAATTGCCAAGAATTGTATCCGTGATTATTTGCGAAAAGCAAAACAAGTAAATTTAGAAACAGTTATAGAAGGATTTGATTCTGGAGGGATTGATAGGAAATTAGAACAATTAAATATTTGGGAAGCGATAAATTCACTCGAAGAGATAGAAAAAGAAATTATAATTTTAAGATATTATCAAGATTTCAGAATCAAGGATATTTCCCAGGTTATGGGTATTCCAGCCTCCACAGTAAGATATAAACTAAAGAATGCGGAAAAAAGTTTAAAGAGAAGATTGGAGATATAAAAATGTTTCAGAAACGCTTAAAAAAGGAACTAAATAAAATTGAGGTACCTGCCTATGATACACATAAATACAAAGAAACAATTGCAAAAGCGAAAAAGATAAAGTTGCATCCAGAAAATTTAAGAATGAGTAGCACTGAATTTTTTGCAATCAGTTGAGATTTATAAAAACAGAAACATGGATTTTAAAAATTATTGTTTCTGCTTTAGTATTATATCTGCTGATTACAGAGCAAATTAACATAAGTAGTTGGTTTTGGACCTTAATCGCAATTTCTGGCCCCATTTTATGCCTCATTAATGCAAAGGAGTTATGTAATGTCTTCCAACCGGGGATGTTGGAAATACAGATAACAGCAAAGAATTCTTTCAGCAAAGTTTTAATGGTTCGCTTAACTATATTTGGATTGTTTGATCTATTGTTTTTTATGACTATGGCACTTGGCATGTCTATGTTAAAACAAACTGTAATTTGGCAAGTTATTTTATATGGAATAGTTCCTTATATAATAATGTGCTTTGGATGTATGTTAATTTTAAATAGAAGCAGAGAAGAAAATATACCGTTATATTCGGGGGCATGGGGAGCATGCTTAAGTTGCATAATTACAATACTTAAAATATCTGATGTAAAAATATTTCAAACCTCATATTTGGGCATATGGATAGGGATAGGGTTGATTGCTTTACTTGGTATGATGATAGAAATGCGTAAACTTCTTAAAAGAGCAGGAGGAAATCTAAATGAAATTAGCTATGGAACACCTTTCTAAACAATTTAAAAATAAAATAGCAGTGAAACAAATAGATACTATATTGACGGAAGGTGTATATGGTTTTTTGGGTGCAAATGGTGCAGGAAAGACAACGCTTTTACAAATGATTTGTGGAATAATTGAACCTACGTCTGGAGAAGTAAAAATAGATGGTGAAAATAATATACAGATGGGTGAAAGATTTCGGGACATTTTGGGGTATCTTCCGCAAGAGTTTGGTTATACTCCAGGTTTCACAGCACAAGATTTCATGCTGTATATTGCTTCAATTAAAGGTTTGCAGCCACAATATGCTAAGCGAAAAACAAGACAACTTTTAAGACTGGTCAATCTTGAAAACGAGGCTAACAGAAAAATAAGGACTTTTTCAGGCGGAATGAAACGAAGATTAGGAATTGCACAGGCTTTGTTAAATGATCCTAAAATTCTTATCTTAGATGAGCCAACAGCAGGATTAGATCCTAAAGAACGTGCATATTTCCGAAATATTATATCTGAAATGTCAAAAGATAAAATTATTATTATATCAACACATATCGTATCAGACATAGAATATATTTCAGACCAGGTACTGGTGATGAAAAAAGGTTGTTTTATTTTGCAGGGTACGCCGGAAGAACTGCTTGATAAAGTTAATGGGGAAGTATGGTCCTGCAAAATTCCAAATAAAGAATGGACAAAATTTGAGACACAGTATTGTATAGCCAATTCACATGCATTAGCAAATCATGTAGAGGCCAGAATCATATCTACAGAAGCTCCAATTGATGACGCCATTAATGTTGAACCGACATTGGAAGATTTATATTTGAAATATTTTTCAGATGAAATGGAAGCAGGGGAGAATAGTTAATGAGTGGAATGATCAAATATGAATGGAAGAAGATCTGGACGAGCAGGTTGACACAAATATCAGTTATAGGATGTAGTTTGTTTTTAGTTTTCTGTGTGTGTTCAAGTATTTTTCAAATTACAGCAACAGATGAAAATGGCCAGACCGTTAGTGGAATGACTGCCGTTGAGGTGTTGCAAAATACTCAGCAGCGGCAAGAACTAACACAGGATAGAGTGAATGAAATTGTAGATCAATATTTGGAATATATCAATAACCCAGATACAAGCTCAAACAATGAAGCATACCATTATCTGTCCCAAGAAAAATATAGTACATTTTATCTGCCAAACAAAGAGCTGTTAAGTTTGATAACAAATGTATATGAAGAGCCTGGAAGTGGAAGTGACATAAAAGATGTTCTTGAAAATAATGCAGGAAAGGATTTTACACAGTCACGTCTTGACCGAGATCAAAAATATATTCAATTACTAGAAGAGAATGGGAAACTTACTTCTATAGAAGCAGATTATTGGGAGGGTGAAGTAAAAAAAATATCCGAATATCAGTATGGTTACCATAAAGGTTGGGACATGATTTTGGATGCATTGACATGGCCGGTACTGATTATGATGATTATCTGCATTGGAATTGCACCGATTTTTTCAGGCGAATATCAATCTAAATGTGATTCGCTAATATTGTGTATGAAATATGGGAAAAGCAGGTTGGTTTCCGCAAAAATTATTGTGGTGTGGCTATTCACTACTTGTGTATATTGGGGAATTACGTTGATTTATTCTGCGGTATATCTTGGCCTCCTTGGGACAGATGGTGCAGATTTACCAATTCAATTAAAATACCCTGCGGTATCAGTTGGATACCACTTATCAATGGCAGAGGGAACGATTTATGCCTTGATTTTAGCATATTTCTTTACCTTGGGAATTGCAGGAATAACGCTTTTGATGTCTGCAGTACTAAAAAACGCATATGGTGTTATTATCATTGCCTTTCTTTTAATTATAATACCGACCTTTTTATCACCGGATACAGGTGGATATACTTGGAGCCGAATGTTGTCATTATTACCATCTAAGATTGCGGATTTTTCATTCCAATCATATATAACCTATAGCATAGGCAAAGTAGTAATAAAATGGCCGGATATGGCAATGATAGTAAATGGATTTGGAGCGATTATATTTTCAACATTTAGTTATTGGATTTTTAAAAAACATCAGGTGAACAAATAGATTAAAATTTGCATACTAGGAGAGATGACTATCTGAAAAAAAATAAAACATTTAATAATACATTATATTGCATTAAGTATATTTGGAAAATAGATGCGAAATATATTTTGTTGATGGTTGTGATTTCGGTTCTTACAAGTATATTTAATGTCATAAATCTTAGTATCTTAAGATATATCACAGAAACTCTGATGAAAAGAGCAACAGCCTATTTCCTTGGGGTAATAGGAGTTATGTTTCTTTTATCTGTAACTATTGCAATTATCAATGGAAGTTTGAAGTTTGGAATCCGTGTTGAAGACGGAACTGCCATGAAAGAAGAAATCCGCGACTCCTATGCAGAATTGATTCTGTGCACCGGAAGTACTCTCTGTAACGGATCAATCATCGATTATTTAGATCTTGATAAGGAGGTGCTGTTCTTCGGAACAACTGCTTCCAGAGCTGCGCCACTGTTAGGATTAAAACGCATCTGCTTTGCAGATAAATATGAATAAATCTTTTCATATCTTTTTAAGATAATCCGCCCTCTGTCGATTGACAGGGGGTGGATTATATTCTCCCAGAACTATACAGTTGATCATGTTTTATGTTATACTTTTATTAGAAATATCACTTGATTTTTAAGAAAGCAGAGGTAACTATCATGGAATTCAAAAGCATTTTAATAAAAGATACAACCGTAGAGGAAAGAAAACAGATCGTAAAAGAATCTTTAGGCAACATTTCTGCAAGCTGCGATGGTTGCATGGCAAGACTTTCAGAAATGTACGATGAGTATATCGAAGGTAAAAAAGAGATCCGTGACATTAATATGGAATTTAATGGGCACTATTTACGCGGAGACATGGACAAAGGAGAAAAAAGAAGCTGTCCAATGTGAATCAATGTTCCTTTATATGTTCACTCAAAGCCTATCAACAGAATGGAGGTGTTTGTATGAAATTCAAAAAGAGAATTGCATTTTTCTTAGCACTAATGTTGGCTCTGCTGACTGTCGGATGCGGAAGCAAATCAATGTCGACATCTAAGGACAGTGCAACCATGGAATCTGTCTACGGTACAGATTATTCAGAAAACGAATACTGCGAAGAACCTGCGGAAACAGCCGATACAGGAATCACTTCAGGAAATGGATTGGAAGCTCAAGTAGAAAATGGACGTAAATTGATCCGAACGGTTTCTCTGTCTTTGCAGACAAAAGAATTTGATTCTGTACTCAATAACTTAAAAACAAAAACTACGGAACTAGGTGGCTATGTCGAGAATTCTTCTATCAGCGGCAACAGTTATTCTTACACGACAACCCGGTATGCAAGCTACACCATACGAATTCCGGCAGACAAGTTAAATGAATTCGTGGATATCGTTGGTGAACTTGGAAATGTAACACAGGAAAATGAATCCGTGGAAGATGTGACACTTCAGTATGTAGATGTCGAAAGTCATAAAAAAGCTTTAGAAACGGAACAGGCACGTTTGATGGAGCTGCTTTCTACAGCAGAAAATATGGAAGACCTCTTAGCCATTGAAAGTAAATTATCCGACATCCGATATGAGATAGAAAGCTACGAAAGTCAACTTAGACTTCTGGACAATCAGATTGATTACAGCACAGTACATGTAGAGATATTTGAAGTCGAACGTATGACAGATGCGGGTGAGAAGGGCTTCTTCGAAGAGATTAAAGATCGATTCGGAGACAACCTGTATAAAGTAGGTCACGGTTTCAGGAATCTGATCATTGGAATTCTTGGTGCCTTACCGATTCTTATTGTATGTGCAGCAGTCCTAGCTGTTATCGTGATTGTAGTTAAAAAAGTAATCAAAAGAATTAAATTCAAAAAACAAAAAAGGTAGACGAAAATAATTTAGAAGATAACTTCAAAATAACATCTCTCTGAACCAAATGAACTTCTTAGAAATGATACACCAAAGAAAAGCGGAAAACCTCTATTAGATTGAGAGAATTTCCGCTTTCTTTTTCTACGCTATTCTTTTTTACATTTTCCGTCTATATTAACAATTTCCTCTGTCGTATATTCTTCTACTTCTGTTCTTGTCACCTGTTTTATATGTTTTTCCTTCAGACGAAGATATACAAATTCCCTGAAAATAGTATACAGAACCGAAACTAATGGAATGAAAAATAAAGCATTCCTACGATCCCCATGAGATTGCCACCGATCGTAACAGCAGCTAGCACCCAGATTGATGGAAGACCAACCGAACCACCAACCACATGCGGATAAATCAGATTGCCTTCAATCTGCTGAAGAATCAAAAATACAATAATAAATAAAATTGCTTGCTTAGGACTTACCATAAAAATCAAAAAGCAACCCACTGCACATCCGATAAAAGCTCCAAAGATCGGAATCAATGCAGTAAATGCAATTAAAGTTCCGATCAAAAGTGCATATGGCATTTTTAAAATACTGAGTGTAACGACAAACATACTTCCGAGAATCACAGCTTCTACACACTGCCCTGTAAGGAAATTTGCAAATGTCTGATAGGTCAGAGAACAAATTTTCAGGAATGCCTCTGCTTTTTGTTTCGGAATAAATGCAAAAAATACTTTTCTTATCTGTACATACAGTTTTTCTTTCTGAAAAAGAATGTAGCATGCAAAAGAAAACGCAATGAAAAATGTAGCAAATCCACTGACAATAGAGCCCACTGCCGACATTGTCGTATTCATCATATTTCCTGCTCCGCTGCCAAGGATACTGATTCCCCATTTAATTGCCTGATCGGGATTAAACTGTACTTGATTTACTAATTTCATAATATCTTGATTATTATGTGAAAACTCTCGAATCCAGTCTTGCATCTGTGGAATAAAATTAGCAATACTTATCAATCAGACTTGCTATTGTCCGGGTAAGCTGTGGAATCACACCAAACATTACTAATACAACTACACCGACAGCCAAAATGATCGTAAGAAGCAAACTTACCGGCCTGGCGAGCTTTTTTCCTGCCTTATTCTCTTCTTTTGCCTTGCCAAAAAGTCTTCTTTTCCAAAAAAGCTCATTGGCACATTGATCACGAAGCGATTGCTCCACCAAGTACAAATGGAAATATAATTCCCCCATATCGTTTTCAGTACATCGATCACTACTTCAAATTTCCACAATGCAACTACAAGCAGCACTGTAAAAATAATCAGTTCTCGAATTTTTTTGCATAGATAACTTATTTAAATCCATTATCCTTCTCCTAATTTCTTAAAATCAGCCAACTATACTTTTATGCAACAAGATATTTTTCATCATATGTTAAAATAATATTGATGTCAAGACGCTTTATCAATTCAGCTTGGCATTGTATCATTCTTGTGATAATGTTATTTATGAACGTTATGCAACGAATAACTATCAGAT
>ENA-OQET01000559-OQET01000559.1-human-gut-metagenome-genome-assembly--contig:-NODE-559-length-19498-cov-3.650508_pt1 | contig 19498 bp, 22 predicted proteins | sample MGYA00242800_ERZ504645 | MGnify/ENA primary metagenome ERZ504645 (study PRJEB26092, sample SAMD00036308) | human gut metagenome | host: Homo sapiens | study: EMG produced TPA metagenomics assembly of... | reverse complement strand
GTCATCGGTAATAAATACTGCCTCGATATTATCCATACTTCGGATAAGTTTTAATCCTTCATCCAGTCCAAGCGCATAACAGGTTGTGCTTAAGGCATCCCCGTCAACCGATTTGTCAGAGATGATCGTGACTTGGTTTAAGTTATTTTCTATTGGATATCCTGTAGAAGGGTCAAGGATATGATGGTAAATCTTTCCGTCTTTCTTAAAGTACCGTTCGTAATTTCCGGAAGATACGATGGACTTATCAGATACCGGAAGAACAGCCATCACTGTTCCGTCTTCTGCAAATGGTTTCTGGATACCGATCCGGAAGTTGGAACCATCCGTTTTTCCACCGAGTGTCAGTATGTTACCACCGAGATTGATATAGGCATGTTCTATTCCTTCTTCTATAAGATAATTCTTTACCTGATCTGCAATATAGCCTTTGGCGATACCGCCCAGATCAATCTTTGCATAAGGATCTGACATGGTTATCGTTGTTCCGTTGACCTCTATAGTTTTATAATTGATATGAGTAACTGCTTCGGACAGCTGCTCTGCGTCAGGGATGCTATGATCCGCATTATTGTGAAAATTCCAAAGGTCACTGGCAGAAGCGATTGTGATGTCAAATTTTCCGCCGGAAAGATCCCCATAATATTTTCCCAGTTCAATTAAATCAGCAGTTTCTTTCGATACAGAAACGGAGGCGCCTTGTGCCTGATTGATCTGACTGATTTCACTGGAATCGATCGTAGGACTTAAGAGTTGTTCATATTTCTCACAGATATCTTTGCAGCCATCCATGATCTTAGAATCTGCTCCCCAGACTTCGATCTTAACAACGGTGTCGAAATAGGTTCCTGTCATAGAAAGCGACTGTGACTGATCTTTTGTGGAACATCCGGTCAGCAGAAAAGAAAATGCAAGGAAACAAGCCAGTATTTTTTTGGTGTTTCATAAAATCTCCGTTCTTAATATAAATGAATGATGTGTTTATTATAACGAGGTTTGAATAAAAATACAATCGAACATGTGGTTGCATTCAAAATATGGTTGTGCTATGATGAATTAGCAAAACCATTATGGAAGAAAGATGGTGTGGAATGAAGAAGAATGACTGGATACTTGCAGCAGCTATTTTTTTTGCAGCTGTTTTGACGTTTGGTTTACAGCTCTTAAAAACTACAGATAAATACAGCGAAGTGGAGATTCAGGTAAATGGCGAGTTGTATGGAAGATACCGCCTGGAACAGGATCAGGAAATTGATGTAAATGATAAGAATAAAGTACTCATAAAGGACGGAAAGGTTCGTATGGAAGATGCTGACTGTCCGGATCAGATTTGTGTAAACCACAGAGCAATTTCAAGAGACGGGGAAAGTATAATCTGTCTGCCGAATCAGACTGTAGTAACGATCCGTGGCGGAGAGGAACCGGAGGTGGATGAGATTGCGCGGTAGAAAAGTAGCGATATTTGGCGTATTTACAGCATTGGCATTGATTTTTAGCTATGTGGAACTTTTGATTCCGATTAATTTCGGAATACCGGGAGCAAAACTTGGTCTGGCGAATCTTATGACAGTTCTTGTTCTGTACAAGATGGGGATAAAAGAGGCACTGACACTTTCCGTGACAAGGATTATTTTATCGGGCTTCATGTTCGGAAATCTGTTTGGTATTCTATATAGTTTATCAGGAGGACTTTTGAGTTTCCTTGTATGGTTCTCCTTAAGAAATCAGACAGGTTCAGTGTTGCCGGAGTCAGTATTGGCGGAGGTACAGCACATAATATCGGGCAGCTTCTTGTTGCAATGGTTGTTGTACAGACATATCAGGTGGGGTATTATCTGCCGGTTTTGTTAGTGGCAGGAGAAGTGACCGGGCTGCTGATCGGACTTGTGGCAAAAGAAGTTTTAAAAAGGATCCAGGGAATTTCTCTGGTATAATTATTATGGAAGCGTTGCGGTTTTGGTGCAGCGGGAAAAGGATAGAGGAAAATGATATCATATATTAGAGGTGAACTGGCAGCAGTCCAGGAGCAGAAAGCGATTGTGGAAGCGGGTGGAATCGGATACGGAATTTATATGTCGCAGCAGACATTATCCATGCTTCCGGCAGTTGGGGAAGAAGTGAAAATTCATACATATCTCAACGTGCGTGAGGATGCAATGCAATTATATGGATTTCTAACAGGCGAAGATCTTCAGGTTTTCAGACTGTTGATCGGTGTCAGCGGGATCGGACCGAAAGCCGGACTGAATATTCTTTCCTGCCTTTCTCCGGATGAACTTCGTTTTGCCGTGCTGGCCGGAGATGTCAAAACAATTTCATCAGCTCCTGGAATTGGGAAGAAGACTGCGGAAAAGCTGATTCTGGAGTTGAAAGATAAGATGAGCATTGAGGATGTTCTGGAACAGGCAGCACATGGCGGTGAACAGTCAAAAGAAATTGAGGCGACAGATACCGGAATGCAGGCAGAAGCGGTACAGGCACTGACAGCACTTGGTTATGGTAGCGCAGAGAGTTTACGTGCAGTGAAGAAGGTATCTGTTGATTGTGCGAGTGTAGAAGATCCTTTTGAGAGAAGCGTTAAAGAATCTGCTCTGATTAGATATGAAAAAATTTGGTAACTGTTCAGAGCCAGCAAAATTTCATAAACAGGTGTAAAATGCTTGCAATTTTTAAGACTGTTTTGAAATTTTATTTGGCGGATACGCCACACCTCCGAAATGCGTAGCAATTTTGGAGGTTGGCTCTGATCAGTTACAAAATTTAAAGTAAAGAGTTATGAAATGAGAGGTCGGTTATGGCGAAGAGAATTATAACGACAGAGAATCTGGAAGAAGACAGTAAGATAGAGGGGCAGTTAAGACCGCAGCTTTTATCAGAATATATCGGACAGGAGAAAGCAAAGAAGACACTTAGTATTTACATAGAAGCAGCGAAAGCAAGGGGCGAAGCACTGGATCATGTGTTGTTTTACGGACCGCCGGGACTTGGTAAGACAACACTGGCGGGAATCATAGCGAATGAGATGGGTGTAAATATGAAGATTACCTCCGGACCGGCAATAGAGAAACCAGGTGAGATGGCTGCAATTCTGAATGGTCTTCAGGAACATGATGTGTTATTTGTGGATGAGATTCACAGACTTAACCGTCAGGTGGAAGAAGTGCTTTACCCGGCAATGGAAGATTATGCGATCGACATTATGATCGGAAAGGGACCGGGAGCAAGGTCTGTGCGTCTGAATCTTCCCAAATTTACACTGGTTGGGGCAACAACAAGAGCAGGAATGCTTACAGCACCGCTCAGAGACCGTTTTGGTGTAGTACATCATTTGGAGTTATATAATGAAGAAGAGTTGAAGACGATCATTCTGCGTTCTGCACATGTTCTAGGTGTAGAGATTGAAGAAGAAGGTGCTATGGAACTTGCCAGAAGATCAAGGGGAACACCGCGACTTGCAAACCGTCTGCTGAAAAGAGTGCGTGACTTTGCACAGGTTAAATATGATGGTGTGATCACAAAAGAAGTAGCAAATTATGCATTGGATCTTCTTGATGTGGACAAATTCGGATTAGATCATATCGATCGTAACATTCTGATCACAATGATTGAGAAGTTTCAGGGAGGACCGGTAGGACTTGAGACACTTGCCGCATCAATTTCAGAAGATGCAGGCACATTAGAAGATGTTTACGAACCGTATTTGTTAAAAAATGGATTCATTCAGAGGACTCCAAGAGGTCGTGTTGTAACAGAATTAGCTTACCAACATCTTGGAATTCCGAGAGAAGTATAGAAATTCTGAAAAAATAGTTGGTTTTTGAGGATAAATAGTCTATAATAGAAGAATAGAAACTCGAGGAGGAAGCTATGAGTTCAGCAAAACATTTTACAGAAGTATTAATCGGAGGAAAAGTCTATACTCTCAGTGGCTTTGAAGGAGAAGAGTATCTGCAGAAAGTATCTTCCTATCTTAATCATAAAATCACAGAATGTACGAACAGTGAAGGATACAGAAAACAGAGTGCAGACACAAGGAATGTCCTTCTTGCACTTAATATTGCAGATGATTATTTTAAAGCAAAGAAACAGGGAGATTCCCTGGAAAGCGATATCGAGCTCAAAGATAAAGAGATGTATGATCTGAAGCATGAATTGATTTCAGCCCAGATCAAACTTGAGAATGCTGAGAAAGAGCTTGCAAAGATGAAAGAAGAGAATAATGACCTTCAGATGCAGATTGTTAAGCTCGAGACAGAGATGAAAAACCGAAGAAGGTAAATGAGAAAAGCTGTCACTTTGGCAGCCTTTTTCATTTACGCGAACAACGAGCCAAAGTCCGTGCTTGCACGAGACCTTGGCGACTGTCGCGATAACTTGAGAAACTCGCGGAGCATGTTTCTCATAGTTTACGCGAACATAACAATAAAGAGAAGGATAATGACAGAAGAATGAGAAAAGACCGACAGGTGGAGATTCTGGCTCCGGCAGGATCCTTTGCATGTTTTCAGGCAGCAATGAATGCAGGTGCAGATGCCGTTTATGCGGCAGGAGCACGGTTTGGAGCAAGAGCATATGCAAACAATTTTACACAGGAAGAGCTGATCGAAGCAATTGAGCGTGCTCATATTTATGGGAAGAAGTTTTATCTTACGGTAAATACATTATTAAAAGATCATGAGATTGCAGAACTGTATGATTATCTGGCACCATTATATGAGAAAGGTTTGGATGCGGTGATTGTTCAGGATACGGGTGTATTCCAATTTATCAGAAGCAATTTTCCGGATCTTGATATCCATGCGAGTACACAGATGACAATCACTGGTGCGGCAGGAGCGAAGTTTTTAGAGAGTCAGGGGGCGGCAAGAGTTGTCCCGGCAAGAGAGCTTTCGTTGGAAGAAGTTCGACAGATTCATGAAACAACGGACCTTGAAGTAGAGTGTTTTGTTCATGGAGCACTTTGCTATTGTTACTCCGGACAGTGTCTGATGAGTAGTGTGATCGGCGGCCGAAGTGGAAATCGCGGTCAATGTGCACAGCCATGCAGACTTCCTTATACAGTAGATGGTCAGAAGAAATATTTTCTTAGCCTGAAGGATATCTGTACGTTGGAATTAATTCCGGAACTGGTTGAAGCCGGGATTGACTCATTTAAGATAGAAGGACGCATGAAGAAACCGGAATATGTGGCAGCAGTAACAGCTATGTATCGGAAATATGTGGATTTATATTTGAAAAAAGGGAAAAGTGGTTATGCGGTGAAACCGGAAGACCGCGAAAACCTGATGGATCTTTATAATCGCGGTGATTCAGATACCGGATATTATAAGCAGCATAATGGAAGAGAAATGCTGGCACTGGATCGTCCGAATCATGCCGGAGTAGCAGCAGCTAGATGTCTGTCGCAAAATGGACGTGAGGTCACAGCTCAGGCTTTGACAGATCTGCATGCACATGATGTTCTTGAAATCGGTAGCGGGAAAGATAATTATACACTTGGCAAGAAAATCACAAAGGGAGAAAAGTTACGTTTTCTTGTGCCGAAGGGGATGCGTTTCAAAGAAGGCTTTGTTTTAGAAGAATCCGAAATGAAGAACTGATTGAGAGTCTGGATCAGAAATACAGGAAAGAAGACCGGCAGGAGGAGATTTATGGATTTTTGAGTCTTCAGGTTGGATATCCGGCATCTTTTACGGTCTGCTGCAGGGAATTTTCTTATACAGCATATACAGAACATGCAGTTGAACGTGCACAGAAGCGCCCATTGGAGGAAGAGAGAATTCGCACACAGCTTGCAAAGACAGGCGGTACGCTATTTTTCCTGAAAGATCTGGAAATATCTATGGATCAGGATGCATTTCTTCCGATGCAGCAGCTGAATAGTTTAAGAAGAGCAGCACTGGATGGATTGAGAAGAGAGATCGCAACTGCTTTTTACAGGGAATGTAATCCTTCAACGACACAGGTAGAAACATTTAAAGAAGAGACAGGAAATGGAAATCTGAACAGATATTCTGTGTTTATTGAAACAGAGGAACAGTTAGAGACCGTGTTCAGCTTTTTGAATCAGAAAGAGGAACTTTATGGACAGGGAACTCAAAGGATTGGCCGGATTGCATTAGATTTCCGGTTGTTTGGCACAGGTTTTTCAGACACACATGTCAGAGAGAGGATTGATTTTGGAGAAAAAGCGGAGTTGAATTGTATCTGGTATTTCCACATATTTTCAGAGAGAATGCGCAGGAATGGTTTGGAAGACAATTTGAAAACTTTAATCAATTGCCAATTGACGGCGTTGTTATTCGAAATTTTGAAGCTTTCTTTTTCTTAAAAGAAAGAGGATTTGACAAAAAGATTATATTAGACCATAATCTATATATCTTTAATCAGTATGGCAAAGAATTTTGGAAACAGCAAAAAGTTGAGGATTTTACAGCTCCGTTGGAGCTTAACAGCAGAGAACTAAGAGAACTTGATATCAGAAACGGTGAACTTCTTGTTTACGGAAGAATTCCGGTTATGGTATCTGCACAGTGTATTGAGAGAACAACTTCAGGCTGTTCTAAGAAACCGGGAGTACGAGTGCTTCAAGACAGAAGAGACGAAAAAATTCTTTGCGCGTAACTATTGTGATCTCTGTTATAATGTGATTTATACGGAAAATCCGGTCAATCTAAGACAGGAATGGGACAGAGTGAATGAATTGTATCCAAAGATGCGCCGTATCCAGTTTACTCTGGAAGATAAAGAACAGACAGAAACAGTTCTGAATACATTTTTTGTAACAGATGAAAAAACTGTTGCCAGAGGAAAAGAAGATACAGATTTTACAACAGGACATTTCAACAGAGGAATTATTTGAAGCAGGTGAAATATGGCTAATATTATTATTCAGGTATCAAAATACCTTATCATCATCTTGATGGCGGCATATACTTTTTCCTGTTTTTCAATCTTTACGAGAAGTTATGAAGATGAGGAAAACAAAGTATTGATCCGTCAGGATGTACTTCTATTTATGATACAGATCACTGCATTTATTGCAATGTATTTTGCAACGCAGGATCTGAGGATGATGTTCATATATGGTGCACTGGCAGTGATTGTGATGGCAGTCATCTTATTATACAATCTGATCTACCCGAATGTTTCGAGACTGGTTGTCAATAATATGTGTATGTTGATCACAGCGGGAATGATCATGATCACAAGGCTTTCCACACAGAGTAAGTCTCCTTATGGAATTGCAATCCGTCAGCTGGTATTTGTTGTTGTTGGTATTGTTTTTGGTCTTATTGTTCCGGTTCTGATCCGGAAGATGACTTTCCTGGAGAACTGGACTTATATCTATGCAGCAGTTGGAGGAGCAGCACTTCTCATCGTTGCATTGTTTGCAGCAACACTTGGAGGAGCAAAGCTGAGTTTCAATATTGGACCTGTGAGTCTGCAGCCTTCTGAGTTTGTTAAGATTCTGTTTGTATTTTTTGTGGCAGCAAGCCTGAATAAATCGACAGAATTTAAGAATGTTGTTGTTACGACTGCGATAGCGGCAGCACATGTTCTGATTCTTGTATTGTCAACAGATCTGGGAGCTGCATTAATCTATTTTATTGTGTATCTGGTTATGCTATATGTTGCGACAAGACAGCCGTTATATGCAATTGCAGGTGTGGCAGCAGGGTGTGGAGCTGCAGTGATTGGATATCATCTGTTTTCCCACATTAAGGTCAGAGTTGCGGCATGGCAGGATCCGTTTGCAGCTTATAGCGAATGGGGGGTATCAGATTGCCCAGTCGTTGTTTGCGATTGGAAGTGGCGGCTGGTTTGGAACAGGGTTATTCCGTGGTCAGCCGGATACGATTCCAGTTGCAGAGACGGATCTGATCTTCTCTGCAATGACAGAAGAAATGGGACTGATTTTTACACTGTGTCTGATCCTTGTATGCGTCAGCTGTTATGTGATGTTTTTGAATATTGCGATGGAATTGCGTAATTTCTTCTATAAATTAGTAGCACTTGGTCTGGGAACCTGCTATATTTTTCAGGTATTTCTGCAGATCGGAGGAGTGACAAAGTTCATTCCGTTAACCGGAGTAACACTTCCATTCGTCAGTTATGGTGGAAGTTCTCTGTTAAGTACGATGATCATGTTTGGGATTATTCAGGGGCTCTACATTGTCAGAGAAGATGAAGAAGCAGAAGAAGAGCATCAGATTGAGATGCGGCGCGCAAGACAGAGAAACCGCAGCAGGCAGAATGAAAGACGCCGCCAGAGCAGTTCGAATGCAAAATCAGGAAGATCCCGTCAGGATGGACGTGACAGACGAAGAGAATATGATGGAGATAACAGAGACAGAGCAAGACAAAGAGAAAGGGATTTAAGAAATGAATCGGGAAGAACGACCGGTAAGAAAACAACAAAAAACAGACCGAGATTCGAGGATGTCCCGGAACAGCGGCAGCAAAGACAGCGGAGAACGCGTTCGGAACAAAGAGTTCGCTAGAGTCACTTACTTTTTCGTGATTCTCTTTATCGCGTTGATGGGATATCTTGTATATTTTATGGTCGTGCGGGCAAAACTTGTAGTGAACAGTCCATATAATCAAAGACAGGATGCTTATGCAGATACGATTATACGAGGAAGCATTGTTGATAAGAATGGAAATGTGCTTGCACAGACAGTCGTTGGGGATGATGGATCAGAGACGAGAGAGTATCCTTATGGAGAAGTGTTTGCTCATGTGATCGGATACAGTAATTCCAAACTTGGAACTACGGGCCTGGAATCGGTAGAGAATTTTGAGCTTCTGACATCAAATGCATTCTTTCTTGAAAAACTGCAGAATGAATTCAGTGAAAAGAAGAATCGAGGAGATACAGTTGTAACAACATTGGATGCAAATCTGCAGCAGGCGGCTTATGATGCGCTTGGATCAAACAAAGGTGCGGCAATCGTAATGGAGGCGAGTACGGGAAAGATTCTCGCCATGGTTTCCAAACCGGCATATGATCCGAATAATATTTTAAGTGACTGGTCAGAATTGAATTCAGATGAAGAAAACAGTCCGCTGTTGAATCGTGTGACACAAGGATCTTATGCTCCGGGATCGACGTTTAAAGTGGTTACAACACTTGCTTTTATGCGTCAGAACAGTGATTATCCGAATTATACATATGATTGTAATGGAGAGATTTCACAGGGAGATATTACAATTCACTGCTTTAATGGAAATGCACATGGCTCAGAGGATCTGAGAAGTTCCTTTGCAAATTCCTGTAATTCATCTTTTGCCAATATTGGTCTTGGCCTGGATCTGACGCAATACCGTCAGACGGCGGAAGATTTATTGTTCAATAAATCGCTTCCGGGTGTACTGAATACAGCGAAGAGCTCCTTTGCACTGGATCAGAATTCCAGTGAGGGAGAAGTAATGATGACGGCAATGGGACAGGGAAAGACAACCGTAAGTCCATATCATATGGCACTGATTGCCGAGGCAGTGGCGAACGGTGGAACCATGATGCAGCCATACCTTGTGGAAAGTGTGACGAATTATACGGGCTCCCAGATACGAAAGAATGTTCCGAAAAGTTATAAGAAGGTCATGACATCGGATGAAGCTGCACAATTGAAAGAGTATATGACAGCTGTTGTAGAGGAAGGAACAGGATCTGTCTTAAAAGGAAGATCCTATACTGCTGCAGGAAAAACGGGAACAGCAGAGTACAGTATGTCAGATGGAGAAAAGACACATTCCTGGTTTATGGGATTTACAAATGTGGATAATCCGGATCTGGTAATCAGTGTGATCACAGAAGGTTCGGATGGAAGTTCCAGCGGAAAAGCAGTGGCAATCGCCGGGGATATTTTAGACGCCTATTACAACTAATGGGAGGAGAAAAGATGCAGACAAAATTTTTCTGTGATTTATATGTCAGCGAAGGCTGGGAAAAGAAAAAACTGAAATTAATAAAAAAATTGCAGAAAAATAAACTGCAGCCTTCTGTCTATGTAATTACGCTTTCACAGGGAAAGCAGAACCATTTAGAATATTATTCGTCTCTTCTTTTAAAACAACATATATTTGACAATGCATCTTTATTTATTGTTGGAATTGCGAATGGGTATGATGGCGCATTGAGTCTGATCGAAAGGATTGCGGAAGAAGCATATGAGAAGACGGGAGAGGTAAACTTGAGAAAGTTCCTTTTGGATCGTCAGGAAGAGTTTGAGAAAAAGGAGATTCGAAGCGTATGATACATATCCTGTTTCTTATACTGAAAATAATTGGATGGATTCTTCTTTTTTTGCTCGTAATTTTACTCTTACTGATTTTAACAATCTTGTTTTATCCGGTGAGATACAGATTTTCTGCAAAAGGGAAGAATACACTTGATACCCTTGTGGCATATGGAAAGGTCAGTTGGCTGTTTCATCTGATTTCCGGATCAGCGTCTTATGAACATGGAGAATTAAAATGGAAGCTTCGTCTTGCCTGGAAGAAATTTGACAGTTCAAAAGAGGAACAAAAGGAAACGTCAGAGAAGCCGGCGGTTCCTGAGCCGTTGGAAAAAGAACCTTTGGAAGGTAAGAAGACGGAAGTAAAGAATAATCCACCGGAAAAAGATGTGAAAATTGAGAAAGCATCAGAAAAAGAGCCAGAGATAAAAAGAGAGTCAGAGACAGAAAAGACGAAAGTTCGAGAGGAGCGCAGGCCCGAAAACGTACAGACGGAATCTAAATTGGAAAAAATCAAATATACATTTCAGAAACTCTGTGGTACTATAAAAAAAGCAGGAGAGAAAAAGAATTTCTGACCGCTTTTTTAACTTATGAGAAACATCAACGGGCATTCGAGGCAGTGAAGAAAGAACTATGCCATCTGTTACATGTTCTGAAGCCTAAAAAGCTTCAGACGAATGTTACATTTGGATTCAGTGATCCTTCCTGGACAGGATATATGTTAGCTTTTCTGGGGAGTATTTACGGACTGATTGGTGAGTATGTTCAGATTCAGCCGGATTTTGAAGAACGAAAGCTGGAGGGGAATGCATCTGCAGAAGGGAAGATCCGGGTTATTTACTTTGCAGTTCCTGCATGGAAGCTATTCTGGAATAAAGATGTGAAGATTACCTACAAACACATTAGAAAATATATAAAATGAGAGGAGTCAGGATTATGGCAGACGGAAACAAATTTAAAGAAACAGTAGAATCACTCTTTCAGGGAATGGACAGCGTTGTTTCATCAAAGACAGTTGTCGGAGATGCGATCCATATCAACGGAACAATCATTCTTCCATTGGTAGATGTCTCTTTTGGTATTGGAGCAGGTTCTTTTAACGCTGAAAAGAAAGACAGAACAGGCGGTGGAATCGGTGGAAAGATCACACCGAGTGCTGTGATCGTTATTCAGGATGGAAAGACGAAACTTGTGAATATCAAGAATCAGGATACAATTACAAAACTTTTGGATATGGTACCTGATGTGGTAGACCGTTTTACATCAAAAGATGAAAAATTAACAGAAGAAGATGTAGCAGATATTCTGGATGCAGAATAAAATAGTTACTAGAATATAGAGAATATTGGGAGCAGTATTGTGAAGAAAGTTTTTGGATTTGCATTGTTTTGGTTTGCAGCAGGAATGATCGTCATGATGCTGCTTTCTGATGTCTTATGGGGAACTGTGATCGCAATTACCGGTATCGTACTGGCATATTGTTTGTTCTGCAGATAAAAAAAGAACTTTATCCGAATAAACAGATAAAGTTCTTTATACCGTGTCATATTGAATCATCAAACGAGAATTAAGCACGCTCAACGAGTCCTGATCTCAGGCAAGAAGTACAAACGTACATTTTCTGAGAACCGCCCTCTGTCTTAACTCTTACAGACTTCACATTTGATTTCCACATTTTCGGTGTTTTTCTATGAGAGTGGCTTACATTGTTACCAAAATGAGCACCCTTTTCACAAATAGCACATTTAGCCATGACTGCACCTCCTAACAATCTAAACTGGTCTTTTAGACTCATAACAATGATATTCTATCAGAATCTTTCGAGTAATGCAAGTGTTATTTTAAAAAAATCAAAACTGTATTGTAAAAAACAAAAAGTAATAGTATAATAGTCATGTTATATATGGAAAGAACCTATAGAATTGGAGGGAATATATGATGAAGGGAAGTATGAGTACAGATCTTGGAATCATTACAATCAATCCTGAAGTCATTGCAAAATATGCAGGCTCAATGGCAATTGAGTGCTTTGGCATAGTAGGAATGGCAGCAGTTAATATGAAAGATGGCCTTGTGCATCTTTTGAAAAGAGAAAGCCTGACAAGGGGAATTCATGTTGAGATCACAGAAGATAATGTAATTACGCTTGATTTTCATGTGATCGTTTCCTATGGAGTGAATATTCTTTCAGTTTCTGACAACCTTATGAATAATGTAAAATATAAGGTAGAAGAATTTACTGGTATGAAAGTAGATAAGATCAACATCTTCGTTGAAGGTGTCAGAGTGATAGATTAAGGAGGAACAATTGTGGCTGTTAAAACGATAAACACCGAATTGCTTCAGAAGATGTTTCTTGCGGGAGCAGCGAATCTTGAGGCAAAGAAGGAGTTCATTAATGAATTGAACGTATTTCCGGTGCCGGATGGTGATACAGGAACAAATATGACACTGACGATCCTGTCAGCGGCAAAAGAAGTAAAGGCGCTGGAGAATCCTGATATGGTGGCGATTGCAAAAGCAATTTCTTCAGGCTCTCTTCGTGGAGCAAGAGGTAACTCCGGAGTTATCTTATCCCAGCTTCTTCGTGGCTTTACAAAGGAGATCAGAGAACATAAAGAGATTGACACAATTACACTTGCGAAGGCATGTGAACGTGCAACTGCAACTGCTTATAAGGCTGTTATGAAGCCGAAGGAAGGAACAATTCTTACTGTAGCAAAGGGAGCATCCCAGAAAGCGGCAGAGCTTGCAGAGACAACAGAAGATCTGGATACATTTATTTCAGAAGTGATCAACTATGCGCAGGAAGTTCTTGAAAAGACACCGGAGATGCTTCCGGTATTAAAAGAAGCAGGCGTAGTAGATTCCGGTGGACAGGGACTTCTGGAAGTGATGCGTGGTGCATACGATGCATTCCAGGGAAAAGAGATTGATTATTCTGCGATCGAGGCAAGTGCCGGCACAAAGATGGTGAAGCCTTCTGAACAGGCGGAAACAGAGATTAAGTTCGGATATTGTACAGAGTTTATCATCATGCTGGAAAAGGAATTTACAGCAAAAGATGAGACAGAGTTCAAAGCATATCTGGAGTCTATCGGAGATTCTATCGTATGTGTAGCAGATGATGATATTGTTAAGATTCACGTGCACACGAATGATCCGGGACTTGCAATCCAAAAAGCGCTGACATACGGACAGCTCTCACGTATGAAGATTGATAATATGAGAGAAGAGCATCAGGAAAGACTGATCAAAGACGCGGAGAAACTGGCTGCACAGCAGGCTGAAGCGAAGAAGGCGGAGCCTCGCAAAGAAGTCGGATTTATTGCAGTTTCTATCGGAGAAGGAATGAATGAGATTTTCCGTGAGCTTGGCACTGACTACATTATCGAAGGCGGTCAGACAATGAATCCAAGTACAGAAGACATGCTCAATGCGATCGATCAGGTGAACGCAGAACATATCTTTATCCTTCCGAACAACAAGAACATTATTCTTGCTGCCAATCAGGCACAGGCACTGACAGAGGATAAGGATATTATCGTTGTGCCTTCCAAGACAGTTCCGCAGGGAATTACTGCGATCATTAACTATATGCCGGATGCAGACGCACAGACGAATCTGGAAGCAATGATCGAAGGAATTGGAAATGTGAAGACAGGACAGGTTACTTATGCAGTCCGTGATACACACATTGATGATAAAGAGATCCATGAGGGAGATATCATGGGAATCGGAGACAGTGGAATTCTTGCTGTCGGACAGTCTGTGGAAGAGACAACAAAAGAGATGCTTGCACAGCTGGTGGATGAAGACACAGAGTTGATCAGTCTGTATTATGGTCAGGATGTACAGGAGGAGAGTGCAGAGAACTTTGCACAGGAGATTGAAGATTTATATCCGGATGTAGATGTAGATGTACATTCCGGCGGACAGCCAATCTACTATTATGTACTTTCTGTTGAATAAGGAGAACTGTCAGCAAAGAGACAGAACAGCAGCACTGTAATAAAATCAGGAACAGACCGGGACATTTGTGAAAAGTGTTCCGGTTATTTTGTTTAGGAGACAGACATAAATGAGTAAAAAAGCAGGAGTTGGAACAATCAAAGGTGTAGGCGAAAAAACGGAGAAACTCTTCGAAAAAATCGGAGTTTACACAGTGGATGACCTGATTCATTATTATCCGAGAGGGTATGAGATTTTTGGAGAGCCGGTTCCGATCAGTGAAGTGGAGGAAGGCAAAGTCTGCACGATCTGCGGCAGTGTTTTTGGGCGTGTGCAGGTTTCACCGGGAAAAGGGAGACAGGTCACAACCGCATATTTAAAGGATTTGACAGGAACAATAAAGGTAATCTGGTTTCGAATGCCGTTTTTGAGAAATACACTTGGACGAAAAGGAGCAGTTGTTCTCCGCGGCAGGGTTGTGAAGAAAAGAGATTCCCTTGTGATGGAACATCCGGAGATTTACGATCCGGCAGTCCGTTATCAGGAAAAGATCAACACCATGCAGCCTGTTTATGGATTGACAGCAGGTCTGACAAATAATGCAGTAATCAAAGCACTACGTCAGGCATTAGAACAGGTGCGGGAACAGGATGACTTTCTTCCGGATGAATTTACGAAGAAATATCATTTCCGGCCTTATGAACAATCTGTGCGGGAGATGCATTTCCCGGAGAATAAAGAAGCATTTCTTGCGGCAAGACAACGATTCGTTTTTGAGGAATTTCTTGTTTTTATTCTTTCTCTGCGCCAGATTAAAAATACACAGGACAGGATGAAGAACGGATTCCGTTTTGAAGATCAGCCTCAAATCAGCGAATTCCTGAAACAACTGCCGTATGAACTGACGGCTGCGCAGCTGCGGGTATGGGATGATATGCAGAAAGACATGAAAAGTCAATATGTCATGTCCAGACTTGTTCAGGGAGATGTTGGATCAGGTAAAACAATCGTAGCAGTTCTTGGATTACTGTTTGCAGGATTAAACGGCTATCAGGGAGCGTTAATGGCACCGACAGAGGTACTTGCAAGACAGCATTTTGAAAATATCAAAGACATGTTGGAACAGTATCAGATCCCACTGCGGGCAGAACTTTTGACCGGATCTATGAAAGCAAAAGAAAAGAGAGAAGCTTATGCCCGGATTGAGAGTGGGGAATCATCAATTATTATAGGAACACACGCATTGATACAGGAGAAAGCAATCTATCACAATCTGGCACTTGTGGTGACGGATGAACAGCATCGTTTTGGTGTAAAACAAAGAGAAATGCTTGCAGGTAAAGGAAACCTGCCACACATTCTCGTAATGAGTGCGACACCGATCCCGAGAACACTTGGAATTATTCTTTATGGTGATCTGGATATTTCTGTGATCGATGAGCTCCCAAAGAACCGTCTTCCGATCAAAAACTGTGTTGTAGATACAGGATACCGTCCGAAGGCCTATGAATTCATAAGAAAACAGGTGGCACAAGGACGTCAGTGCTATGTGATCTGTCCGATGGTTGAAGAAAGTGAAGCAATGGAAGCAGAAAATGTTATCGATTATTGCGAGATGCTTTCAGAAACGTTGGGAGATTCAATCAATGTCAGCTTTCTGCATGGAAAGATGAAGGAAAAAGAGAAAGATGAAGTGATGAATGCATTTGGAAGAAATGAAATCCAGGTGCTTGTTTCAACAACAGTTGTTGAAGTGGGAATTGATGTGCCGAATGCGACAGTAATCATGATCGAAAATGCAGAGCGTTTCGGGCTGGCGCAGCTTCATCAGCTGAGAGGAAGGGTTGGTCGTGGAAAGTATCAGTCCTATTGCATTTTCATGACAGCATCGAAATCAAAAGAAACAAAGGAACGGTTAGATATCCTGAATCATTCAAATGACGGTTTCTTTATTGCAAGTGAAGATCTCCGACTGCGTGGACCGGGGGATCTTTTTGGAATCCGGCAAAGTGGCGTGCTTGATTTTAAAGTTGCCGATGTATTTCAAGATGCAAAGCTGCTTCAAAATGCAAGTGAAGAGGCAGACAGACTTCTTCTGGACGATCCGGAACTGGAATTCCCTGAGCATCGCAGATTGAAAGAACATTTACGGATAAAACTGGATGAGATCATGCTGGAAACAACATTGTGATGTTTGAGGATTATGGCAGAAGTTACCAGTTTAAAATTAATTTCCCTCCACATACTAACAGCGTAACAAAGCTAAATAGTAAAGTTACAAAATGCAAAAGGAGGGAAAAAGATCATGGCAAGTCGTTCATCTAACAAAACAGCAGTACCTGAGGCGAAAGGAGCTATGAACAAGTTCAAGTACGAAGTAGCATCCGAGTTGGGAGTTCCGTTAACAGACGGCTACAATGGAGACCTCACATCAAAACAGAATGGTTCTGTCGGCGGTTATATGGTTAAAAAGATGATTGAACAGCAGGAGAAGCAGATGGCAGAAAAGTAACAGGCGAAGAAAAATCGTCTGCAGAAGCGGTCTGCATCAGACAGAAAAGCGGTTCAAAACTGTCATGTACAGTAAAAAGAACACAAGAAATGAAAAAGAGAAAAGCACTCGGCATTGACCCGGGTGCTTTTTTCTGCTAAAATTCACCATAGTTAATGACAGGAGGTGTCGATATTTGAGAGTAATCGCAGGAAGCGCAAGAAGCCTAAAACTGAAGACTCTTGAGGGGATAGAGACAAGACCGACAACGGACCGGATCAAAGAGACTTTGTTTAATATGATAAGTCCGCAGATGTATGACTGTATTTTCCTTGATTTGTTTGCAGGAAGTGGCGGAATCGGAATAGAGGCTCTCAGCAGGGGAGCAAAAGAAGCAGTATTTGTAGAGAAAAATCCTAAGGCGATGGAATGTGTCAAGGAGAATTTGAAATTCGCACGTCTGGAGAAAAAAGGGACTTACACTGACAAAGGATGTGATGAACGCATTATATCAGTTGGAAGGTGAAAAGGTTTTTGACTTTGTATTCATGGATCCACCGTATAATATGGGATTTGAGAAAAGAGTTCTGGAATACCTTGCAGGATCGGATCTGATCTATGAAGATACGGTGATCATTGTAGAAGCTTCGTTAGATACGGATTTTGGATATCTTCAAGAATTGGGATATTCTTTGATCAAAGAGAAGAGATATAAGACAAACAAGCATGTATTTATTGAGAAAGCCGGAAAGGAAGAAGTATGTTAAAAGCAATTTATCCGGGGAGTTTTGACCCTGTTACCCGTGGACATTATGATATCATTTGCAGATCTTGTAAAATCGTAGACAAATTAATTGTCGGAGTACTGAATAATAAAGCAAAAATGCCGTTGTTTTCTGTAGAAGAACGTGTTAAAATGTTAAAGGAAGTGACGAAAGATCTGCCGAATGTTGAGATTATTCCATTTGATGGATTGCTGGTAGACTTTGCGGAACAGATAGGTGCAGATGTGGTTATCAGGGGATTACGTGCGATTACCGATTTTGAATATGAGCTGCAGATGTCGCAGACGAATCAGAGGATGAAGCCTGATATAGAGACCATGTTTCTGACAACAAGTATAGAATATTCTTATTTAAGTTCGACTACAGTGCGGGAGATCGCCGCTTTTGGAGGAGACGTATCACAGTTTGTGCCGGAAGCCGTCGAGATCGCACTTAGAGAAAAGATGAAAGAAAAAAGGAGAGTGTAACAATGAGCAGCCGTATTGAACAGATCATTGAAGAAATTGAAGAATATATCGACAGAGATTGTAAGTTTCAGCCGTTGTCTACAACAAAGATTATTGTAAATAAGGAGCATCTGGATGAGTTGCTTCGCGAACTTCGTATGAAGACACCGGATGAGATCAAACGTTACCAGAAGATCATCAGCAACAAAGATGCGATCCTGGCAGACGCACAGTCCAAAGCAGATGCGATCATCGCAGACGCAAAGACACAGGCACAGCAGATGGTTACGGAAAGTGAAGTTATGCAGCAGGCATATGCACAGTCCAATGAGCTGCTGGAGAACACCAACCAGCAGGCACAGGAGATCATGGACAATGCAACAACCGATGCCAACAACATCCGTATGGGTGCACTGCAGTACACCGATGAGATGCTGGCAAATCTGGAAAAGATCATGAGCCATACGATCGATGCAGCAGGCGAGAAATACAATACTTTCATCAATTCGATCCAGTCCTGCTACGATATCGTAAACAAGAACAGACGCGAGCTGTCACCGGGCGGAAACCCTGCATCTTATGCAGCACCGCAGCAGGATGCGGATTACGATGACGACGAGGCTTAAAAAAAGGGCCCCGGAAGCAGCGTAATGCAGAGTATTTCACACAGAAATATCAGCAGAGCGAGCAGTATTTTGGTAAAAAAACTAGCTACGAAGAGATAAGGGGGTTGTCTTTTTTATGGACACTCCCCTTGTTTGCATGAAAGAGCAAAGACCGCCAAAAGCCAGAAACGGGAGCAATATCACATAACTTTGCGGATAAGCAAATGCGGCAGTGACGGCAGGGATTCCGCCTGTAATTTCCAGAAAGCAGGAGAAAAAAGCGGCACTTTCTGCACGCATGCGGGGTATGTGTGTGATCATAATTGGATAAGACGGAAAATAATATAATATAACCGCCAAGCTTTAACAGGACTGAGAGGGCATCTTGGAGGCAGGCATCAAGCAGTGCAAGAGAAAGCACGGGACTCGATGTCTTTTTTTCACGGAGAGAAAAGGAACTGCCGCAAAAGAAAAATGCCATCAGACAGACAAAAGCAGGTATTATGTACAGAAAAGAGACGGTGATCCCGGCTTTCTCCGGGTGTTTTAAGTGCAGTGTCAGAAAATAGGTGATAAGAAAAGCCGGACTTACGTTGTTGCAGAAACCGAAGAGCATGGAAGCTTCCTTTGGATCGATCTGATCGGTTTTTAAAAGATCGGCAAGAATTTTGGCACCGGAAGGATACCGAAAAAAAAGCCGCACAGGAACGCATAAAGCCCGGCCGGGGAGAGATGGAGATATTTTCGGGTAAAAAGTCCGGGCAGGAAGAGAAGATGTTCGATCAGGCGGCTCTGGATCAGGATGTTGGAAAAGACCATGAACGGCAGAAGGGTGGGAACCAGAGTGAAAAACCACAGGTTCAGTCCCATTTTTGCACCTTCAAAGACCAGACCAGGGAAAAACAGCAGAATCACAAACAGGGTAGCACCAAGAAGTGAAGAAAAGAAAGATTTCATAAAAATTCCTCTTTTTGCG
>ENA-OQET01000558-OQET01000558.1-human-gut-metagenome-genome-assembly--contig:-NODE-558-length-19522-cov-3.898943_pt1 | contig 19522 bp, 20 predicted proteins | sample MGYA00242800_ERZ504645 | MGnify/ENA primary metagenome ERZ504645 (study PRJEB26092, sample SAMD00036308) | human gut metagenome | host: Homo sapiens | study: EMG produced TPA metagenomics assembly of... | reverse complement strand
AAATCTATTCTGTTGACGCTACCTGTACTAGTCTACGATCGATTGCAGAGGATGCGTGGGATAGCATTTGCGATTGGGGTCCCACGGCAATGCTTCCGATATTCAACCTCTTGGGGAATGACTACAAATCCAAGAATATTGTTTCCCATATTGACGATGAAGGTCATGACCAGTTTACAAAAATCACCTTCCTTTATGATCACGCAGTTGCGTCTGCAACAGTTGCAAAAGGCGTCAAATCAGAAGGTGCACTAATTATTTCGGGAACAAAAGGATATATTTATGTCCCCGCCCCATGGTGGAAAACAGACTATTTTGAGATTCGTTATGAAGACGCTTCACTGAACAAGAGATATTTCTATCAACTGGATGGTGAAGGTATTCGTTATGAACTTGTTGCATTTGCTAGAGCAATAGAAAGCGGGCGCAACTTGGCATATGTTGACAGCAATGTATCAAATAGAATATGCAAAGTAATAGGCGATTTTTATTCAAACATAGATTGCATTATGATTTAAGGACCCTCAGATGCAAAAAAGCCGGAGCTAATTAGCTCCGGCAACTACATGGACTTTTTTTTGCAACATTCGTAGACACACATCTGATCATAGTAACAAATGTGCATAGCCAACATCATTCAGTAAGCGTGGGATTGTTTGAACCACGCAATCGTTTGCATATACTCTTCGTAATTTCTCACAGTGTCATAAAAACTGATACAACATACAACAACCCGCAGGAACTGCCGCCACTATAAGCAGTGGCAGTTCCTGCCATTGCTTTGTCCGCAAAACATATAAGCTACCCCAAATTCCCACCTCTACTGGAATCATTATAAACAAGGTTCCAGAAATCAAACAGCTTCCCCAGCAAACCGCAATAAGTGCTGCAAAAATATCCTGCCTTAGTATGGCATCGGCGGGTTCTTCCAACTGCACAAGAAGCAAAAGCACTAACGGAATCACAATACTTCCTGCCAACGATTTTCCCGTCCAGCAATTCACCACAAGCCACCACTCTGCGCTGGTGCCGGGCATGTTTTCTGCAGTCATCAGGATCAGCATTTGAGCGAATAAAACTGTAAGTAATATTTTTTCGCGATTATCTTTCCAAAAGCACCTTGCAAACAGCCCCAAAACTAGCATTGCCAATGGAATCTCAAATAAAGGCAGAATCGTCCTATAGACAATAGCTGGATGCACGCCCATCAACAGTGCCAACATCGCGTTGTAGATCGGCCAGTTGGGGAGTGAATACTGCTTATCATAAATAAAAGCTGGCACCAGCTTTCCAGCTTCTATGCTTCCCCTGTTTACAGTATCTGTTAATAGGGAGCTTACCGCTGTAGCACAGTAGGTTTGATCATCCCAGTTTATATAAATCGTACCGAAAACAGTGCACCCTGTCAGTAGCATCGTAATCAACACTACCATAGCAAGTAGAAGCCATTCTGTACAACCCCTTGCTCTTAGAACCAACTCTGGCTTACGCAACTGTCCTGCTTTCGTCACCTTTATAAAGCCCAGAAGCATCAACACTGCGCATATTATACACCAAATTGCAACCATAAGACGCAAACTCCACAGCATCCCATGGAAAACAAGGCACAATATTTCAAAAACCGCCGTACTCAATCCAAACCCTGCTGCCCATGTTACAGCTCTTGCTCGGCCAGATGTAATAAGTTGTCCTATCCCCAAAGGGGACAGGACAAGTACAATGAAAAGAACTATCCCGCAGCGCAGAACCGTCACTTTACCGCCTCCTTACGATGATAGAGAATGTATTCTCTATCGTAGACACCAACATCCTCCGGTGCCCCCATATTCACACGAGCAAGTTCTTCAAACCCATAGCTATGCAGGTCGCTTCCCTGAATCCAACTTTCCGGAAGGACTACATAGTTACAAGGGGTATCCTCCAGAACAGCACCAAATTCTGTCACATCAAAAGGCTCTAGGCCGTTCATAAAGTCATATAACTCATCCACCTTGGGAAAGTATTCATCCGTGTCATTCCAAGAAAACGGTAGCTGCACCTCTGCTCGATACTGGCGCACCCAAAGGTTTAACGGGTGAGGTAGTATCGCGACTTTTTGCTCTATTGAATCATCTGCCATGATATCATCCGTAAGTTCTATCACGGATGCCGGTATCTTATACCAGTTTGGTGTTTCTTTTTCCCTTAAAGAACGAAGATTGCTAAATCTATTAATCTGTGCTGCAAAAACACCTAGTACAATGCCTCCTGCCAGTATCTTACCGACCTTGTTTTTGGGAATTGTAACAAGTTCCACCGTGACCAATGCCATAATCAATGCGGCAGGAACAATCCAGAAGAAGCGCAGAATGCGAGTCTCCATCACATTGGGCACCAAAAAATGAGTTGAAACCGGGTTTAGAAACATAACAATCAGAACCAGTGACGGTATAACAAGGAGATTCCGTATACTTTTAAACTCCGGCTTATTTTTTTTAGAGCCAGAAGAAATACCAACACACAGCAAACCAAAAAATAGACAACCCGCTCGGGATAACTCCACAAATACGCGAATACACTTCGCATGGAAACCATAATGCTACCTCTCCATTAGTTCTAGTAAATAATTTCCAGAGAGAATGTATCAACATTTCTTTCTGGCGGATGTGCTGTAATCCTAAGTAAGTGAATAAAATCAGCGAAAGACATTGTCACTCATTGTTTTTGGCAACACCAATCTTTCTGACACCCTAGTTCGCTATGGCACAACCAACTAGCACCAACGCATTTTTTTAAATCGATTCCAACTCACTTCTATCTCAGTTTCTCATAGACCCGCTCATAGCCTTTTCGGAAATGTTCCAAATTTAATGCCTGCTGATAAGCCTTGTAGACGCTGTCTTTTTCAAACGGTTCTAGCAGAGCTTTCTCTATCGCCTGCGCCAGAGAGACTTCATCTTCGGAGTGAAAAGTATATCCAAGATGGTTCTTATTAATTGTATACCCAAGATTGCCGTGATCCGGCCCAACAATCACTTTTCCAAGTGCTACTCCGTCCACCATTGGCCCACTGGCACCATCAAAGACTTTCCGATACGGCAATACAACCAAATCTGCCGCCGAAACGGCCAAAGCCATCTCTTCATCACTAAGATACTCCAAATGCAACCGTACACTATCTCGATAGAGCGCAATCTTCTTCTGAATGAAGTCTACATCAAAATAGGCACTCTTCCCTGCGACCAATAACTGGAAGGGAACCTTTACCTTGCTCAGTGCATTCAATAGAATATCAATTCCTTTGTCATAGCGAGTATTACCCAAGCAAGCAATAACCGGTATATCTGTTTTCAAATTCCAGTATGCCTTTGCCTTCTTAGGCTCAAATGCCAGCGTTTGAAATCTAGGATACTCAACATGGACAGCATTATTGACTCCCTTACTCTGCAATTTACATTTCAAGTAATCGGAGTGTATTACTATCGTATCTACTGCACCTGCAATGCACTTTGTGCTAAGTGTTCCAAATAAGCCATTGCGCAGCCAATGCAATGTTACAATGGTTTTATAGGCAGAAAAACAACTCAGCCTCCAACCAAAGAAACGGTAAAAGTCATCCCCCATCAAGAAGTGGACAATATCAGGCTGTTCTTCATCCACGATTGTTTTCACTGCTCGTATCCACCTGTCAAAGTCAGACAGTTTTCTTTTGGGGGCTGTTGGGAATGCACACACGCGCTGACGCATAGCAAAATGGGGGATTCTTTCAGGCAACACTGCAACTGATTCATCGGCCAAACCTACCAGTCCCTGTAGATACGGAATATGGTGTCCTGCCAGATTGGTGTCTATATATACGATTTTCACAATGCCACCTCCATCTTCTTATTTTCCCAATCGCTCGCCATTAGTAGTAATACGATCGAGAAAAACTTTCCATAGGGGAAACTGTTGAAAAGTCCTTCTATCATGGATAGCACTGTAAAATATTGTGCCGCCATTACAGCAGCCGAATTCGTTTTTTTCCACAGATATTTCAACGGCACAACAAACATAATAATCGAGAACACAATTCCGCCAAAAACGCCTAGGTCAATAAATGCTTGAAAGAACGGCATATCCACCCAAGAATGCATATATCCTCTACCAAACAAGAATTGCAGCATCGTTGATTCCTTATAACTATTCCATGCCAAGCTAGCGGATTCAAATCGCATAGATGCTGATGCATCCGCCTTAGAAAGTCCAAGCATTGTTATTAGGCCGTTCCAAAATTTTGTGACAACCACCATTATTAAATCACGAATGATTGGCACTGAAATGGAAGCCCATGTGAGCAACACCACTCCCCCACTCACCAAAATAGCAGTAAGCCGCTTATGGCTACGCACCCACGCCATAACATGCATGTTTTTTCCATGCAGAATGAGCGTAAGAATAACCGCCATATAGATACTTCTGCGTGAAGAAACTGCAATCGCAGCAACAGATGATAACAGCACAATATACTTACATATTCTGGTTGGCTTCTTATTTGCACGATAGGCAACCGCAAAAACAAACGTAGCGTAAGCAAGTGTTCCTGTTGCCTCACGGTCAAACAGAATGTCCGTAAACAACCAGCTTTTTGCCATCTTGTCAAAGGGGTTTACAAAACTCGAATCGTAAAAAGTGTTAAAAAGTGGTGGGAAAATTCTTGTTCCCATATCCACCATATTCACATTTTTGTGCAACGAGTAAAAATTGTTGAAATAAGGAACGCACCCCCGTACCATCAGTAGTGCAAGTTCTATAATGCAAAAAACGCCACTAACCCAAAAGCCAATTTTAACATAGTTTTCAAGGTTGCCATCTCTACGCATATTCCAAAGAAGTATTATCTCCACAAAATAGGCACCCTGATACACGAAGCCACTTCCAGACTCCATCAATCCTATACCCGAAAAGAACGCCAATACAAGTGTTGCCAAACTATACAGACCAATTAGTCTAATTTGCCATGTGGTTTTCTGGATTTGCGTGCAACACTGTCCAGTTGCCATCAATAGCACCGCACCAATAACCACACCAATTGACAGTTCGCGTATATTATAGTCCAGTAGGCCTTTCACAACAGCCATACAGCCAATCCCGTCAATCGCCAGCACAATACCTAGACACGCTAGTAGATTGCGGTACTGCATTGTATTATTCTTCATTCGCTCTCCATTAGAAACCTCTGCATCAATGTGCAATGCTCCTCTGCCATTCTTTCTACAGTCCAGTCACGAATTGTTGCCAAGCTGTTTTCAGCCATCGAATGCCGCAGCACATTGTCTTCAAGTACCGTTCGTATCCTATTTGCCATTTCTTCCACATCGTCTACTTGAACTATATAGCCGTTCACGCCATTTTTCACCAGTTCGATTCCTGACACGCATCGATTTGTAGTGATAACCGGAAGGCCATTAGCCATCGCCTCATTTACAACCAATCCCCAGATATCCTCTCGCGTGGGAAGTACAAACAAATCTGCCGCTCGGTAATACTGCTTCAATTCTTCTTTGGCCTTAAATCCAACAAAAAAGACATTTGTCAGTTCAAGTTGATTTTTTTAGCGCCAAATACTCTTCCGTTGGCTCAGCACCGATAATGTAAAGGACATTTTCCGGCGAACATTTTGCCCACGCTTTCAACAGAACATCGAACCCTTTTCTGTGGATGAACTGTCCGACTGACACCACAACTTTTGTCATCGCAGGAACCTCCGCACTACTCTGCTTTCAAGCCAATCTGTATACGTAATTGCCGCTTTTCTTCATCATTAGGCAACCGTTCCAGAACATCATCTTTCAACAGGGAAGTAAAGTGATATCGTACTATTTTTTTCCTTTGGGACCCCATAGTGCATTAGACATGAATCCACACTCTCTCCTGGTGACATCACGAGCTCTGGGCTCTTCAAGCAATACTTTTTCACCATATATACCAGAGGGTTCTCATGCTTTCTGGGAAGCATCCCATCCACCGAAAGTAGAAACTTCTTCTTCATTCGATTCATGCAGAAGATCGCATACATATTTGTCGGATTACCATACATATCCATAAAGATCAGCTCGTAGTCCATCAGCATTTTTCTGATATCAAAAGCAATTCTCACACCTGCAATTTTTGTGGTATTCAGGTAAACCACTTTATAGTTTCGCTCTGTGTGCGCAAACCACTTCGCATTGCGATCCTTTCTATCTTCAGGACGCTGTGTCAGCACCAATGTTAAATCAAACTTTTCCCCCAGAAGGTTAAAAAAGGGCACTCGATACGGTGCCTCAAAATTATTTATGTATAGTAACTTTTTTTTCCCCATTTATACGTATTCCTTATAACTCTTTTGGGTGTCAAATGCTTCCGGCTGGTGGAACATTACCTGTTTCTCTTTGGGTGGCAGCTTCATGTAATCACCATACCAGCGTTGTAACATATCTTCCGGATCTGCGATACACATTAGTTTGTGCCCCTCGAAGTCAACCTCCTTGTAATGTTGTAGGCTTTCTGTATCAAAAGTTTGTACCCCATAATCCGGGCGTAGTAAAACACCACCTTCACAAATAATACCAGAGTATTTGCATGGCTTATCGTCATATTTCGTAATATAGTGCATTTCCAACTTATCACAGATGTTTCGAGGGAAAAGTCTCACCACATAGTAGAGCATATTTTTAGCTATGTACAGTGCCTTCCCGAAACGCTTAGAGCAACCATTCATATAAATAACAGGGTTTCTGGTAATTCGCACTGGTGTAAGCAGAATAACAAAAAATTTCTGAATTGCATGCGCCACTTTGTTGTCAGGGATTCGATCCACTGGATAAATGTCAATATAAATTCCCTGATGAATGCCAGAGTCTTTCCATTCCGGATATATCATTGCCGTATTATTTTTTCTCAGACGACTGATATTATATGGGTACAACGGTTCAGTATCTTTGCTTTGAAAAAAATATCCATCACGAAGCGATTTCGGGCAGACTTCGCAGAACCGATTATAATTCTTACGATCCATTACGACATCCACATCATCGTCCCATGGGATAAAGCCTTTATGACGAATAGCCCCGAGCATCGTACCATATGCCAACGAATATTGAATATCATTATCTCTGCAGACTCGATCAAACTCCAGCAGAATATCCAGCAGTACTTCGTGAAACTCTTTCAAATCAACCATAAATCCTACTCTTTTCTATTTCTTAAGCAACCAAGTATTTTGCCAGCTCCGTAGCGACCCTCAGGAACCAGTACATACGACTCATACCGTATTTGCGATAAATATTGTATGTAATACCCACCCTTCGCATAGCTTCACTAAGGCTCTTTTGTGTGCTCATACCACCCGTACCGAAGCTAAAGTTACTAATGATATGATCCGTTGTTACAATTTTTTTTCCTGACTTATGTACCGCAGTGATATAATCAAAATCATCGTACATACTTTCCAATGGGTATGGAAACGCCAGTAGTGTTTCTCTGCAGCTAAACATACCTGGGTGGCACCAGCCAGTCGTAGTCCATAATTTCCCAATTTTAGCATGCTTTATCAGGTCGCCATTCTTTTTCTTAATACGGATACTCCCCCATGCCGCATCATATTTTTCTCTCTCATATAACCGAACCATGGTTTCAACTGCATCCAATTCGTACCAATCATCTGCGTTAATCTGCCCAACTAATTTTCCCTGTGCTATTTTTGCTCCTTTGTTCAGTGCATCATACATACCCTGATCCGGCTCAGACACAATTCGATAGGTATACCCTTTTTCGCAAAACGCCTTCATGTAGCGCTGCGCCACATCAACCGTTTTATCAACAGAAGCACCATCCAATATCAGATATTCTATATCCGGATATGTTTGATTCAGCACAGACTCTATTGTGCGCGAAATTGTTTTTTCCGCATTAAACGCCACCGTAATAATAGAAACCTTGATCTTTTCCATGGACTTGCCTCTTTATTCTGCTGTTGTCTTCCCTTCTTCGACCCCTTCGGTACTCTCCGGGATAAACAGTATTTTAATAGTAGCGAAAATAATGCGCAAATCCTCCACAACACTTGGGTGTGCAATATACATCAAATCCATCTGTAGTTTGTCATAGGGAGTTGTATTGTATTTCCCATAAACTTGCGCATAGCCTGTCAGCCCTGCTTTGGCTTGTAGGCGCAAAGCAAACTCGGGCAATTCTTTTTCATACTGAGCTGCAATCTCCGGGCGTTCCGGACGCGGACCAACGATAGACATGTCGCCTTTCAGAATATCCAACAGTTGCGGCAGCTCATCAAGGCGCACCTTGCGGATAAAGCGACCTACCGGTGTCACACGGGTGTCTTTGTCACCCGTAGAAAGGCGAGCCACACCGTCTTTCTCCGCATCAACACTCATACTGCGAAACTTGTGTACCATGAAAGTTTTTCCATCTTTGGTCAATCGGCATTGCTTATAAAACACCGGCCCACCATCATACACTTTAATCGCAATCGACACTGCAATCATCACTGGTGAAAGAACCAGCAATGCAAGACCAGAAACAATAACATCAAAAATACGCTTAATACAGACATATTCTGGATTCGGGTCGTACCGCGTGACCTGTAAAATTGGCAGATGGAACAAATGCAGTTGCTTTGCGCTGCTGATGAGTACATCACCAATGCGTGGCAACATATAGACCTGTATGTCCTTTGCCACACACCGTTTCAAGATCAGATTACGCTCATGGCTATGGATACCACACAGGAATACCGTTTGTATCCCATTCAATTCTGTCATATCTTGTTTCAAAAAGTCACTTACTGCAATAATTTTCTCGACTTTGAACTTTTTCTGCAAGCCATACTCTTCAATCAACTGTTCCATTCCCGGACGGAAATCATAAATAATTGCAGTTCTGCGCGGTGGAAAAACACGATAATACCACTGGTGTGTCGTGTATGACCACATAGTTGCCACAAGGCACTGCACAGTAAAGCACAGTACCAACGGCCAAATTTTAGGCCTGTCTTGATTCAAGAGCCAGATGATAACATACATGACTGCATCTGAAAAGAAAGTTGCCAATGCCTGGGAGTACACCATTTCCGATATGCGATACAATGATACTTTAAATGCATCATACACCCGACCGTACAAGCTATACAGGACCATAAAAAGTCGCAATGACAACAAAATTTCCTCTCCTGTAGAATGGAGCCATTATAAAATCCGCATAGAACACATACCATGCAACCGCAAAAAACTGCGGTCGCATTGACAATATTCAGCATTTTTACTGCCCGCAGCATTGTGCGGTTTTTCATCGTGTTCTCCATGTTATCCCCTTAAACGAGTAGCTTCTCTCACATTTTATCTTCTGCACGCAGAAATTTCTATCTGTGGTTTGTACTTCCGCATTCCTTGGTTGCAAAATTAGCACATATTGCACTAGCAAAAAAATTCAGAAAATGTGCATCAATTAGCGCACAACAGCAAATCCGACACACCCAACCGCACATGTGCTACATTGCCAAGCAGGTGCTTTTCGACAAAATAATAGTAAAGTTAAGTATATTTTATCACACATTCGACACAATTTCACCCCAGCGAATCCATTTAGAGTTTTGGGGGCAGAGTAATCTCATTGCCTCTGGTATGCCCAGTTTCATCACTGCCGAAATCACTCGTCAGTGTATCCAGCTGTTTTTTAGGGATGTACCCGTATACCAGCTAACGACCTGTCCACTCCTGCTAACAAAGGGTAAAAACTGCCTATATGGGACCAAGCAGGGAGAACTCCGAAAACTTGCAGAGTTTCCCGAAAATCATCGAAGTTTTCAAATTGGAAGATTCATACAGGACACAGATGCGTCAGACGAAATAGGCGATTTTATCGTTGAAGCTTGGCCATAATTTCCTTCTTGTACTTCACAACAGCAGTGTTGCCCAATATATATTCTATAGAGAAATACAACGGAACACAAAGTCCCACCGTCAACACAGCAATTATCCATTGAGTTGAAATCAAGCATTTTATAGCAAGGTTAATTAGAATCATTGGAATACAACCTGCCAATATTTTTAGTAGAATGTCCTTCTTACTTCCAAAATCCAGTAATTTTGTACTCGCAGACCTACAGTAAAAAAAACACAATTGCTTCTGCCATCACCGTTGTAAGTGCAGCCGCACGCTCCTGAAAAAGAGGAATTAAAATAAAATTCAAAACAATATTTGCTATTGCGCTAACTGCAGTTATTTTAAAAACATCATTTTCTCTATTCTGTGGAATCATAACCCCCTGACTCCAAAAACCTGCACCAAGACAAAAGAACAAAGCCACACTTAAAATAATCAGAGAGAGATTAGCATCTAAAAAATCTGGTCCCGCTATCAGCATAATGATTTCTTTATTAAGAAGAATAATTCCAATAATTGCAGGAATCACCAATGTCAAAAAGATATCATAAATTTCTGCGCCAAGGCTCTGAAAAGCAACTTCATCCTTGTTTTTCCAAAGAGCAGACATTCGCGGAATTGAAACAACAATTGCAGACGCCAATATACTTTTCACCAATGTATATACTTTAACCGAAACCGAATATATTCCAACAGCGTAATTTCCAGAAACAGCACCTAGTATCGTCGTGTCTGAATTCACATAAATCATCACCGTCAAGTTGGTAGCGAAAAAAAGTAGAATTGGCTTAAGATGTTTTTTTATATTTGGATGTCGTGTCAAATGCAACTCACAATATTTTCGTGCATGAAAAAAGCCCACTATACCAGTTCCATGCAGATGAAATAACCGTGATGGCTGCATACCATAGAATATCATTTTGCGTAGCGAACCAGAGCAAACATCAATATTAAGGACAACACTTGAAAAGCAATACTTCTCGTAGTGATAAATAGATAATCCTCAAACACTGAATACAGCCATTCTACGCCTATTGTTTTAAATACAATTTGTAGTGACAAAACCAGAATAACCGCACGGCTGTCCATTACATCTACATAAGCAACCAAAATGAGCAACAGAAAATATGACAATAATGTTGTCAAAATATTGATTGTCAAAATTTGTGAGACAAAAGTTTCTAACTCAAGCACATTTTCTCGATATCCAGCACCATTTCTTATTGCATAATTGCTGATTCCCAATCCTGCAATCAACACAAAATAGCTCACAATTGATGCCGCAAAATTGTATTGTCCGATGGCATCAACCCCTAAGACTCTTGTAATATACGGAAATGTAATCAAAGGGAAAACAACCCCCATTGCTCCCTTTACCATATTTAGCACCATATTAGTTGTAATCGATTTTTGCCTCATAAATGAATAGTACCTTCCTGTCATATAAACAAAAATGCATATGTAGTTGCAACAATAATAGCCTTTTCATTTAAGTCTGGTTAAGCAACAGAATAGTATGCCTTTATTTTCTACATTTCAATATACTGTTTGAAAGAGATTTAAAAACGGCTTCCTATGAATTTCATATGCTGTGTGTACAACACCACTTGTATAAATTATAACATAGCCAGTTCACATGCCAGTTTCATTGCTAATTCAACCGTCAAATCCGAATTATAATGCTGGTGCTCCCCCCATCGACCTAAACCTATTACATTATGCGCTTTACTCCATGCAAGAAGTTCCTTCATGATCTGCGGTTTTTCAACTGTATTCAACGGATATGCATACTGGTTCAGATACTTGAAATTGTTGTTCGGTTCTTCCATACAAATTCTTTCACTGTTCGTTTCCGTCCAATACCCCTTACTGTTGGCGCAGAAATTGTGCCGCACCAAAATTCGGTGGTAGGGAAGCTTTGGGTCCGGATAATATATCCAATGGCAAGGTGTATCCAGATTTTCTTCGAAATATTCCGTTTGGATAGAGCTATATTTCAATTTTGAAATACTATGCTTGATTTCTTCCGGCATTCCAATCAATCCCGAGAATTCTGGCCATGGAATTGTGGTAATGATCACATCCGCAGTATAGCTGCTTCCATCGGTTGCGCGCACCTCATGCGTGTTGAAATCGATACTTTTAACGGCTTTATTATATTCGATTTGATTACGAATAGCATCTGCCATGCGCAACCACAATTCCCCATAGCCATATTCTTTCGGATAATAAAACTCAGCGTGACCCGGCTGTTTACCATATGGCTTATGGGTCAGACAGGAACGCAGTGTATCCTCAAAGCTGACATTTGGAAGCTTTTCCAGCCAATATGTTCCCAACTGATTCAGTTCTTTACTGAACATTTTCTGGTTGTAAGGAATCATATAATCTTGTGCAACTCGATTCCCAAGTTTCCAATAAATCCAGTCTACAAAGTTCTCCGGCATTTTTGTTCCGACATTACATCCAGCAGCAGCGATTGACTTCAAATAATCTACCTGATCATCTATTTTCATCTGCCAGATATTAGCCTCTATCGGATGATTTACAACATTCCCGTTTACAACAATCCGACTGTCCCTGGTAAATTTATTCCACTCATCTTCTGGCATAAAGCCAAAAAGAAACTCATTTACCTTAGGACGTCTAACATCCAGAAAATGACCGCCGCCAATATCAAAAGCCGAGCCATCCACATCTGCTGAACGACACAAACCACCAGCAGTTTTTTCCTTTTCAAGGACACAGAAGTCAGTAATCCCCATTTGCTTCAGTTTATTTGCTAGTGTTAAGCCTGCGGGGCCGGCACCAAGAATCAGATATTTCATACCCTATCTTCCTTCTCCATTCATTTCCTTAACAGTTCGTCAAATAGCTTTACCATCTTCGACGAATACAGTTTTTCCCATGTATAATCCTTCACTGCATTATACGCCTTTTCGGAAATACGATTATAGTACTCTCCATCTTCCATCAAGGCAATCATCTGATCTGCAATTTCTCTGACATCTTTAGGTTCTACGATGATTGCGTCTTCGCCATTATGGAGCAGTTCAATTGCCCCCACGCTGTTCGATACAAGCGTAGGAATGCCCGCACTCATTGCCTCAAAGACTGTTAGGCCCCAACTCTGGTCAATATTAATAAACGCAAAGATATCCGCCTGATTATAAAGGGTATTGTAGGTTATTTCATCTACCTGCCCCCAAATTTTAATATCATTTTCAAGCTTTTTTCTTTGATTAGAGCCAAAATCTTATTCGCATAATCTTTATCCTTGTCTGTACTTCCAATAATATCTAGCTTTACCTTATATCCTTTGCTGCGCAGATAATCAACCACAAGGACAAGTGTCTCATAGTTGCGATAACTGAAAAACACCCCTGTCGACAGCAGCTTGACTTGATGTTTCATTTCATTATGGTATTCGTGTTTTTTCAAAGCACCATTTGCATCAACTCCGCAATAAAACACATCAGCGGCTTTTCCCATACAAGACTCAACCCGTTCTTTGTTTTTAGTAACATTGACCGTGATTGCATCTACCCGACTTGCAATCCATCTGTTGAATTGGCATTGCACCGTATCACTTTTTCTTGTTTCCCCCCTCTTGCCAACGCCAACACGGAAACAACTTGGCAAATCATTGATTTGCCAAACCACTTTCGTGTTTTTTCTGAATGTTGCAAGACAGGTAATCCATTGCAAACCACCGTCATGAATATTAACGATTTCGTAATCATCTGGAACCATCTTCAAGAATCGCCGAGTATTTCTGATCTTGTCAAATAGGCTTCTATGCTTCTGAAATTCCTCAAATGTGTCATACAGGCTTACTGGATGGTACTTTTCAAACTCTGGATAGGTCTTTTCAGGATCATAATACTTTGTTAATAAAAGCATTTCGATTTTTTGTTCTTCCAAATATTCACAAAGCCTCAGAACTTGTTTATGCGTTCCTCCTCGTATATTTAATTCATTTATAACAATTGCTACTTTCATTATGTCTTCCTCTCCAATTATATTATACTATTCATATTTTTTTCTTCCACGCACGCGGTTATATATAGCCCACATAAAAAATGGAATTTTCTTCTTGATGTTCTCATGTTTCAAATTTTTATTTGTTGCGCCAAATCTATTTCGATAATCGAATGCAATGCCTTCCTTTTCTTGAACCTCACAATACTCTTTTGTAATTCTTTCAACTTGAGTTGTGCTTACTCCCCCTGCTCTAAAGTTGACGACAATCTCATCAATATGCACAAACCTTTTACCTTGTTTCCACATTGATAATGTAAAATCATAATCAGCCACAATTTTATAGTGAGTATTATACGGATGTTCCTTCATTAGCTCTGATTTAATGAACATTGCCTGATGACAAATAGACATCCCCTTTTCTATTGTTTGTAGGCTGCCTATCTCTTTCTTGCCATAACCTCTTTCAATTTTAATAATATCCCCATACAAAATATCTATATTATCCTTTTGTATACAGTGACTTATTTTAGAGAGTACCTCATCATCATGAAACTGATCACCCGCATTCAAAAAATTTAAATATGCGCCATTCGAAAGTCGCACGCCGATATTCATACCAAAATAAATTCCACCGTCTTTTTCCGAATGGACAATAAATCGAATTTTCTTATTTTCAAATGCCGCTCTATATGACTCAACAATCTTTAATGTTCCATCTGTGCTACCGCCATCACACACAATGTATTCATAGTTGCAGAATGTCTGATTTAGGACAGACTCAATAGTCTTTCTAATCGTATCTTCTTCATTAAAGCAGACTGTTATGATTGAAAAAAGTATTTCACATTTCCCACTCGTCATATAACTCTCTTCTTTCATGCAAATTGAGGCGTTCTTTTGGTCATTCATTATCGCGTTCTCCAACCAGTTCATTTTTTAGCTTTTTTATAAACCTTGCAGGGTTTCCTGCCCAGACTTCATCATCTGGTATTTTACCCGTCACGACTGAGCCTGCTCCAATAACTGCTCTCTTTCCAATGTCAGCACCCTTTAATATTATTGAGCAGCCTCCAATGAACGCTCCTTCTCGTATAACAATTGGTTTCGTTGTTCCATCAACCTCTGATTTTATCCGTTCTGTATAATCTATTGGATGAAAATCGGTATCCCATATTTTCACTCCAGATCCAATCAAAACATCATCTTCAATTACAACTTTATCATATGCTGTAATATTCGCGTGACTTATTCCAACACGATTTCCGATTTCGAGTGTACCATCACTTCCTACCACCAGGTGAATATGATTCATGCCTGATGTAGGGTTGACATTTTCACTAGACATCAACATACAATTATTTCCAATCTTTACCCCGCCTTTTCTACCATGTACATAGAGTCTCCCGTAGATAACTAAGTTGTCTCCTGCATCTACCTTTTTAAAGGAAAGCATAAAACAATTCCACAATTTATCAAACAACCTCATTTTAGATTCCCCCATGAAAAAATTCCAAATTTGTCGTTTGATAACCAGAAAACGCATAAACAAGTGCTCCGATCACTGCCCATTGATGCTTATCAACGAAAAGTCTGAGATAAAGATACGCTGTTGTTGCAGCAGTTACATATTTGATAATATACAAAAAGCCAGCCAGATATGGGAACACACCTCTTGGAGCCAATAGGCTCAACCAAATAAACGGACTTCCCAAATCATAAAAGCTAAATGTAGTAATAAAAGAAGATCCTAAATCTATATTCCAGCTCCATTCTCCTACATCGCCTGAATGAAGCACGTTCCACACTGCAGTCGCAAATGGCAATTGCTGTGCATTAAAATCATCAACGACTGTGAAAAATCCTCCACTTTTAAAAATAAAATATCCGAATATAATGCATGCAGATATTAATGAAAATAGCATTGTCTGAATAAGGTAAACATCTTTTCCTTCCTTTTCCATCTGCCCCTCCTGTATAATTTAACTTTCTACTTGTCAAAATGTGTATTTTTCTGTAAATCGCCTATGTAGAAGAACCCATATTAATATTACCACAAAAGTGCGTTCGTTCCAATACAAAATGGCAATTTTCAAGGCGATTTTTCTGGGTACAGAAAAGTACATCGTATGCGATCAATAATCCCCCGGCTAGAAATCAACTCCATTAAGTACGACAATAGATTCTGAGAAGTCTAAGAATCTAAAAAGGTGGAGTGAAAAATGGCGGGTGAATATCACAGCTTAAAAAAGCAGCATTATCTGGCCCTAATTAAGGAATGTGCTCATAGCGGGAAAACCAACCGTGAATGGTGTTCTGAAAACGGAATTGCATATTCCAGCTTCATGCGCTGGCAGGCGCTGCTAAGGGATGAGGCAGCCGGGAAAGTCATGGAACAGCAGGCAATAGTCCCTGTAAAAATAGCTCCGCCAGCATCCGTCAACAGTATTCCAGCCAATGAATCGCACCTGGAGATTCGCATACCTTCCATTCAGGCCAGAAGTGTTTTCAGCAAGTTCAATTTTGCCTGTCCTATATCCTTTCTCATGCTGGGGCCTGTGCAGGCAATCGGGGTACACAGTTCCAGCAGACGGTCATAGATACGGGCGTGAGCGGTATCCTGCGGGTTCTTCAACTCCGTCAGGGTCAGGTTCGTGGTAACGATCAGTGGTTTCCTGCTGCGGTAACGGCTGTCGATAATGTTGTAAATCCGCCATATGCACCTAAGCTCTTAGCTCCTACCAGAAATACGTGTTGTACTTCGTTTTCCCACTGCATTCTTCCTACCCCTGTGTTCTTAAAATTTAAAAGTGTCTTTCAGTCCCAACCACTTCTGATCCTTATCACTCAGGTTCAGTGCAGTACCATCTTCCAGCGTGTATCCCTCTGCGCTTGCACTACCCTTGTATTCGCCCTTCAACTCCGGCCATTCAATGCCGATCTCCGGGTCGTTCCAAGCCATGCCGCCTTCATCATTCGGATGCCAGAAGTCATTGACTTTGTAGCAAAACTCTGCTTCATCACTCAGAACCAGGAAGCCATGTGCAAAGCCTTCCGGGATGAGGAACTGCTTCTTGTTCTCAGCAGACAGAGTCACACCATACCACTTGCCGTAACTCTTAGAATCACTTCTCAGGTCAACCGCAACATCAAACACAGTACCACGCACAGCGCGTACCAGCTTGCACTGCGGATACTGCTTCTGGAAATGCAAACCGCGCAGAACGCCCTTAGTGGACATAGACTGATTATCCTGCACGAAGTGAATATCAATTCCAGCTTCTTTCATATCTTTCTCGTTGTAGGTTTCCATGAAATAGCCACGAGCATCACCGTGAACAGCAGGCTCAATCACATAAAGCCCTTCAATACCACCAACATTTTTCTCAACTTTAATCTGTCCCATTTTCTTCTATCTCCTCTATTACTGCTCGATCTCTTTCAGGTAACGGCTCAGTGCATCCTGCCAAGTCGGAAGCGGAGTAAAGCCTGCCTCCACCAGCTTGCTCTTATCCAAACGACTATTGAACGAACGAGCAGCCATGCTCAGACCATACTCCGCCGTGGTCACTGGCAGGACTTCCGTCTTCCATCTAGCCTGACGGTGGATTTTTTTTGTGAAATCGTACCAACTGATGTAGTCACTCTCATTAGTGGCATGGTAGCACGCTAAGGGAGAGCCCAACGTATCCAGTTCCAGCCACTGCAATTTTGTATTTTTTCATATTTCTCCTCACTTTTTCTCTTTATAAAACAGCAATAAGCCTACGGCGGGTCGCACAAAGGCAATCCACCGTAGGCTTGAACTCTCCTTCAATCTTTATTTGTTGCTCCTTTTTGTGGGTCAAAACAGAGCTTCCAAAAGCCACCTACATATAACCCTCAGGATTTCCCGCTTCTTGCAGTCTTTCAACAAATAAAACATTTGAAGGACAACTCAAGCCGTCAAAACCCTTTAGTTATCGTGGTATTTCTTGGTTGACCCTATGCGGTTGTCAAGTAAGGAACAAAAATTTTTGTAAAAAAAAAGCCCTACAAGGCTTTCAATCGGTTCTTACACCAATTTGAGCCTTATAGGGCTTATCTTCTTATTCATAATTCGGGGGCTTAACCTGACTACAGATGGTATTATTCCAGCACACACCAATCGCCTGAACTGAAATACACTGCTCCCACGTACAGCATTTTTATGGACGAAGACCCTTTACAAGAGTCTGAAATTCCTGTTCTGTATCCACAAAGTGGTAAGGCGCATACTCACCATACGCTGTTGGCCTGCTGATTGTTACAAGCTGTACGCCCTTATATCCAACCTCTCTGTTCAATTCTCTTTTTAATTCCACCAGATGCTTTCCATGCGTCGTTTTTAGAGCAAAACAACCATGTGCATTACGATCTTTTGCTACCAAATAGCACATTATTCAGCACCTCCTTAAATTCATGTTCATTCCGAATCAATCCATTTTCATACTTTTCACGCATTATCTTCCCTGTTTCCACGGGATAATTCTTTTTATACAGATAATCGTGAAGCCAGTTATTTAATTGCCTATCAAACAACGTATTAAATTGGATTTCTATGGGGTAATGTCTTCCACTTTTCTGATAGTACACATGGACACCCCTGTAACCATCATCCACTGCCTTTCCTTTTGCCATATCAGCAATCCGGAACGGTGAAAACTCTTCTTCTAATATTTGATCGTAGCTATCACAAAAAGCCCGGAAGCCCAGAATATCATTAAACACTTTTCGTGTCTGATGATCCGGATAGTAACGATCATACTTCAAAAGTATAGAATCCAAGCTCTTAACCCTGTAGTCTAGCGCAATATTAGAAAGGATTTCCTGTTCATCCAACCACTCAGTCATCGAAATCAGTTCAGCAATTAACAAATCCTTATCAAAATAATGCAAGTTCTTCTTCAACGGAATTCCCAAATGCGACTCAAATGATAGTGCATCTAAAATTCCCACCGATAAGCCATTCATTTTCAGCAATTGCTCATTCATAGAGATGCCTCACTGCTTATTAGGATTCTTATGTTATCGGTTTTCAACTAATTGAGCCTCGTATAGCCTATCTGCTTATTCGATATAGTTTTAGTGACCAGCTGTTCTTAGCAGCCTTATCATCACTCGAATTATATTTCGTCTGAGTTATCGCATAAGCAAGCTGGTTTTCCATCAGCATTCACTTCCAGCAACAGATTCAACGGGAGTGTATGCTCTCCCTATTGTGCTTCCATCTTACCATAAAACGCTTTGCATATCAAGCTTGCAGATATAAACTTTTCGGCATAGATTTGTCCATATTGCTCTTTTTTCGGCATCATGCCGTCATTTAAATTGATGTTTTCCCCTGTCACCAAATCGTTTGCCTTCAATAGTTTTCAATTCTTCAAGGTAATAGTCACCATGATAGAATTTAGAAACATCCATATCAAGAGCTTCAATTACTCGACACGCCAAGCCAAAAGAAGAAGTCAAAATGTTTCTTTCCCCAGATTCCAGCCTTTGATATTGACGTAATGTTATTTTTGCGCGATCAGCAACCTCTTGTTGCGTCAGCCTTAATATTTGTCGTTTTTCCGATAAGACAGCCGCTGCCGTTGGAATTATCGTTTGAAAGCCATCTAAA
>ENA-OQET01000557-OQET01000557.1-human-gut-metagenome-genome-assembly--contig:-NODE-557-length-19538-cov-4.024625_pt1 | contig 19538 bp, 19 predicted proteins | sample MGYA00242800_ERZ504645 | MGnify/ENA primary metagenome ERZ504645 (study PRJEB26092, sample SAMD00036308) | human gut metagenome | host: Homo sapiens | study: EMG produced TPA metagenomics assembly of... | reverse complement strand
GACAGTCGACTTGACTTTTGGCGGCGTTTTGCATATAATAAGACTGCATTTGCGTTTCAGTGCCGTTTGTGTAATATCGAGAAAGGAAATTTGTCAAACCGTTTTAAAATTTTTCGGTCATAAAAATAGCGCCGGGTCTGCAAGCACTGAAGGCTGCGAGCTTTTGCAGATGACGAGGAAGAAGTCATCGAAATTTTCGGCGGATGCTTCTTGCCCCATAAGTGCGGGGGACACAGGCTCTCTTATAAAACAGCGCAGCGACGCGCAGACAGAGGGGAGAGCAATGCACAAATATTTTTGTAAAGGAAAAACAGAATATGTGTGGAATTGTTGGTTACGTTGGAGATAACAGTGCGTCTCCGATATTGATCGATGGTTTGAAGAAGCTGGAGTACAGAGGTTACGATTCGGCGGGCATCGCCGTATGCCGAAACGGGAAGATAACCACTGTCAAGACGAAGGGCAGGATAAGCGACCTTCAGCAGAAGCTCGACGAAGTCGGCACCCCGCAGGGGAGCGTGGGCATAGGTCATACCCGCTGGGCGACCCATGGCGCGCCGACCGATGCAAACGCCCATCCTCATTCGGGTTCGAGCGGGCGCGTCACCCTCGTCCATAACGGTATCATCGAAAACTATCTTGAACTCAAAGCCGAGCTTGAAAAGCAGGGCAGGCAGTTTAAGTCGCAGACCGACACGGAGGTTCTCGCTCAGCTTTTCGACAGCCTTTATGACGGAAATCCGCTTGAGACTATGCTGAAAGTCATAAAGCGCGTGCGCGGCTCTTATGCCGTCGCAGTGCTGATGAGCGATCATCCGGATGAGATACTTGCCGCCAAAAAAGACAGCCCGCTGATAGTCGGCATCGGCAGCGGGGAGAACTATCTCGCCTCCGATATCCCGGCTCTGCTCAAATATACACGCGACTGCGCCGTCATGCAGGACGGCGAGATTGCGATAGTAGGCAAAACTTCGGTTGGATTTTTCGATTCCGACGGCAAGCCGATAGACAAAAAATTAATGCATATAACCTGGGATGCGGACAGCGCCGAAAAGGGCGGCTATAAGCATTTCATGAAAAAAGAAATAGCCGAGCAGCCGAAAGCCGTGCGCGATACGCTCGGCGGCAGAATAGTTGACGGAAAAGTCAATCTCCCGGAGCTCACCCTCAGCGACGAGCAGATAAAAAACATCGGCGTAATTCATATCGTCGCCTGCGGCAGCGCATGGCATGTCGGAATGACCGCCAAATATCTGATAGAGCGCTCGGCGGGGATACTCTGCGAATGCGACCTCGCGAGCGAATTCCGCTACAGACACCCCGTTGTCCGTGATAACGATCTTTGCATTGTTATCAGCCAGTCGGGCGAAACGGCGGACACCCTGGCGGCGCTCCGCGAAGCGAAGAGCAGGGGCGCACACACGGTCTCGATAGTCAATGTCGTCGAGAGCACGATTGCCAGAGAGAGCGACGATGTTATATACACCATGGCGGGACCCGAGATAGCCGTCGCCACAACAAAGGCGTTTTCGGCTCAGCTCGCCGCAGTCTATCTGCTTGCTCTGCGCCTTTCAAGGGCGGTCGGCAGGCTCGATGAATCGGAGGAAAAGCGGCATTGCGAAGCACTTTTACGCCTGCCCGAGCAGATTGAACAGATACTCGAAAATGAAGAGCTGTTCAAGCCCGTCGCCGAGCGGTTCTCAAAGGCTTCGAGCATATTCTTCATCGGGCGCGGGCTTGATTATTCAATTTCGCTCGAGGGCTCATTGAAGCTCAAGGAAATATCCTATATCAAGTCCGAGGCATACGCCGCCGGCGAACTCAAGCACGGCACGATATCGCTTATCGAGCCGGGAACTCCCGTATTCGCCGTTGCAACCCAGCCCGATCTCTTTGAAAAGACCCTCGGCAATATCCGCGAGGTTAAGAGCCGCGGCGCATATGTTGCGGCGCTCGTCGGTGAGGACTGCGAGAATGCAGGCGAGTTTTCGGATGTCGCCATAAAGGTGCCGAGTACTCTGCCTGAATATATGCCCTCGCTCAATGTCGTTCCGCTCCAGCTTATAGCCTATTTTACGGCGGTCGAGCGTGGATGCGATGTCGATAAACCGCGAAATCTTGCGAAGAGCGTAACAGTCGAATAAATATAAAAATCCGCAGCGAAGAAAAATTTGCTGCGGATTTTTTGTCTGATAAGTTTACTTCGCGCGAAGTTTATGTTATCTTTATATACATCATATATCATATATCCGAAAGGAAAGCAGACATGAAGAAGAATGACGATTACATAAAGCGCGCGGCGGCGGTCGTACCGAGCGAGCGCCAGCTCAAGTGGCATGAGCTCGAGTTCTATGCCTTCATCCATTTCGGCATGAACACATTCACGAACTCCGAGTGGGGCAACGGCAACGACGACCCGGTGCTCTTCAATCCCGAGAAGCTCAACGCGAATCAGTGGGCGGCGGCAGTCCGCGCGGCGGGTATGAAAGCGATTATCCTGACCTGCAAGCACCATGACGGCTTCTGCCTGTGGCCGAGCGAGTATACGGATTACAGCGTCAAAAAAAGCAAATGGAAAGACGGACAGGGCGATGTCGTGCGCGAATGCGCCGAAGCGTGCAAAAAATTCGGTCTCAAGTTCGGCGTCTATCTTTCACCCTGGGACAGGCACGATCCCCGCTACGGCGAGGGCGAAGCATATAATAAATATTTCAAGAACCAGCTGCGCGAGCTGCTGACGAACTACGGCGATATATTCTGCGTCTGGTTTGACGGCGCATGCGGCGAGGGCAAGAACGGACGCAAGCAGGAATATGACTGGCAGGGCTACTATGACCTTATACGCGAGTGTCAGCCCGAGGCGGTCATTTCCGTCACGGGTCCAGATGTCCGCTGGTGCGGAAACGAGGCGGGAGTCTGCCGCAAGAGCGAGTGGAATGTCGTGCCGTATTATTACAGTAATCAGGAGCTGATAGCTGCCGCGTCTCAGCAGACCGCGGAGAAGCCGCCGAAGAGAATAAGCGCTACCACGCTCGACCTCGGCAGCCGCAAGGCTATTAAAAAATGTGTCGAAGCTCATCTGGTATCCCGCAGAGGTTGATGTCTCGATAAGAAAAGGCTGGTTCTATCATCTCAACGAGGACTATGAAGTAAAGCCCCTGTCGAAGCTTATGGAGATTTATTATAACTCTGTAGGCGCGAATGCGAGCCTGCTGCTCAATATCCCGCCGAACAAGGACGGTCTGTTCGCTCAGCGCGATGTCGAAACCCTGCTCGCCATGGGCGCGCAGCTTCAGATTGATTTCAACGAGGATCTGGCGGACGATTCAATAATGACCGACTCCTGCCATCTCGATGAGGAGCATCGCGGTCAGATGGCTCTGACCCACACCACCGACGAGTATTGGCACTCGGGCTTCGATCCCGACCATGCTACCCTGACGCTCGACCTTGGCGATGATTACGATATCGACAAGATTGTGCTCTCCGAGCATATTGCGACAGGTCAGCAGATAGAAAAATTTCTCGCTATACGGTCAGATAACGGCAAGTGGAAAAAGATATTTGCCGGCACCGTCATCGGCTCTAAGCGCATCTGTCGCTTTGAAGAGGCAAGAATGCAGTATATAAAAACTCGTTATCGAGGAGACCCGCTGCTTTGCGACTATCGCAAGATTCGAGGCATATTGAAAAGACATAACAAAACCGTCCCGCGGCCAAAGCTTCGGGACGGTTGATTTTTTATAGCTTAGTTTTTGCGCGAATCTATAAGCTCCTTATGAGCTTATATGTGTTCTCGCCGAATCTGATTATGGCTCGGTCTTGTGTCGGCTTCGGGGAGCGCTCCCGCGGGGACAAGAACTTTGTGCCGTCGCAAGCCATGAACTGCGGAAACGCCGCGTTCGATGTGACTGTCGGCTGCCCGTCAGAGGTCAGCAGATAATATACAAAGTCGTTGTAGGCGTCGCAGAAATCGTTGTGATCCTGATATCTGACGAACCATGTCGAATCCGGGAAAGCGCAGGTGGAAGCGTCAACGAGCAGATCGCTTGAAAGATATTTGTTCGTGCTGTCCGCCTTGAGTGTTTCGCCTATGGGTGCGCAGGTCGCGCCGAGCGAGCCGAACTTCGTGTCGATGAGCATATCGGTCTGGTCAACGCAGTTGTCATATACCGGGATGGGTGCTATCGCGTATCCCATGCTCACGCAGACTGCAAGACTGTTCTTCTGCTCCGCTTTGAGCCTGTCGCCGAGACCGACCTGAACGCCGTAGTGGTAGCCGTCGGTGAGCTTAGTCAGAGCGGAATATTTGCTTCCCGTGTCGGAATAGAGAGCCTTTTTCGCGTCCTCGTAGTAGTCGTCGGGCACGAAGCTCCACACTCCGGGCATGGTGGTTATTATCTCTGTCAGGCAGTCGTCATAGAGCGCGTCAAGATCCTCTTCAAGGATGTTGTTGACAAGGCACAGCAGCATATCGACTATGAACGCGTCTTTGAGCACGGAGAAGAGGCTGCTGACGAAATCGCCCGTCGTGTCTCCGCCGAGGAAGGTTTCTATGAACAGCTCAAATGCGTCCGCCTTGCCTTTGACGTCGAGATTCTTCGTGAAAAGATTGCCTACGAGCGTTATTCCCTGGAACGCGCCGCTCAGGAAAACGACTTTCTCTATGTTCTTTGAGCCGTAGAGCGAAATGTACGACGCCGCAACGCAGGTGCCCTCGCTGTGCGCGCAGAGCACTACCTTGTCGTGGCGGGTGATTTTCTTGACCTGCTCGATGTACTTTTCGAGCTCACGTGCGCTTTCAACGGGGTCGAGTCTCCAGTCGTAGCCGAAGATGTAGCGCCCGCCGTCATTTTCGCCCTGATACTGACCGTGGATATCCCTCTTGTGAATATCCGTGTCGGTCGGCGTCTGATATGACTTTGCCGATATCTTCGCCGTGCCGTCCGGGTTGCACATCATGTTTCCCATGAGATGGAACAGAGCCTTTGAGAGCAGCGTGCGGAACAGCTCGTGTTCGCCCGCGGCGAGAGCCGCGAATGCGCCGGCAAGGCTCGGTATCGCGCTGACTATCTCAACGGCGCCCATCGGGAAAACAGCGCTCTGTGTGCCGTCGCCGTTGTCGTGATAGAGCTCGGTGCCGAAGCCGTTGACCATAACGACGGGCGGCGTGTCGCAGCTGCACTGTGCGCTGTCCGCAAATGCGCCTGCGGGCAGCATGATGAGCATAATTGCCGCAAGAATGAATGATACCGCTTTTTTCATGTTTGCTCCTCCTTATATGCCGAACATTAAAATCCGAAGAAAGAGGGCACAAGGTAGGTGATGACGGACATGATTATTCCCGCGATAAGAATGCCGAGGGCAATTATCGGGAAGGATTTCTTTATCCTCATGTCGGTCAGGGCAGCTATCAGTGCTCCGGTCCAACCGCCCGTTCCGGGCAGGGGAATGGCAACGAATAAAAGCAGACCCCAGTCGCGCCAGCGTTTGACTTTTTCGCTGTTTCGCATTGAGCGTATCTCAAGCTTTTCGATGATCTTTGAAAAGCCCGGCTTGTCGCGCAGAAATTGGAATATCTTGCGTATGAAAAGCAGGATGAACGGGATCGGCAGAATGTTGCCGAGATAGCATATGGCGAACGCACGCCAAAAATCAACGTGCAGCAGCTTCGCCGCTATCATGCCGCCGCGCAGCTCGAGAACCGGCAGCAGCGATACGAGAAAGATTATCAGTTCGTTAGGGATCTTGTTCTGAAAAAAGTCAACGAGACCCTGAGCGAATTCTTCAGTCATGTTCTTTTCCTTTCCTTTTCGGCGTTTTTGCGCCGTCAGTCATCGGTTTCAAAAATTCCGTGCTTGTCCATAAAACGACGCGCGCTCTTCAAAATCGCCTTGTCGTTTTCAAATTTCAATGTTTCGAGCGCTTTGTCAAAGCCGAGCCAGATGTAGTCATCTATCTCTTCGCGCTGAATTATCGTCTCTGTGTCTTCGGTTTTTGCCAAAAAGATGGTTACGCTCTTTTCGACCTTGCCCTGAATCGTGTAGTCGGATTTTGCGGTGAAGTCCGGGATGATGTCGATGTGTATCCCGGTCTCTTCAAGAACCTCGCGCCGTGCGGTCTGTTCGGGCGTCTCGCCGCGCTCCATGTGACCTTTGGGAAATCCCCAGTGGGCGCTGCGGCTGTTCTTGATGAGAAGAAGTCTGATCTCGCCGTTTATTCTGCGGCATACGACGGCACCGCACGAGCGCTCGTAGAGACACTCGAGACGGTATGTGCCCTCGGGCTCCGCAAAGGCGAGCGCATCGGCTATCTGATAGCCGATAAAACGCATATTTTTCGGCGCAACGACAAGTATGCCCTTGCGCTCTCCCTCTCTGTATAAAACGGCAATTGCGCGCCCATCAAAGTGTCTGACGGGATGATGAACGCCCATGATATAGGCGCCTGCGAAGCGGTTGTCAAACTGCCGCCTGCCTTCAAGAGAGCCGAAATTGAGAGAATATCTGTATCCGTACTGACGGTTCAGGGAGCCGACCGGGTTTGTTATTCTGACTCTGACGAATTTACCTAACAAAGGTCATGCCCTCCCTATATTCGGCGAGATTTGCTTTGTTCGCAAACTCCCCAATTTTGAATTTATGTTATCTATTATACTTATTTTGCCTCCCGATTGCAATAGCGTCGATATAATTTTGAAAAATAGCGCCCCCACTGTGCTGACACCTTGTTAAATTTGTCGATATGTGATAAAATCAGTAATAATTGATTTTTTATCCCGGGCGCGCAGAGATGCACGACCCGGAAGGAGGGTAACTTTTGCAGAAGATACTTATCGCGGACGATGAGGCGAAGATACGCCGCATTATCAGGGATTTCCTCACCGCCAAGGGCTTTGAAACGGTCGAGGCGGAGGACGGTGCGCAGGCTCTGCGCGTTTTTGCGGAAAACAGCGATATAGCCCTGGCTGTGCTCGATATAATGATGCCGGAGATGAACGGCTGGGAGGTCTGCCGCAAGATTCGCGAAACCTCCGATGTCCCGGTCATCTTCCTGACTGCGCGCGGCGAGGAGTTCGATGAGCTCGAGTGCTTCGAGTGCGGCGCGGACGATTTCATAACAAAGCCGTTCAGCCCCACTGTGCTCGTCAAGCGTATCGAAGCGCGATTAAAGCGCACTGCGGACAACCCAACCGATAAGATAGTTATAGATGGTCTCGTTATCGATGTCGTGGCTCATTCCGTCGTCTGCGACGGGCACGAAATCGAGCTGACTCATAAAGAATACGGCATTCTTCATAAGCTCGCTTCAAACCGCGAGCGGGTGTTCTCACGCGAGCAGCTGCTCGATGATATCTGGGGCTTTGACTTCCTCGGCGATTCGAGAACGGTCGACTCCCATGTTGCGCGCCTTCGCACGAAGCTCGGCGATTGGGGCAGCTGCCACCTGCGCACGGTCTACGGCGCGGGATATAAGATAGAGGTGAACTGAGTTTGAGCCGTCGGTCGGCAAGAAAAGATGACAGAATCAGAAAATCGGGACGGCGCATGGCTTTCGAGCTCATCACCGTCCTGATAGTACTTGCCGCAATACTTGTCGCACTGCGCCCCGGCGTGCTGCTCAACTCTGTCTATGCCTTTGCGGAGATAATGAATATGCAGAGCATCCGCGAGTCGCTCGACAACGAGGATCCGGCGTCTTACGAATATTATCAGCAGTTAGCCTCTGTCTCTGACAACAACTATTATATGATTGAGGTCTTTGACCCCGACGGCAACACGGTCTATTCAAATCGCGAAAAGTTCTTGTATTCCGGCGACGGTGACAGCGTCTATTACCGAACCGCCGAGAGCATGTACACTACCGGACGCAGCGTGCGCGTGTTCGATCTTTTTGACGACAGCGCAAGCTTTGACGAATATGAATATCAGGACAGCGAGGCGAGCGGATATTACAGATACCGCGTTGAGCTCAAAAACGGTGATACCCTGCGCCTGTGGCTGCCTTATTATCAGGTCGAGCGAAATGCCCATACGGCGTCGTTTCTTCTGACTGCTTTTGCGCTGATATCAGCCGCCGTGGCGTGCGCTATTATACTCTATTCCAATCTGCGTTTCTCCCGTCCCGTTGCGGCGATGGCGGAGATAACGGAGTCCATGGCGAAGCTCGATTTCTCCAAGAAATGCGTCAGCTATCCGCAGACGGATGTTCAGAATCTCGGACAGAATATCAATATACTCTCCGAATCCCTGAGCGAAACGCTCGACGAATTGCAGGACAAAAACGAAAAACTGACCGAAGAACTTGAGCACAGCGCGCTTGTCGACGAGTCGCGAAAGAGCTTCATCGCCAATGTCTCGCATGAGCTCAAGACTCCTATAGCCATTATTCAGGGCTACGCCGAGGGACTCAAGCTCGGCATAAACAGCGACCCCGAGGGCAGCGAGGAATACTGCGACATAATCCTCGAGGAGACCGGCAAGATGAACCGCATAGTCATGGAGCTGCTAAACCTCGAAAAGCTCGAGAGCGGCTCATATGTCCCGACGTGCGAAAAGCTCGATCTGAGCGCGATGATAAAAGGTCAGCTTGCGGCGTTCTCGATGATGTTCAACGATAACGGAATAAAGCTCATCGACCGCATCCCGGACGGGTTGACCGTCCACAGCGACGAGCGGACTATACTGCTCGTGCTCCAGAACTTTCTGTCAAATGCCGTGTCGAATATCGGCGGCAAGAAGATAGTTCAGCTGACGGTTGAAGACAATCTGAACACATACAGGGTCAGCGTCTATAACTCCGGCGATCCGATAGCTGAGGACGAGCTTGACAAAATATGGTACAGCTTCTACAAATCCTCAAAGAAGCGCAAGAACGAGGATTTTCATTTCGGACTCGGTCTGCCGATAGTCAAAGCCATCCAGAAGCGGCTCGGCAGAGAGTGCGGCGTTGTCAACGAACACGGCGGCGTGCGCTTCTGGTTCGATGTGGATAAGTGAGCGAGGTTGAATAAACGGCTCAAAGATGATATAATCAAATGAAGAGTTCAACGCAAAGCGGCGATTTTATAAATATGGGAGATCTTGTTATGGCTATTAAAAACAGGAAAAAAAGAATAACGGCGAGGATATCGGCTCTGCTGCTTTCGGCGGCAATGCTCTGCTCCCTGAGCGCGTGCTCCGACCCCGTCGCCGTGACGAAAATAAAAGGCACGCCCACCGAGGCGGGCGCGGCGGAATCGACTCTGCTCCATTCCGTCGGCGATAAAGCCAATCTTCAACAGGTCGGCAAATCCGGACTTATCGAGCTGCTCTTTGACGAGAGCACATATTCCGTCTGCGTCGCCGATCTTTCCCATGACGACAGCGAAAAGCTCTGGTCTGCGCTCCCGACTCAGGAGAATTCGGGCGCCGCAACGGCGACCCTTGAAATAGTCAGCGGAGACACACTCTATAAGCTCAACACTCAGGATAACAGCGTGTCGTTCCAGAATGCCCAGTGCAGCTTTGCCGACGACGCTCTGAGTGTTACTTATATTCTCGCTCCCGACAGCGGTACGGCACACAAAGAAAAATATGATAAAGATGATATAGCTTTCAAACTTGTCGTCAATTATCAGATAAAAGACGGCAGCGTCTATGTCAGCGCAAAATATGAAAATCTCGTTGCGGATTCCGACGCAAAGCTCACGAAGCTCAGCCTTCTCAATTCCTTCGGCGCTTATTCCGAACCCCAGCAGGGCGACTATATCTTCGTCCCCGACGGCAGCGGCGCGCTCATAAAGACCGACACGAGAGACGATTCGTTTGACAGCGAACTGAGCTTCCCGATTTACGGCGGCGATGCGGCATCCGGTCACGCAAACAGCGGCACCGCAAACGCGCTTATTCCCGCATACGGCATGAAGCAGGGGAACAACGCCTTTGTCACAATAATAGACAGCGGCGATGCAATAGCCACCGTCAGCGCGGACAGAGTCAGAGGCGGCAACGATTTTTACGAAGCGGGCGTGTCGTTCGATATCACGCCCTGCACCGAATCAAAAGGAAAGTTCTATATGAGCTCCGAGTCGTATGACGGCGATATCGGACTTTGCATACGCTTCCTCGGCGGCTCGAACGCGGACTATACAGGCATGGCGGCTGCGGCTCGCGAACAGCTGATAAGGGAGAGAATACTCTCGACAAGAACGGTCGAGGAGCAGGAGTATCTGCCGCTTGATTTGACCGTTATCGGCGTCTCGGACGATACTCTGTTCTCGTTCAAGCGCCTGAATCTCGAAAAAAGAAAAGACCTTTACCGACTTTGAACAGGCTCTCGACATGCTCACGCGAATGAAGTCGAAAGGCATAAATTCAATAAAGCTGCGCTACAAAGGCGCGCTGAGCGGCGGAACGGATCAGTCGAGCATAATGACTGCGTCTCTGCTCGCCCGCCTCGGCACTCGCTCCGACCTCAAAGATCTTGCCGAATATGTCAACGCGCAGAACATGGAGATGTATCTCGATGTCAATCTGCTCTCTGCGGCAAAGGGAGACTCGTTCTCTTCCGGCAGGACTGCGGGCAGCATCTTCGGCAAAAAGGCGGAATACAATGCAATAAATAACAGTCCGCTCGGAAAAGATAAATACGCAAAGCGCATGCTCGGCATGAAGTATGTTGAAAAATCGATAATCGAGATACTCAAAGACACAAGATTTTCCCAGTTTACGGGCTTCTGCCTCAACGATGTCGGCAGTCTGCTCTATTCCGATTATAAGAACGGCTTTAACCGCCAGGAGAGCGCGGAAATGATATCCGAACAGCTCCCGTCGCTGACTGCGAATATGAAGCTAATGACCGACACGGGCAACTTCCGCGTCATAAAGAATGTCAGCTTCATTTCGCATCTGCCGACCTCCGCGTCGCAGAGCCGCTCGGCATATGTCAGCGTGCCGTTTTTGCAGCTCGTTCTCCACGGAATAGTCGGCTATTCCGGCGAGCCGCTCAACTTCAGCGAGAATGCCAAAACCTCGTTCCTGCGCTGTGTCGAATACGGTGCGAGCCCCGCTTATGAGTGGACGTATTCGGACACCTATGCAGACAAAAAGAATAAGTCCGACGAGGACAGAACGGATACAGTCGGAGTCTATTACGAAAACTGGATAGCCTCGGCTTCCGAGTTCTATGAACGCGCCGATGCGGCGCTCAAGGATCTTCAGGCTGCTCGCATGACTTCGCACAGCGAGATAATGAGCGGTGTGTTCTGCACGGAATACGACACGGGTGCAAAGATTTATGTCAACTATACGGAATCCGATGTGACCGTCAGCGGTATAACCGTCCCAGCAGGGGACTTCATCAGAATCAACTGATAACAGAAAAAGGAGTATAAAAGGAGTATAAATATGCCCTATATCAGCACTAAAACAAACATTGAACTTGCAAAAGAAAAGCAGGATGCACTTGCCGCAGAATACGGCAGGATAATCTCTCTCGTCCCCGGAAAGACAGAGCGCTGGCTCATGCTCTCGTTTGACGATAAAATCTCGATGTATTTCGGCGGTAAGGGCGATGAGCCCATGGCTTATATCGAGCTGAGCCTTTTCGGCGGCGCGTCGGATGCAGTTTATGATAAGCTGACTGCGGCTATCTGCGACGCAGTCTCCGCGGAGACGGGGATAGCTCCCGCCAATATCTATGTCAAATACGAAGAGGCTGAGCACTGGGGCTGGAACGGCTCAAATTTCTGATATTACAAAAAAACAAGGCACGAATCGAACGATTTTTCGGTTCGTGCTTTTTGTTTTTACGCGAAATTTATTGCTCGGCAAATTGACTGTGTAAGTATACAAAAATACCAAATTTATGCACGAATTATATTTCAAGTTCTGTATTGACAGTTCGAATATATCAACATATAATTAAACCAATAATAAGAAGATGGGAAACGGAGGGGCAACTTTGAAAAAGCGCGATTTGATAGTGACGCTTTTGTATTTTCTTGATATGGCTGTGCTGATACTTTCGGTCATGTTTTCCATATGGATGCGAAACGAATTTCGGGTTGAAGCACTTGCGAAAGAAATCACCCGCGGCAGCTTTTGGCTGAGTGTGGTTGTGCTTGCCGTTATATATGCCTGCGTGTTCACGTTGTCGAGGACCTATCAGGTGCTCTGGGAGTATGCCTCCATGCGCGACGCGTGCATAGTTGCGGTGTGTGCCATGAGCTCGTCGATAGCTTTCGCTCTTATCCGCACTGCGCTGAAATTTCCGGATTTTGCGCCGAGCATATATATTATGGCGGTACTGCTTTCGGGCGCAGGCGTGGTGGCTGTCAGAATGGTGCTCAGAACGCTCAGACGCAAGCCGTGGAAGGGCATTACGCCCAAGTCGAACCGCAACAACACCATGATAATCGGTGCCGGCGACGCTGCAAATATATTGATCCACGAGATAAAAAGCAAGTCCCGCTATGGAATATTATCCGGTTTGTATTCTTGATGATTCGCCGGATAAAAGCGCAGCACTGTATACGGTGTTAAAGTCATAGGCAAATGCGATAAGATAGAGGAAGTTGCCGAAAAATATAATATCAAGACCATAATCTTCGCCATTCCGTCTGCGACCCGGAACGCAAGGCGAGATACTTCGGCGCTGCTCAAAGACCGGTTGTGTCGTTAAGACGCTCCCGAGCATTCGGACAGATGATAGATAAGAAGATGGGACTTTCAAATATCCGTTCCATCAATATAGAAGATCTTCTCGGCCGTCCGCCGATAAAAATAAAGCTCGATTCCGTCATGGACTATGTCAGCGGAAAGACGGTTCTCGTCACGGGCGGCGGCGGATCGATAGGCAGCGAGCTCTGCCGTCAGATAGCGGAGCATTCGCCGCACAAGCTCATAATTTTCGATATCTATGAGAACAACGCTTATAATATCCAGAACGAGCTTCTGCGCACTCATCCGGAAGTCGATGTCAAGGTGCTCATAGGCTCCGTCAGAGACAGCAAACGCCTTGAATCCGTGTTTGCAAGATATCATCCGAATATCGTCTACCATGCCGCGGCGCATAAGCATGTGCCTCTTATGGAGGACAACCCCAACGAAGCTGTCAAGAACAATGTTTTTGGCACTCTCAAAACCGTTCGCGCGGCGGACAAGTTCGGCACGGAACGCTTTGTGCTTATCTCAACAGATAAGGCTGTCAACCCCACGAATATCATGGGCGCGACAAAGCGTATCTGCGAGATGATAGTCCAGACCTACAATAAGCATTCGGATACCGAGTTTGTCGCCGTTAGATTCGGCAATGTCCTCGGCTCGAACGGCTCGGTTATCCCGCTTTTCAAGGATCAGATAGCAAACGGCGGTCCTGTAACCGTCACTCACAAGGATATCATCCGTTATTTCATGACCATCCCCGAGGCTGTGTCCCTTGTTCTTCAGGCGGGCGCTTCCGCAAAGGGCGGCGAGGTATTTGTGCTCGATATGGGTGAGCCTGTGAAGATAGTCGATCTCGCGGAGAATATTATCAGACTTTCGGGCTATACGCCATATAAGGACATTGATATAAAATTCATCGGTCTGCGTCCGGGTGAAAAGCTCTATGAAGAGCTGCTCATGGACGAAGAGGGACTTGAGGCGACCGCGAATAATCTCATACATATCGGAAAGCCCATTGATATAAATGAGGATGATTTTTTTGCGGGTCTCGAGGAACTCAGCGAGATAATGTATGATGACAATGCCGATGTGCGTAGGGTCGTCAAGAAAATAGTCAAAACATACAAAGAGCCGGGCAAGGATACTCCCGCCGTCACTTTCCTCAAGAAAGAGGAGGAGATGGTGCTCGAGAGCGAGCGCGTCGCCGTGCCCGTGGAATAAAAATGTTATCAGCAGTACGACTTTTTGCCGTATTGCTGATTTTTTATGCGCAAAAGTTGCTTGAATATTCAAAAAAACGCTTACTTTTCGTTATTTTTTATATGACTGATATAAATCTGTTTTCAACACAAAAGACTGTTGAAAATTTTCATATATATTGGTATAATTAAAGATAGGTAAATGCGCCCTCGTGCTGCACGGCGCAGGATTCTTTCTGGAGGGATAATTTTTGTATAAAGGTGTCAAAAGAGCTCTCGATGTAACATTTTCTCTCATAGGCACGGCTGTGTCCTCGCCGATCCTTCTCGCCGTCGCTGCGGCGGTGAAGCTCGATTCAAAAGGTCCCGTGATTTTCAAGCAGGAGCGCCTCGGAAAAGACGGAAAAGTTTTTGAAATGTACAAGTTCCGCTCGATGTGCGTCGGTGCGGAGCATATGGGAACGGGTCAGTATTCGTATAAGGGCGACAGCCGCGTGACTCGCGTCGGAAAAATAATAAGAGCGACCAGCCTTGATGAGCTGCCGCAGTTCATAAATATTCTCAAGGGCGATATGAGCTTTATCGGTCCGCGCCCGACGCTCACATATCATCCGTGGAAGCTCGAAGAATATACCGATTTTCAGCGCAGACGCTTTGAAGTGCGCCCGGGAATAACGGGTCTTGCGCAGGTTCACGGCAGAAAAGCGATAGACTGGAACGACAGAATAAAGTACGATGTCGAATATGTCGACAATCTCTCTCTCGGACTCGATTGCAAAATTCTGTTCCAAACCGTCTGGAATGTCCTGACGATGAAGGATAACGACAATGTCGGCAAAACTTCTCAGACGAAGGAGAACAAAGATGCTTAAGCTGATGTACATAACAAACAGTCCCGAGGTCGCTTCGATAGCGGACGGAGCGGGCGTTGACAGAATATTTATCGATCTCGAACAGTACGGCAAAGAGAAACGCCAGAAAAACTGGGATTCCGTGAAGTCGAAGCACAGCATTTCGGATATCCCGAAAGTGAAATCGGCGGTCAAAAACCGCGCAGATATTCGTGCGCACCGACCCGATTTTTGACGGCTTTTCTGATGAACTCGAAGGCGTTCTCGCCTGCGAGCCCGATGTTGTCATGCTGCCGTATTTCAAAACCGTCCGCGAGGTCGAGACTTTTATAAAAGCGGTCGACGGCAGAGCGACCACTTCGCTTTTGCTTGAAACCAAGGAAGCCGCAGAGCAGATAGACGATATAATCTCCGTCGGCGGCATTGATGAAATACATATCGGTCTCAACGACCTCTCCCATTCCTACGGCAAAAAGTTCCTCTTTGAGGAGCTGGCGGACGGCACTGTGGACAGACTCGTTGAACGCTTCAAAGCCGACGGGATCAAGAACTACGGATTCGGCGGAATAGCTTCGCTCGGAAGCGGGCTTCTGCCGGCAGAGATGATAATCCCCGAGCATTACAGGCTCGGCTCGAACTGCGCGATACTTTCCCGCGCATTCTGCGATGTATCAAAGGTCGGCGATATCGATGAGATACGCCGCATCTTCGACGAGGGTGTGAGCGCAATACGCGATTACGAAAAAAAGTGCGCCGCCATGAGCGAACAGGAGCTTTCGGAAAATTCCGCGGCTCTCAAACAGCGCGTTGAAGAAATAGTCAGCAATATGCAGCAGTAAAACGATTGGAGAATAACCGATGAAAGTTTTATTCGTCGCCACGGTGCGCAGCCATATCGGGCAGTTTCATATGCCGTTCATCCGCGAGCTCAAAGCCCACGGAGCCCAAGTCGATGCCGCGTTCAAGGACAATTCCGCGGATAAGCCTGGACTCGATCTGTCGGCAATCGACAAAACATTTGAAATCCCGTTCGAGCGTCAGCCTCTGAGACCCGATAACATAAAGGCATATAAAACGCTCAAAAAAGTTATCGACAGCAACAACTATGACGCCATACATTGCCACACTCCCATGGGCGCGGTCATTGCCCGCCTGACGGCAAAGGGTGCTCGCAAAAAGGGAACAAAAGTAATTTATACGGCGCACGGTTTTCATTTCTTCAAAGGCGCGCCGCTCAAGAATTGGCTGTTCTTTTATCCTGTTGAAAAGTATCTTTCAAAATACACCGACTGCCTTATAACCATAAACAGCGAGGATTATGCCCTCGCGCATGAGAAAAAGTTCAGAGCCGGAAAGATATATCAGGTTCATGGCGTCGGTGTTGAGCTTGACCGATTTAAGGCGGTCGACGACGAAGAAAAAGCGAGACTCAGAGCTGAATACGGCTACGACAACGATACATTTATTATGATCTATCCCGCCGATCTCTCGGTCAGAAAGAACCAGCCGATGCTCTTCGACGCGCTTCAAAAAAATAGTGCAGAAGAACAAAAATGTGAAGCTGCTCCTGCCCGGTCAGCCGATAAGGCTCGAGGAGTATAATCAGATGGTCGCCGAGCGCGGTATCGCCGAAAATGTCGATTTTCTCGGCTATCGCCGCGATATAAATAACCTCGTGGGTCTGAGCGATCTGTCGGTCGCGTCGAGCTTCCAGGAGGGTCTGCCGATAAACCTTATCGAGGCTATGGCTATGGGCAATCCGATAGTCGCCACCGACGTGCGCGGCAACAATGATGCAGTCGAAGATGGGGTCAACGGATATCTCGTTTCCGTCGGCGACAGCGGGATGATGGCGGAAAAAATACTCGAGCTTATGAACGACCGCGAGAAGCTTCGCACATTCGGCGAAAACGGTCTCGATATGGTCAGGGATTTTTCGACCGAGAATGTCAACCGCGAGATGCTGACTATCTACAGCAATCTCGGACTCATCTGAGAATAGGGGCTGCAATATGAGAATACTGCATTTTGTGCCGGATATAGGTGTCGCAAACGGCGTGATGAGCGTTGTGCTCAACTATTTTCGCGCGATGCCGGAAGATATAAAATTTGACATAATGTATTTCAAGGAGTGCGAGCGCGACAGACGCGCCGAGATAGAAGCACTCGGCGGGCGCGTGTTCAGAATAAATACGCCCGGAATAAAAAGCTTTGTCTCGTCCGAGCTTGACGGCTTTTTTGAAGAGCATAAGGGCGAATATGCGGCGGTACATATCCATGCGCCGTATATGACCTGCCTCATCGCTCCGAAAGCGAAAAAACACGGGATAAAAAAAGTGGCGGCGCATTGCCACTCAACACTGTTTTCATTGAATCCCGATAACCTGCGAAGAAATCAGCTGCTCAATGTCCCGACACGCTTTCTCGCGGACAAGCTTTTCGCCTGCGGCCGCGAAGCGGGGCGCTACTGGTACGGCAAGGACAGCCGATTCACAGTTCTCCCGAATGCCATCGACTGTGCTTCATATGCCTTTTCCTCGGAAAAGCGCAGCGTGGCGCGCGATGAATTCGGAATAGGTGACAGCACGCTTGTTGTCGGTCATGTCGGCGTGACAAGTCCGCCGCTGAAGAATCACCCTTATCTTTTGCGCGTGTTTGCCGAGATAAAGAAAGAACACCCGGATGCAGTGCTCCTAATGGCGGGCGCGGAGGAGACGGATGAACTCAAAGAGCTCGCCGAGGATCTCGAAATATCCGAGAGCGCGCATTTTCTCGGCAGACGATCTGATATTTCCCAGTTGCTCAGCGCAATGGATGTTTTTATATTCCCGTCGTTCAGAGAGGGCTTGCCCGTCTCGGTCGTCGAAGCGCAGGCGGCAGGGCTCCCGGTGCTCATGTCCGACACCGTGACTGATGAAGTCTGTATTACAGATCATATAAAGCGCCTGTCGATCGACGCCGACCCGAAGGTCTGGGCGAAAGAAATCGAAACAATGCCCGACGATCTGCGCGCCTCCGCGTTTGAAAAAGTCAGAGACTGCGGCTGGGACATAAATAAATGCGCAAAGACACTTGTTGAATTTTACGAAAGGTGAGTTGGCTATGGCGGCAAAAAGAGTATTGATAGTTCTCGGAAAACTCAAACGCGGCGGTGCGGAGACTCTTGTTATGAATATTTATCGCACCATTGACAGATCCGTTGTGCAGTTTGATTTTGTTGTACATACTCCCGATCGTTATGATTATGACGATGAGATTGAATCTCTCGGCGGAAAGATATATAGATTTCCACAGTATAATGTGATTAACCATTTTGAATATAAGCGCTGCTGGAACAGATTTTTTGCAGAGCACCCTGAATACAGAATAATCCATGCGCATATGACGGGTTCTGCAAGCGTGTTTCTGCCGATTGCTAAGAAGTACGGTCTTGTAACAATAGCGCACAGCCACATAGCTCTGTCTCAAAAGGGTATAAGGCAGAAGGTGATCGACCTTTATCGCCTTCCGCTAAAGAATCAGGCAGATTATTTGTTCGCCTGTTCAAACGATGCCGGTGTATGGATGTTCGGGGAGAAAGCAACAACGCGTGACAACTATTATATCATCAGAAACGGTGTCGATACGGATAAATTTGCTTTCTCTTCTGATAAGCGCGATAGAATTAGAGGGGAACTCGGACTTGACGGGAAATTTGTTATAGGCAATGTCTCGCGTTTTCATATTCAGAAGAATCATTCTCTCCTCATCGATGTTTTTGCCGAGATTAAAAAGGAAAACAGCAATGCTGTTTTGCTTCTTGTCGGCGACGGCGATCTGCGCGGAGCGATAGAGGAAAAAGTGAAGTCTCTTGGACTTGCTGACAGTGTGATATTTACGGGTGTACGCACTGATATCGATTGTATACTCAGCGCAATGGATGTTTTTATAATGACTTCGTTCAACGAGGGGCTTCCGGTGTCGCTTGTTGAAGCTCAGGCATCCGGATTGCATATAGTCGCGACTGATACAATATCTTCGGAGATAAATCTTACTGATCTTGTTGAGTTTTGTTCTCTCGACGATTCGCCGAAAAAGTGGGCTTGTAGCGCTTTGAAATATGCCGACGGATATGAGCGTAGAAATACAAAGGCGGAGATAGCCGCGTCGGGATACGATATAGTATCAACGACGGAAGAACTTAAACAATTCTATCTTAAAAACTGGCACGAATAACGGGGGGACACGATGGAAAACAGGGTGATCGAATTCGGATATTCATCTAATCTTGGCGGAGTTGAGGTGTTTATTAAAAACATTATTATGAATACTTCAATCCCTATAGATTTGGTGGCAACAACGCAGGACAAGATCCCTTTTGAAGACGAATTTGTCGCAAATGGAAGTCGGATATTCAGAATACCGAACAGGCGTTCTGCACCGATGGAATATAAGCGTAATATTGAGAATATTCTGCGTGAACATCCGGAGATAAAAGCGGCTCATGTTCATCTCAATTCATGCAGCAGCATCGAAGCACTCGAGGCGGCGAAAAAAGTTGGCATGCAGTGTATTGCACACAGCCACAGTTCCAATTCGAACTTCAATAAACTTACAAAAACACTTCACACTATAAATAAAAAAAGACTTAATAAGCTTGCCGATGTCAGATTGGCGTGCTCCGATGCGGCGGGACATTTTACTTTTTGGCAACAGCAATTTTGAAGTCATGAAAAAACGGTATCGATACCGAAAAGTTTTCGTTCAATCACGCGTATCGCGACGAGATAAGGCGTGAGTTTGATATTGGTGATCGGTTTATGCTCTGTCATGTTGGAATGTTTGCACCGGTGAAAAATCAT
>ENA-OQET01000554-OQET01000554.1-human-gut-metagenome-genome-assembly--contig:-NODE-554-length-19545-cov-4.359821_pt1 | contig 19545 bp, 16 predicted proteins | sample MGYA00242800_ERZ504645 | MGnify/ENA primary metagenome ERZ504645 (study PRJEB26092, sample SAMD00036308) | human gut metagenome | host: Homo sapiens | study: EMG produced TPA metagenomics assembly of... | reverse complement strand
ACATTGAGGTTCTGGAGCTTAAAACGAAATACCCGCAGGGTGCCGAGCGTATGCTGATCTATGCAGCAACGGGACGAAAGGTAAATTCCTCCATGCTGCCGGCGGACGCGGGCTGTATCGTGGATAACATTGATACCGTGACCGCTATTTACCAGGCAGTCCGCTTCGGCGAACCGCTGATGAGCCGTATCGTTACCGTGACAGGAGATGCCGTACAGAATCCGTGCAACTTTGAAGTGCCGGTCGGCATGCTCTTATCCGAACTTTTAGAGCAGGCAGGCAGTCTGAAACATGAGGCAGCCAAGATCATCTGCGGCGGTCCGATGATGGGAAAAGCCCTGTTTATAATGGAGGTTCCTGTAACCAAGACAACATCTGCACTGACCTGCCTCACCGAGGATGAAGTATCTGCGCTGGCACCATCTGCCTGCATCAATTGCGGACGCTGCGTTTCTGTCTGTCCGGGTCAGATTCTTCCGGCCCGCCTTTCCGTTTTTGCGGAGCACGGAGAGGAAGAGAAGTTCCTGAAATACGGCGGAATGGAGTGCTGTGAATGTGGCTGTTGTTCCTTTATCTGCCCGGCAAGACGTCCGCTGACGCAGGAGATCAGCTCAATGCGTAAAGTGCTTCTGGCAAAGAGAAAGAAGAAATAGGGGGATCTTACATATGAATGGATTATTACACGTATCATCTTCCCCACACGCGCGGTCCAAGGTGACGACAGACAAAATCATGTTTGCCGTCCTGCTTGCCCTTGCCCCGGCAGCCTGCGTGGGAATCTGGAATTTCGGCCTTCGGGCGCTGCTTCTGATTGTGATTTCGATGGCAGTCTGTCCCCTGACGGAATATCTGTATGAAAAAGGAATGAAGAAACCGGTGACGATTGCCGACGGCAGTGCACTGGTAACCGGCCTTCTGCTGGCCATGAACATGCCGGTGCAGGCGCCTCTTTGGATGCCGGTGATCGGCGGTGTGTTTGCAATTCTCGTCGTAAAACAGCTTTTCGGCGGTCTTGGCCAGAACATTATGAACCCGGCGCTTGCAGGAAGATGCTTTCTTTTGATTTCCTTCCCGGGCCATATGACCAATTTCGCCGCTCCGGCAGCCGCACATCTTGTGGATACCGTATCCGGTGCGACACCGCTTGCCGCAGCAAAAGCAGGAGAGCAGGTGAATCTGCTGTCCATGTTCCTTGGAAACACGACAGGAACCATCGGCGAGACTTCCGCGCTTGCCCTTCTGATCGGCGGAATTTTCCTTGTCTGCATCCATGTGATTGACCTCAACATTCCGCTCATTTACATCGGAACCGAGCTTTTATTCGCCCTGCTTTTCGGCGGCCACGGCTTTGACATCAATTTCCTTGGCGCGCATCTTTTGGGCGGCGGTCTGATGCTCGGCGCATGGTTCATGGCAACCGATTACGTTACCCGCCCGATCACAAAGAAGGGACAGTATATCTATGCGGTCATTTTAGGACTTCTGACCGGCGTATTCCGTATCTTTGGAAATTCGGCAGAGGGCGTTTCCTATGCCATCATCTTTACCAACCTTCTGGTTCCGCTTATTGAGCGCGTGACCGTGCCGGTTGGATTCGGAAGAGGAGGCAAGAAAAAAGCATGAACAAAATCATAAAAAACGCACTGATTCTTGCGGCGATCACGCTGATTGCCGGATTGCTTCTCGGGGCGGCACATCAGGTAACCCTGGAGCCGATCCAGAAACAGCAGGAGAAAGAAAAACAGGAATCCTGTCAGAACGTATTCCCGGAGGCAGCTTCCTTTGAAGAAGTAACAATGAGCGATGCAGAACAGGCAGAGCTTACGGCAGCACTGATCGGCCACGGTTTTGAAGCACAGACGATTGACGAACTGCTGCTTGCAAAAGACGCATCCGGCGCGACGATCGGCCTGGTTGAGATCATCTCCACAACCGAAGGCTATGGCGGCGGCATGCAGTTCTCGATGGGAATTGCATCGGACGGAACGACAAAAGGAATCTCTTTCCTGTCACTTTCCGAGACGGCCGGCCTTGGTATGCGTGCCGACACAGACGATTTCAAGAATCAGTTCAAGGATAAAAACGTAGAAGCATTCTCCTACACAAAATCCGGCGCATCCGCGGATGATGAAATCGATGCGCTGAGCGGAGCAACTCTGACAACGAACGCTGTAACAAACGGTGTCAATGCAGGAATCTGCTGTTTTAACTACTGCAACGAATCCGGTCTGCTTTCCGGAGAGGGAGGGAACTCATGAGAAAAGATACGCCGCTGGAACGGCTTTATAATGGTATCATAAAAGAAAACCCGACCTTCGTCATGATGCTGGGTATGTGTCCGACGCTTGCGGTTACCACTTCTGCAAAGAACGGTATCGGCATGGGCCTTGCGACGATGGTCATCCTGACCGCCTCCAACCTGATGATTTCCCTGCTTCGAAAAATCATCCCGGACGGCGTGCGTATGCCAGCATACATCGTTGTTGTGGCATCGTTTGTAACCATCGTGGAATTTTTGATGGAAGGTTTTATTCCGGCACTCTATTCCGCCCTTGGCATCTACATCCCGCTGATCGTTGTAAACTGTATCATCCTGGGACGCGCCGAGGCATATGCTGGAAAACATGGTCCGATCCCGTCTTTATTTGATGGTATCGGCATGGGCCTTGGATTTACCGTCGGCCTGACCCTGATCGGTATGTTCCGTGAGCTGATCGGAGCCGGAACCCTGTTCGGTATCCAGGTAATGCCGAGTGCTTACGAGCCGGTCAACATCTTCATCATGGCGCCGGGTGCATTCCTTGTGCTGGCAATGCTCGTTGCGGTGCAGAACCGCATCAAACGCCAGAAGTCAGAGAAAACCGGAAAACCGGCAGTCCCGGCAGAAGAGACCGGCTGTATGGCATGCGCCAATAAGGCATACTGCCAGGCTGTGAAAGGAAAGGAGGAAGCGAAATGAAAGAACTGATTTTAATTGCGATCGGTGCGGCGCTGGTGAACAACGTTGTCTTAAGCCAGTTCCTCGGCATCTGTGCTTTCCTCGGTGTTTCCAAAAAGATGGATACGGCGGCCGGCATGGGCGGAGCGGTTATTTTTGTCCTCACGATTTCTTCATTTGTGACAAGTCTGATTTACAAATTTATCCTGGCACCGGCAGAACTTGATTATCTGAAAACGATCGTTTTCATTCTTGTCATCGCGGCGCTGGTACAGCTCGTTGAGATGTTCCTGAAAAAGACGATTCCGTCTCTGTATCGAGCGCTCGGCGTTTACCTTCCGCTGATTACAACAAACTGCGCGGTACTCGGTGTGGCACTCATCAACGTACAGAAGGATTACACGATTCTGCAGGGTACGGTTTACGGTCTGGCAACCGCAATCGGCTTTACGATTGCCATGGTGCTGATGGCCGGCCTGCGGGAAAAGATGGAGTACAACGATATCCCGGAGTCATTCAAAGGAATGCCGATCGTTCTTCTTACGGCTATGCTGATGTCAATGGCATTTATGGGATTTTCCGGAATGATCTAGGAGGGATGAAGAGATGAATGGTATTTAGCAGCCACCCTGATGGTGGGTGGAACCGGCCTTTTGATTGGTATTCTCCTTGGAATTGCCGGAAAGAAGTTTTATGTGGAAGTGGACGAGCGCGAGACGAAGGTCCGTGAAGCGCTGCCGGGCAACAACTGCGGCGGCTGCGGTTACCCGGGCTGTGACGGAGCGGCGGCTGCAGTGGTAAAGGGTGAAGCCCCGATTTCGGTCTGTCCGGTCGGCGGTTCTCCGGTTGCGGCAGCGATCGGTGCCATTATGGGACAGGAAGCCGGAGCACAGGAGCGCAGAAAAGCAGTGGTACGGTGCGCCGGTACGTGTGACGTGGCAAAGAACAAGTATGAATACACGGGTGCAAGGGACTGCTCCTACGCCGTTTTTGTACCGGGCGGCGGTCCGAAGAGCTGCGGAAACGGATGTCTTGGTTTTGGAAACTGCGTGAAGGCATGTAAGTTTGATGCGATCCATATTGAAAACGGCATTGCCGTTGTGGACGGCGAAGCGTGCAAGGCATGCGGTGCCTGCGTGAGGGCCTGTCCGAGAAATCTGATCGACCTGATTCCGTATGAGCAGAAGATCACGGTGAAATGCCGCTCAACCGAGAAGGGCAAGGCGGTGATGGCAGCGTGTGAGATCGGCTGTATCGGATGTAAGAAGTGCGAGAAGAACTGCCCGTCGGATGCAATTCACGTTGTGGACCAGCGCGCGGAGATCGACCCGGCAAAATGTACGGGCTGCGGCCTCTGCGCGGAGAACTGCCCGCGGAAGTGTATTATGGTAGAAAAATAAAAATGAGAAATTCCATGCTGTGGGAGGGAACTTCTGCGGCGTGGAATTTTTGCTTTTCGGTGATATCGTGTTAGCCAATGCCGGGGGTGGCTGGCTTGACTTGAATTTGGGAAAATGATAAACTGAAAGTCAGAAAACGAGGGGCGAAAAGCTAAAAAAATATAAAATGGCAGAAAGGACGGGGCAAAAGTATGACAATGACAATGGATGAACTGATGAAAGTGCTCGATATGCAGGAGGATATTCTGCAGTTTACGCATTTTACAAATGCAGACGCATGGGAACTGGGAACGATGATCCTGATGGAGGCAAGACGGCGCGGAGCGCAGGTTGGCATCATGATCCGCAGAAGCAACGGGGAAGTTGTATTCCAGTATTGTGATAACGGCATTACGCCGCACAATGTGGAGCTGATGAGACGGAAGAGCAATTCGGTGCTTCTGACGGAGCGGAGTTCGCTGCAGCTCTACATGGCAGCGACGAATGCGCCGGAGAGCGTAAAACAGATGGTACTGGACCCGAAGGAATACGCAATGCTGGGCGGAGGTTTTCCGATCTGCGTGGAAGAAGTCGGCGTTGTGGCAACCGTAGCAGTGTCCGGCATGGGACAGGTTTCGGATCATGATGTGATTGTGAAATGCATCAGCAAATATTTGCATATCGATGAAGTACCGAGAATCAGAACTGTATGAAAATGATGATTGAAACTAAATTTTGTGTATGATACAATGTCACCGGCAAAAAGACATGACAGTTCCATCAGGGACAACAAAACCCCCGTGAGCGGCAACTCACGGGGGTTGGTTTATGTCAGCAGGTTTTGCATATCTTCCGGCAGTGGTGCGTGGAAGTTTAAGGGTTCTCCGGTGATCGGATGGACGAAGGAGAGCGATGCAGAGTGAAGTGCTTGGCGGGGGAAAGTGCCGGGAGTTTTGTTGTAGAGGGTATCGCCGAGCAGCGGATGGCCGATGTAAGCCATGTGGACGCGGATCTGGTGGGTGCGGCCGGTTTCGAGATTGAGTTCGAGGTGGGAGAAAACGGAGCAGTGCGCGAGGGTGCGGTAATGGGTTACGGAGCGCTCGCCGGAGGCAAAGTCGACGGTGCGCTGGATGAGGGAGCCGTTGAGGCGGGCGATCGGGGCGTCGATGGTGCCGGATGCAGCGGTTTCGCCGAGGGCGAAGGCCTGATACGTGCGGTGGATTTCGCGGGAGCGCATGGCCTGGGAGAGAACGGCGGCGCTTAAGGCGTGCTTGGCGAGCACGATAAGGCCGGTGGTGTCGCGGTCGAGGCGGTTGATACAGCGGTAGACGAAGGGTTCACCTTTCTGTTCAAAATACCATGCAATGCCGTTTGCCAGCGTATTTTCATAATTTCCAATCGACGGATGAATCGGCGTATCAGCGGGTTTATCCACAACGAGGATGTCGTCATCCTCATACACAACCGAAAACGGAACCGGCCGCGGCAGAATTCCGTCGGAGGGTTCTGTTTCGACAAGGTGCGTTTCGATCACATCCCCGGCGTGCACGGCCTGGCTCGTCCAGGCGCGGACGCCGTTTCGGAAAATGCCGTCCTCTGTGCGTTTTAAGCCCGTAATAATATGGCGCGAATATCCATGCCGGCGGAGAAACCATTCCACAGTCAGATTTTCCCGTTCCTCCTCCGGCGAAACCACATATGTAAACCTGTGTCCCATACACAAAACCTCCGTTTCTATAGCTTTTTTATCGAATGAACCCTGTCATTTCGGGGCAAAATTTCAAAAAGAGACTTTCCCAGTCTTTCGCAAGTATAGCCGAAAACAGATGGAAAAGCAAGAAACTTACCTTTCTATATCGAAAATATAAAAAAGTATAAAAGGTTTCATGAAATGTCAGAATTTGATTGATTTTAGCGAAAGAAAAGTTTATGCTACTAAAAAAGAAGAAAATCAAGAAACAGGAGGGGATACAGATGAAGCAGGTGCAAAAAACCGAAAAAAGCCCATGATTTTTTTCATTATGTGATTGCGCTGATCGTCATTCTGCTGTTAAATCTTCTGCTTTTCCCGAGACTTCTCGAGCCAAAAGTAACAGAAGTTGATTACGGAAAATTTTTTGCAGATGGTAGATAACAACGAAATCAGCGAGTCCAGATCCAGTCAAATGAGATTATTTTCAGCGACAAATCAAGCCCGGCGAATTATTATAAGACGGGTGTGATGAATGATTACAAGCTGGTAGATCGTTTATATGAGGCAGGTATTACCGAATTCGGAACGCCGATCATAGAGCAGATGTCGCCACTCATGGAATTTCTTTTAACATGGGTAATACCGATCGTTGTGATGGTTGCGCTCGGACAGTGGCTGATGAAACGCATGACGAGCAAGATGATGGGTGGCATGGGAAATGCGATGAGCTTTGGAAAGAGCAACGCCAAGGTTTATGTACAGTCCGAAACCGGCATTAAATTTGCAGATGTTGCCGGAGAGGATGAGGCAAAAGAAATTTTACAGGAGATTGTTGACTTCCTGCATAATCCCAAAAAATATGAAGAAATTGGTGCAAAAATGCCGAAAGGAGCACTGCTTGTCGGCCCTCCAGGAACCGGTAAAACGCTGCTTGCAAAGGCAGTAGCCGGAGAGGCAAATGTTCCGTTCTTCTCCATTTCCGGTTCTGAGTTTGTCGAGATGTTCGTCGGCATGGGAGCTGCGAAGGTGCGTGACCTGTTCCAGCAGGCAAATGAGAAAGCACCGTGTATCGTCTTTATCGATGAGATCGATACCGTCGGCAAAAAACGTGACGGCGGCGGATTCTCCGGAAACGACGAGCGTGAGCAGACCCTGAACCAGCTGCTTACCGAGATGGATGGATTCGATGGAAAGAAAGGCGTTGTCATTCTGGCAGCGACGAACCGTCCGGATTCCCTGGACCCGGCACTTCTTCGTCCGGGCCGTTTCGACCGCCGTGTGCCGGTTGAACTGCCTGACTTAAAAGGCCGTGAGGAAATCCTGAAAGTCCATGCGAAAAACATCCGCGTGGGCGACAATGTCGATTACAATGCGATCGCACGTATGGCATCCGGTGCTTCTGGTGCAGAACTTGCCAATATGATCAACGAGGCAGCACTCCGTGCCGTCCGTGATGGAAGAAAATTCGTCACCCAGGCGGATCTGGAGGAGAGCGTTGAGGTTGTCATCGCCGGATACCAGAAGAAGAATAAGATCATGACCGACAAAGAGAAACTGATCGTTTCCTACCACGAGGTCGGCCATGCACTCGTCGCAGCACTGCAGAGCCATTCCGCTCCGGTTACGAAGATCACCATTATCCCGCGTACGTCCGGCGCCCTCGGCTATACGATGCAGGTGGATGAAGATGAGCACAACCTGATGAGCCGCGAAGAGCTGGAAAACAAGATTGCAACGCTGACCGGCGGCCGTGTGGCAGAGGATCTGGTGTTTCATTCCATCACGACAGGTGCTTCGAACGATATCGAGCAGGCAACGAAGGTGGCAAGATCCATGATCACCCGCTTCGGTATGAACGAGGAATTTGGTATGGTTGCATTTGAGACGGTAACGAACCAGTACCTCGGCGGTGACACTTCCCTGGCATGCTCCGAATCGACAGCAGCACAGATTGATGAGAAGGTTGTTGCAGCAGTCAGAAAACAGTACGACAAAGCAGAGCAGCTCTTAAAAGATAACATGCCGAAACTCCACGAGCTGGCAAAATATCTGTATGAGAAAGAGACAATCACAGGTGATGAGTTTATGGAAATCCTGAATTTATCCCCGGATCAGCTCACGACAACGAGAATGGAAACAAACTAAAAAGCGATAAAAGCAGATGAGAATCCCGCGTTTCAAGGCGACTTCAGCCTTGCGCGGGATTCTTTCTTGTGCTATAATGCTGTAATGCGAAATTATGACACAAAAAGACAGATTTTTTTAAGATAGACCAAGAGAACATAAGGAGAAACGCAATGAAGAAAAAACAGGCATGGAAAGTGATGGGTGCTGTCCTTGCGGGCACACTGGTATTTTCCGATGCAGTTCCGCTTCGTGCCAGCGCATCGGCAGGAACGGAAAAAAGCGCAGTACAGAACGAAACTGTCTCCGGAACGGAGAACGGTACAGAGACAAAGACAAAACGGGCAGCCGTTTATGTGAATCTGAAAAACCGGCGATGATACGGCAGACGGTACAACGGCAGAGACAGCAGTAAAAACCGTGGAAAAAGCACAGGAGCTTCTTGCAGTTGCAGCGGCAGAACTGCAGGCGGACGGGAAAACAACCGAAAAAAACACTGCTGCAGATACCAGCAAAACGGCAGCGGAGGAAGCAGCAGAAAAAATATCTGGTATTCGTCGGAATGGATGAAAAAGAGCTGGAAACGTATCGAAAGAAACAGCAGAAAACAGACTTTTTGGGAAGAGTAACAGATACCGTTTTTGCGGCAGATGAAATCGTGGTGACAGAAGCCGGATATGAGGCTGTTCTGGCAGCAGAAAAAGCAAAAGAAACGGTTTCGGAAACACCAACGCTTGCGCCAGGCGAGTCTCCGGCACCGGATGCGGCAGAAGATACCGTAACACCAACTCCGGGTCCGACGGAAACGCCGGATGCAGAGCCAACCGCAGAACCAACGGTGACCCCGGACGCAGAACCGACCGTAACGCCGGACGCAGAGCCGACCGTAACGCCGGCGGAGGAACCAACGGCAACTCCGACACCGGATGCGGACAACGGAGAAGATACAGGGGATACACCAACGGCAGCGCCGACACCGGATGCGGAACCGACCGTAACGCCGGAAGTAACTCCGACGACAGCACCGGGCGAGAATACCGATGACAGTGAAAATCCGGAGAATCCGGAAACTCCGGCAGAAGATCCAACCGTGACACCTGCCCCGGATGATACAGCAAAAGACGATCCTGCAGCAGATGATACAAACCAGGACGATACAAACCAGGATAACCAGAACGGAACGGGAAATGATGCATCATCGGACCAGTGGAAACAGGATGAAAATCTGGATGACCTTGTAAAAGATGAAATTCAGAAAGAAAACGAAACCGTAAAAAATTTCGATGAAATTTCCAATCCATCCAGGTACGGACAGCACAGAAGACGGACTATCTGATCTCCAATGTCTCTCTTTTGATCCAGCCGGTGGCAGTAAGTCTGTCCAGAAGCCTTGTATCAGAGGAGCAGACGGAAACAGCAGAAGCTGAGACGGCGGACGAAGGCGAGCATGAACTGCTTGCAGCTGCAGAGCAGAAATCCAACCTGAGTGCAGGTGAAATGACAGCAAGTGCAGCCGATGACGTAAGTACGCTGCGTGCCGCAGGAACGATCCTTGTAGGACCGGACAACTACGGAACGAATAAGACATCCACTCCGACTCCGACAGCCACACCGTCGAAGAGCAGCAGTAACAACAGCTCTTCCAATTCCAATACCGGAAGCACAAAGATTCCGCAGAAGAAGACACAGACCACTGTAAGCATCCGCAGCATCCCGGTCAACACCGGCGATGAGACGATGGTGCTTCCGCTGGCGATCAGCTCCGCACTTTCTGCAGCCGTTATGTTCTGCATGGCATTCCTTCAGATGCAGGCGAAACGCGCAAAGAGCATGGCCGCATGCTGGATTCAAAAAGAATCATCCGTTTGACGAAAAATAAAGAAACAGGCATATCCGGAAAAGCCATTCCATACATTTACAGTATGGGAGGGCTTTTTCTTATGGAAGAAAAGAAAACATGGGCGGTGGGTGCGGGCAGCGGGATCAGCTGGCTGAAGGCTCTTCTCGTTTCCTATCTGATCTCGGTGCTTCTTCTTTTGCTGCTGTCGTTTCCTGCTCTGGAAATTTTCCTGGAAGGAAAGCTGGGTGCAGGCGGGCATTGTGGTGATCTATCTGGCATCAAGCGTTTTCCGGCGGAAGAATGGCAGGAAACATGGCGGGAAAACGGCGGTTTCTCTGGGGCATCTGCTTTGGAATCGGTATTTTGCCATTCTGATCATCGTCTCCGCAGTCTTCCTGCCGGGCGGATTTGCCGGAGCCGGAAGACTTCTGTGGGCGGCAGCAGTCTGTGCCGTCGGCGGAATGGCAGGCGGAATGACGGCACACGGCAGATAAAAGCGGACAAAACAGAACAATTTTTTCAAAAAACAGACTTTTAAATTGAAAAACCTATGCTATAATGGGAAGAGCTAATGGCCGAAGACTATAAAAAAGTCGCGCGTCAACTACAATGAAGGAGGAATGTGCCATGAAACACATCAAAACTTTAAATACAAAAAGCTTACAGAACACTGTAAAAAAAGGTGGATGCGGTGAGTGCCAGACATCCTGCCAGTCCGCATGTAAGACTTCTTGCACCGTAGGCAACCAGAGCTGCGAGCATAAGTAAAAGTAATCCATAAGGACGAGTAAAAGGTGTTCCCAGAACCGGTTTCGCCGGATTTGGGAACATTCCTTTTTGCCAGGCACATCCAAAAAAAGAGAGAGTTATAGAAAGGAATACCACAGTGATACATTTATATAAAAGCAATGGCTTCAACATGGTGCTGGACGTCAACAGCGGCTCCGTCCATGTTGTGGATGACTGCGTATACGATGTCCTTTCCTGCATGAACGAAGGAAAAAATGCAGAAGAGGCAGCAGAGGCGCTTAGCAGTAAATATGCCGAGCAGGACATCACCGAAGCCAGAGAAGAAATTCAGGAACTTACAGATAACGGCATGCTCTTTACAAAAGACATTTACGAAAACGCAATTGATCAGTTTTCCAACCGTCCGACCGTCGTAAAAGCACTCTGCCTCCACATTGCACACGACTGCAACCTTGCCTGTCGTTACTGCTTCGCAGAAGAGGGCGAGTATCACGGAAGACGTGCACTGATGTCCCTGGAAGTCGGCAAAAAAGCGCTTGATTTCCTGATCGCAAACTCCGGCAGCAGAAGAAACCTCGAGGTAGATTTCTTCGGCGGTGAACCGCTGATGAACTGGGATGTTGTAAAACAGCTCGTAGCCTACGGAAGAGAACAGGAGAAGTTACATAACAAGAACTTCCGTTTCACCCTGACCACCAACGGTGTTCTCTTAAACGACGAGGTCATGGAGTTCTGCAATAAAGAGATGGGCAACGTCGTATTAAGTATCGACGGAAGAAAAGAAGTTCACGATCACATGCGTCCGTTCCGCAAAGGTGCCGGAAGCTACGATCTGATCGTGCCGAAATTCCAGAAATTCGCTGAGCTTCGTCATCAGGATAAATACTATGTGCGCGGAACCTTCACGCATTACAACACAGACTTTGCAGCTGATGTTCTCCATCTGGCAGACCTCGGCTTCAAGCAGATCTCGGTTGAGCCTGTTGTAGCGCCTCCGACCGAGGACTATGCGATCCGTGAGGAAGACCTTCCGGTGATCTTCGAACAGTACGACATTCTGGCAAGAGAGATGATCAAGAGGGAAAAAGAGGGAAGAGGCTTCAATTTCTTCCACTTTATGATCGATCTGACCGGCGGACCATGTGTTTATAAACGTCTTTCCGGCTGCGGTTCCGGAACCGAGTACCTTGCGGTAACACCGTGGGGCGATTTCTATCCGTGCCACCAGTTCGTAGGACAGGAAGATTTCTGCCTCGGAAATGTTTACGAAGGCGTGAAAAAGACAGAAACTGTCAACGAATTCAAAAAATGCAACGTTTATTCCAAGAAGGAGTGCAGCCAGTGCTTTGCACGGTTCTACTGCAGCGGCGGATGCGCGGCAAACTCCTACAATTTCACAGGTAAGATCAACGATGTTTACGAGATCGGATGCAAGATGCAGCAGAAACGGATCGAGTGTGCATTGATGATAAAGGCAGCTCTGGCCGAAGATTAAAGAAAAGAGGAAAATCGCGACATGATGAAGAAGAAACAGAGTATCATCGCACTCGTCCTGGCAGCCATTGTAACAGTGCTTCTTGGATGGACGATGATCAAAGGATGGGGTCCTACCGGAACCGGTTCGATGAAGAACATCAACCTGGGTCTGGATCTGTCCGGCGGTGTCAGCATTACCTATCAGGCCGTAAAGGACAACCCGACAGACGAAGAAATGTCAGATACCCGCTACAAGCTGGAACAGCGTGCGCAGCAGTACAGCGAAGAGGCACAGGTATATCTGCAGGGCGACAACCGTATCACCATTGAAATCCCGGGTGCAACCGATGCAACCACCATTCTGGAAGAGATGGGTAAACCGGGAAGCCTGTATTTCATCAAACAGACCAACGATGACGGAACAGAAAACTACACCTACGACAGCTCGACCGGCGAGTACGTTCTGAACGGAAAAACTATCGAAGAGCTCGAGGAGGACGGCTCCGTCGTTCTGACCGGTAAAGATGTGGAGAGCGCAGAAGCCATGCATCAGCAGAACTCCACCACAAAAGCAACCGAGAGCGTCGTTCAGCTGAAAATGACCGACGAAGGAAAACAGAAATTTGCAGACGCAACCCAGGAAGCCTACAGCGCAGGAAAGAGCATCGGTATCTACTATGATGAAAAATTCGTCAGTGTACCGAGTGTAAACGCTGTGATTTCCGATGGTACTGCAGTCATCTCCGGCGGAAACATGGACTGGGATGAAGCAACCAGCCTGGCATCCACCCTCCGTATCGGTTCCCTTTCCCTGAAACTTGAGGAGATCAACTCCAGCGTCGTTGGAGCACAGCTTGGATCTGCAGCTGTTTCCACCAGCGTAAAAGCGGGAGCGATCGGCATTGTACTGATTATCCTTTTCCTTGCAATCGTATATCGCCTGCCTGGTATTGCTGCCGGATGGGCACTGCTCATCTATGTTGAGCTGAATCTGATTGCTTTAAATGCATTTGACCTGACATTGACCCTGCCTGGTATCGCAGGTGTTATCCTGTCGATCGGTATGGCGGTCGATGCGAACGTTATCATTTATGCCCGTATCGAGGAGGAGATCGGTGCCGGAAAGACGGTTCATGCGGCAATCCGCGACGGATTCAAGAAGGCAGCTTCTGCCATCCTGGACGGAAACGTGACGACCCTGATTGCAGCAGCTGTTCTGTATGCGCTTGCGAGCGGAAGTGTCCGCGGATTCGCCATGACACTTGCTCTTGGTATTGTTCTTTCCATGTTCAGCGCCATGGTTGTTTCCAGACTGCTGGTCAACAGCCTGTACGGTATGGGACTGAAGGATGCGAAATACTACGGAACCAAGAAAGAGCGCAAGGGATTTCCATTTGTGGAAAAGAGAAAGATCTTCTTCACGATCTCCTGCATTCTGCTGCTTGCCGTTCCGGCCAGCATGATTTTCATGCATCAGACAAAGGGAAGCGCACTGAACTTCGGCCTTGACTTCAAGGGCGGTACTTCCATCAACGTTCCGTTCAACGAGGATTACTCCATCGAAGAGCTGGACAAAGAGGTAGAGCCGGTTGTGGAAGGCGTGACAAAAGATTCCAATATTCAGATGACAAAGGTTGTCGGAGGCAACAATGTCATCATCAAAACACGTTCTCTGACTCTGGAAGAGCGTGAGCAGGTTTACCAGGCAATGGCAGACAATTTCGGTGTCGATACTTCTGAAATCACTTTCGACAACATTTCTTCTACTGTAAGTAAAGAAATGAGCCAGAATGCGATGAAAGCAGTTATCATCGCTGTAGTCTGCATGCTGCTGTACATCTGGATCCGTTTCCGCGACATCCGTTTCGCATCGAGTGCCATCCTTGCACTGATGCACGATATCGCCATTGTATTCGGATTCTATGTGGTATCCCGTATTTCGGTCGGCAGCACCTTTATCGCGTGTATGCTGACGATCCTCGGCTATTCCATCAACAGTACGATCGTCATCTTCGACCGTATCCGTGAGAATCTGCCGGAGTTAAAGAGAGAGCCGATCGAGTCCCTGGTTGACCGCTGCATCACGGACACCCTGACCCGAAGCATTTACAGTTCCCTCACCACCTTTATCACCATCTTTGTTCTGTTCGTGATGGGAGTTTCTTCCATCCGCGACTTTGCAGCACCTCTGATGGTTGGTATCGTATGCGGAGCTTACACTTCTGTCTGCATCACAGGTGCCCTGTGGTATGTGATGAAGCACGTTGGAAAAAACAAATATGTGCCGTCCAAAGCAGTACAGAATAAGACAAAAAATAAATAAAAGCAGCAAAAACCATAAAAAGAGAAACGCCGGACCGGAAAAGTCCGGCGTTTCCTGCTAACAGGAAAGAGGAGAACATATGAAGAAAGAACGCTGGGTAGTTTCGGCAAAACGCGCCGATTTCCAGGCAATTGCGGACCGGTTCGGCATCGATCCCGTCATCGCCCGCCTGATCCGGAACCGGGATGTGACCGGGGAGAAAGAGATCGAAGAGTATCTCTTCGGTGATCTGGAGCAGCTCCACGATCCGCTGCTGATGAAGGATATGGAGCGCGCGGCAGATCTGATCGCAGAAAAAATTCGGGAGAAAAAGCCGATCCGCATCATCGGGGACTACGACATCGACGGTGTTACGGCAACGTATATTCTGCTGACCGGATTAAAAGATCTCGGTGCCGATGCGGATGTGCGTATCCCGGACCGGATTGCAGACGGATACGGCTTAAATGAGCATCTTGTGCAGTTTGCCGCGGATGAGGGGCGGGACACGATCGTCACCTGTGACAACGGCATCGCGGCGGGCAGTCAGATCCGTCTGGCAAAAGAACTTGGCATGACGGTTGTTGTGACGGACCACCACGAGGTTCCGTTTGAGGAGGATGAAAACGGAGAACGCCGCTACATCCTGCCGCCAGCGGACGCGGTTGTCAATCCGAAACAGAAAGACTGTTCCTATCCGTTTCCGGGCCTCTGCGGTGCGGCCGTCGCATGGAAACTGATCCAGACGATGGAGGCAAAAGCAGGTATTCCAAAGGAGCACAGCTTCCGCTTTCTGGAATTTGTCGCCATTGCGACGATCGGTGATGTGATGGATCTGCAGGGAGAAAACCGGATTTTTGTAAAAGCCGGCCTTCGGGCGCTCCATAAAACGCAGAACCTCGGCCTGCAGGAGCTGATCCGTGTGCAGGGCATCGAGGCGGAAAACGTGACACCGTATCACATCGGCTTCGTTCTCGGCCCGTGCATCAACGCATCGGGACGGCTTGACACGGCGGAGCATTCGTTAAAACTGCTCTGCGCAAAGACACGTGAGGAGGCCGCAAAGCTTGCCGGGGACTTGAAAGACCTGAATGAAAGCCGCAAAGAACTGACGCGCCAGGGTGAGGCGAAAGCAATCGAGCTCGTGGAAACCTCCCCGCTGCAGAACGACAAAGTCCTCGTCGTCTATCTGCCGGACTGCCACGAGAGCCTTGCCGGAATCATCGCAGGTCGCCTGCGGGAGCACTTCCACAAACCATCCTTCGTACTCACCAGAAGTGAGGAGGGCGTCAAGGGCTCCGGCCGCTCGATCGAAGCGTATTCGATGTATGAGGAGCTCTGCAAATGCAAAGAACTGATGACGAAATTCGGCGGCCACCCGATGGCTGCGGGCCTTTCCCTCGCAGGAGAGGAGATGATCGAACCGTTCCGCCGGGCACTGAACGATAATTCCACGCTGACGGAAGAGGATTTCGTCGAAAAAGTCGTGATCGATGTGCCGATGCCGATCACCTACATCACCAAAAATCTGATCCGCCAGTTAAGCCTCTTGGAGCCGTTCGGAAAAGGCAACACGAAACCGCTGTTTGCACAGAAAGGACTGACTGTATTAAATTACCGCATTTTTGGAAAGAATAGAAACGTGGTGAAAGTACAGCTTGCCGATGCGGGCGGATACCAGATGGATGGTGTCTATTTCGGCGAGGGAGAAGCGTTCGCCGCATACGTGGATGCACATCCGACCCTCTCGGTAGCGTACTATCCGTCGATCGATACGTGGAACGGACGCGACAAATTACAGATCAATATCCAGAGTTATTTTTAAAGATGCAGAAAAGCCGCAAATACCTGATTTTTCTGCCCTGTTTTCTATCGGAAACAAAATTGACGCAGAAGAATATTGATGCTATACTGTAAGGTGAATTGTCAAACCTTGACGAAACGGAGGAATATTTTATGAAAAAAGTAGAGGATTACGTAAGAAGTATTCCGGATTTCCCGGAACCGGGTATTATTTTCAGAGATGTAACGAGTATCCTGCAGGACGCAGACGGACTGCAGCTTGCCATAGATGAGATGCAGCATTTTGTAGAAGAAGTAGACTGTGATGTAATCTGCGGAACCGAGTCCCGCGGCTTCATTTTCGGTATGCCGATTGCTTACAATCTGCACAAACCGTTCGTGCCGATCCGTAAAAAAGGAAAACTTCCTCTGGAGACCATCGAGGAGAGCTATGACCTGGAGTACGGCAGCGCAACGATCGAGATGCACAAAGACTCCATCAAACCGGGCCAGAAGGTAGTCATCATCGACGATCTGATTGCAACCGGCGGTACCGTGGAGGCTTGTGCAAAAATGATCGAGCGCCTCGGCGGCGAAGTAACCAGAATCGTGTTCCTGATGGAGCTTGCCGGCTTAAAAGGACGCGAAAAACTGGCAAAATATGATGTAAAATCTGTCATCCGTTACGATGGCAAATAACGTATCCAACGAAACGCAGGGGTTAATCATGAGAGCGGAGGATACATATGGAAGAAGAGAAAAGAATCAGTGAAGAAGAATTAAAGAAGGATGTGGCGGCGGCAGAAGCCAGAATCCGCAAGACGGACGATTTTACAAGTCCGGAGGAATTATACGGGGAATTGATCGCTTCTGTGAAAAAATATCATCCATCGGACGATATTTCCCTGATCGAAAAAGCATACCGCGTGGCAGCGGATGCACATAAGGACCAGAAAAGAAAGAGCGGGGAACCGTACATCATCCATCCGCTCTGTGTGGCAATTATCCTGGCAGATCTGGAGCTCGACAAGGAGTCGATCGCGGCAGGCCTTCTGCACGACGTTGTCGAAGATACCGTCATGACCGAAGAAGAGCTGACCGAGGAGTTCGGCCCGGAGGTGTCCCTGATTGTAAGCGGTGTCACGAAGCTGGCACAGCTGAAATATTCTGCGGATAAGGTCGAGGAGCAGGCAGAAAACCTGAGAAAGATGTTCCTTGCGATGGCAAAGGATATCCGTGTTATTCTGGTAAAACTGGCGGACCGTCTGCACAACATGCGGACCGCACAGTACTGGTCGCCGGAGACGCAGAAGAAAAAAGCGCGTGAGACGATGGATATTTATGCCCCGATCGCACAGCGCCTCGGTATTTCCAAGATCAAGGTCGAACTCGATGACCTTTCTCTGAAATATCTGGAGCCGGATGCGTACTATGAACTGGTGCAGAAGGTCAGCATGAAGCGGGAGCAGCGGCAGGAGTTTGTCGATGCGATCGTAAAAGAGGTGACCCGTCATATCCACCAGGCCGGCATTGAGGCAGATGTCAACGGACGAATCAAGCACTTTTTCAGCATCTACAAAAAGATGGTCAACCAGCATAAGACGCTGGATCAGATCTATGACCTCTTTGCGGTCCGCATCATCGTGGAATCCGTCAAAGACTGCTATGCAGCGCTCGGTGTCATCCATGAAATGTACACGCCGATCCCGGGCCGTTTCAAAGATTACATTGCGATGCCGAAGCCAAACCGTTACCAGTCCCTGCATACAACCCTGATCGGACCGAACGGACAGCCGTTTGAGATTCAGATCCGTACTTATGAGATGCACCGGATTGCAGAATACGGTATCGCTGCACACTGGAAATACAAAGAGGCCTCCGACGGCAAGAAACCGGGACCGGAGCAGGAAGAGGAAAAACTGACCTGGCTGCGCCAGATTCTGGAGTGGCAGCAGGACATGGCGGACAACCATGAGTTCATGAACCTCTTAAAGAGCGATCTCGACCTGTTTGCCGACAATGTTTACTGTTTCAGCCCGGCGGGCGATGTCAAAACGCTTCCGGTCGGCTCCTGTGCCATCGACTTTGCTTATTCCGTCCACAGTGCGGTCGGCAACAAGATGGTCGGAGCGAGGGTCAACGGAAAACTCGTGCCGATCGAGACGGAACTTCACAACGGAGACCGCGTCGAGATCATCACCTCGCAGAACTCCAAGGGACCGAGCCGCGACTGGCTGAAAATTGCGAAGAGTTCCCAGGCAAAGAGCCGCATCAACCAGTGGTTCCGCCAGCAGAACAAGACGGACAACATCGTCAAAGGCAAGGAAATGCTCACCAACTATGCAAAGCTGAAGGGCAAAAACCTTGGAATCTATACGAAACCGATGTACGAAGAGGCTGTCATGAGAAAGTACGGCTTCCGCGACTGGGATTCCGTTCTTGCGGCCATCGGCCACGGCGGCTTAAAAGAGGGCCAGGTCCTCAACAAGCTGATTGAGACGTACGAAAAGCAGCATAAAAAAGAGATCACCGACGAGCAGGTGCTCGAGGCGGCATCTGGAGAGAAAGTTCTGCCGGTTGGAAAGAGCAAGGGCGGCATCGTCGTGCGCGGTATCCACGATGTGGCAGTTCGCTTCTCAAAATGCTGCAATCCGATCCCGGGAGACGAGATCGTGGGCTTTGTCACAAGAGGACGCGGCGTGACCATTCACCGCACCGACTGTGTCAATGTCCTGAATCTGCCGGAATCTGAGCGGGTGCGCCTCATTGATGCTGAATGGCAGGCAGAGGACAACGGCGGCTCTCTCTATACCGTGGAGATCAGCGTTTACGCAAACAACCGTACCGGTCTTCTGGTGGATATCTCCAAGATCTTTACCGAGCGGAAGATCGACCTTGCGGCGATGAACGTGAGAACGAGCAAGCAGGGAACGGCTTCCATCGATGTGACGTTCGACGTGCACAACAACGAAGAGCTGAACAGCATCATCGAGAAGGTGCGCCAGGTGGAGAGCGTGATTGATATTCAGAGATCGAGAGGATAAAAAGGAGAAAAGCGTATGATAAAGGTAAATTACCGGGCACTTGGAATGCTCTCGACAAACTGCTACGTTGTGGAAAATCCGGACAGCCAGAAGGTGCTGATCGTGGACCCGGGCGATTCGCCGCTGGAGATTGAACGCCAGATCGACGAGATCGACGGCGACCCGGAGGCCATTCTGCTGACTCATGGCCATTTCGACCATATGCTGGCAGCGGATG
>ENA-OQET01000553-OQET01000553.1-human-gut-metagenome-genome-assembly--contig:-NODE-553-length-19551-cov-3.815229_pt1 | contig 19551 bp, 21 predicted proteins | sample MGYA00242800_ERZ504645 | MGnify/ENA primary metagenome ERZ504645 (study PRJEB26092, sample SAMD00036308) | human gut metagenome | host: Homo sapiens | study: EMG produced TPA metagenomics assembly of... | reverse complement strand
GCAATAGCTGGCGTTATGGCGATGGAACCCGAAGTGCTCATTCTCCGATGAGCCTACCGCAGGTCTCGACCCCGCGCGGCAGAGAGGTCATTTCTCTCGCTTGTCCGCACTTATCGCGATCAGACGGGGGAGCACCGTTATCCTCGTTTTCCCACAGCATGGAGGATGTCGCCAGACCGCCGACAAAGTCCTGGTGCTCAACCATTCCCCATGTCGCGATGTTCGGCACCGTGCCCGAAGTCTATTCCCGCACGGACGAGCTTGAGGAGATGGGACTCACCGTTCCGCAGATAACAAAAATATTCAGAGCGCTGCATGACAGGGGCTTTGATGTCTCTCCGTCCGTGTTTACGGTAAGTCAGGGCGCGGACGAGCTCATGCGCTATTTTGAGGGGAGGGGAACGGTATGATAAGCGATATCACTATCGGTCAGTATTATTCCGGCACCTCCGTCATCCACCGCATGGATGCGCGTATGAAATTTGTGCTCACAATGGCGCTTATAGTCATTCTCTTTGTGTGCAGGAATTTCTATTCCCTCGCGCTCGGACTCGTTTTCGTCGTGGCAACTCTTCTTCTTTCAAAAGTCCCGATGAAGATGATGTGGCGCAGCATAAAGCCGCTCGTTATTCTTATGCTCTTCACCGCCGTTATCAATGTCTTTTATAATCGCGGCGGCGAGACGCTCGTCTCATTTTGGAAAATAACCATAACGACCACAGGCGTTTATACCGCGATATTCACTACCGTGCGTATAATCCTGCTCGTTGTCGTCAGCTCGCTGCTGACCTATACAACCACGCCCACTATGCTCACCGACGCTTTGGAGCGTCTGCTCTCGCCTTTGAAAGTGATAAAAGTACCGGTGCATACTCTCGCCATGATAATGACGCTCGCTCTGCGCTTTATCCCTGTGCTTATCGAGGAGATCGAGCGCATAATGAACGCGCAGAAAGCGCGCGGAGCGGATCTTGAAACAGGCGGACTTATAAAGCGCGCCAAGGCGCTCATACCTATATTGATTCCTCTGTTTATCTCGTCGTTCCGCCGCGCATATGAGCTGGCGTTCGCTATGGAGTGCCGCTGCTACACGGGTGGCGAGGGCAGAACGCGCATGAAGCAGATGAAGCTCGCCGCGCGCGATTTTGTTGCCCTCGGTGTCACAGCCGCTTTGCTCGCGGCTGTAATAGTCCTCAATCATTATCTCGGGCATCTTATCTGATCGGAGTGAAGGCTTTGAAGAATCTGTTCTTTACCCTGCGCTATGACGGCACGGATTATCACGGCTGGCAGGTACAGGAAAATGCGAATACGGTTCAGCAGACCTTTCAGGATGCCGCCGAGCGTATCTGCGGAGTCCGCGACAATGTCATAGGCTGTTCGCGCACGGATTCCGGAGTCCATGCCGATATGTATTGCTGCAATATGCGCACCGAATCGTCTCTTTCGCCCGAGAAGTGGAAGAGTGCGATGAACGGCGTTCTGCCGCACGATATCGCTGTGACCGACTGCCGCGAAGTGCCGTTTGAGTTTCACGCGCGCTATGACTGCTCCGGCAAGCGATATGTCTACAGAATCTGGAACGCGCAGGAGCGCAACCCTTTTATTTCGAGATATTCTTATCACTATAAATATCCGCTCGACGCGGATTTCCTGAACCGTCAGGCGTCGCAGATGCTCGGAACCCACGATTTTTCGGCGTTCTGCGCGGCGGGTGCCAGCACGGTCGACAATGTCCGCACATTGACCCGCGCCGATGTCGTGCGCCGAGGCAACGAAGTGCTGATGTACTTCGAGGCGGACGGCTTTCTCTATAATATGGTCAGAATAATGGTCGGCACGCTCCTTGATATTTCGAGGGGCAGGATAGCGGCAGATTCGCTGCCCGATATAATTTCATCGCTCAGCAGAGACAGAGCGGGGGCGACTGCGCCCGCCTACGGACTCTGCCTTGAGCAGGTTTTCTATAACGGCAAAGACTGAAAAAAACGGGGGTGCGGCAAGTTGGCAGAGAAAAAGGGCAAGAAGAAAAACAGCGCAAAGAAGCTCATAAGCGGACTCTTTGCAAAGAAAAAGGCGGATAAACCCACACAAAACGGCAGGAAGAAAACAAAAAATTCAAAGCGCGAGACGATAATAATTGTTATATTGACTCTGCTTGCGGTCGGCGCGGTCGTGTTTTTTGCCGCGCGTTCGTTCGGCGGCATGAAGTATAACGATGTCGAGGATTCGGCAAAGCAGCTGATATCTGCGTCAGGCACGGGAGCGGGATATCCATATAAAATAAGCTCGGCTGATGTGCTCGATATGACACCGTTCAAGTCGAATATCGCCCTGCTGACCCGCGATTCCGTCGTCGTGCTCAATTCCTCCGCCAAGGAGGTCGCGCGCCTCGAACATAACTATTCCGACCCCGATATGGCGGTCTATAACGGCAGAGCGCTGGTCTATGACCGCACATCCGGCGATTTCACTTTGATGAATTCAAGCAAGATTCTGGGCGACGGCAATACAGGCTCGCCAATTTATACCGCCGCCATGGGCAAGGACGGCACAATAGCGTTCTCGCTCAAAACCTCCGCAGCTCAGAGCGAGCTGTGCGTATATAATCACAAGTTAGAAAAGATATTTGCATGGGAGTGTGCGCAGGAGAAGATATTCGATATCTCGATAGCCCCCCAACGGCAAGAGCGCCGCGCTGATACTCGTCGGCTCCGAAAACGCTGTTACATATTCGCGCCTCGTTGTGCTGAATTTCAAAAAAGATAATCCGGTAGTCACCGACATAAAATATGACAACACATTGCTCTTCGATGTCATATATAATTCGAGTACAAGCATAATAGCCTATTCGACCGATTTCAAAACGACCGTGACGAAAAAAGGCCACAAAGAGGATTACTCTTTCGGCAGCAACACTCTGGCTCACGAGTCCGCGTCGGATTCGGGCAGAAGCGCCGTCGTGCTCTATGAATACGCCAACGAAGAGAAGCCGAAGGTCGTGGCTTTCGACAGGCGCTCAAAGCTTCTGTTCGAGCGCAGCTTCGACAAGAAAATTTATGCGCTCACCTGCACCGATAAATATGTCGCCGTGCTGTTTGACGACGGCGTTGAACTGATATCTTCAAGCGGCGAGACTGCAAAGACCGTCTCCGCCGGCAAAAACGGCAAAAGGGTCATCTGCGCGGGCAGCGACGTGTATGTACAATATGCGTCAAATATCACAAAAAATTAACAACCGCTTAATAATAAAAGGTTTGCCACTGTGCATAGCGTGTGATATAATTGAAAAAACAGCGAACACGGGGGGGATAAGTCTTGGATTTTATAGTCGATTTTTTAATAGTCGCAGTGTTTGCGCTGTGCATTTTCGTCGGCGTCAAAAACGGGCTTATCCGCTCGATTATAGGACTCGTCGTGGTCGCCGCGGCGGCTGCGCTCGCCGTATGGCTGAGCGAACCTGTCGCAAGCGGTATATATGACCTGTTCATAAAAAAGAGCCTTGAAACTGCCGTGGCGGCTCAGCTGCCCGATATGTCCTCGACTCAGCTCACCTCGCAGAATGTGCAGGAAGTTATATCTTCTCTGCCCGCCGCCATTGTCAAAGCGGCTCAGAGCATGGGCGTTGATATCGCCGCGATATCCGAAAAGGCGGGCTCTGTCGATCTGAGCGCGTCGAATATCGCCGCCGAAATCTGCGACAGCGTCGCGAAGCCTATCGCTGTCGCCGTACTTAAAGTTTTGAGCTTCGCCGTCATTTTCTTTGTCTGCGATTTCTTTCTTCAGATTGCCGCCAAGGCTGTCTGCAAGCTGTTTGAACTGCCCGTTATCCGCTCCGTCAACCGCACTCTCGGCGGTGTTTTCGGGGCTTTGAAGGGCGTGTTCGTCGCCGTGTTTGCCTGCCTGCTGCTCGATGCCGCCGCGTCATTTGCGCCCGGCACGCAGTTCGCCTCGGCAGTCGGCGCATCCAAACTCGTGAGTTTGATCGTTTCAACCGATATATTTTCACGGCTGATAACGGTTTGATATTTCCGTCCCCGCACAGGGAGGAACATATTTGAGGAGGATAACTATGGTAAAAAAATCTGTTTAAGGGCTGTCTGACTGTCCCGAATCTGCTCTCGCTTATAAGAATCTTTCTTATACCCGCATTCGCCGTGCTCTATTACAAAGGTCATATCGGCTGGGCAGTGCTCATGCTCGCGCTTTCCGGCATCAGCGATTTCCTCGACGGAAAAATCGCCCGCCGCTTCAATCAGGTCAGCGAGCTCGGCAAGATACTCGATCCCGTCGCAGATAAGCTGACTCAGATAACTATCGCAGTCATGCTCTACATAGCTTTCCGCAGCTGCAACGATCAGCTGATGGTCGCTTTCAGCTGGGTATTCCTCGTGTTCCTCGCCAAAGAGGCGGTCATGGTTATCGGCGGAGCTATAATGATAGCCTGCGGCATCAAGCCCGGCGCGGCCGAGATATACGGCAAGGTCGCAACCTTCGTGTTCTATCTCGTTATGCTCGTCATAATCGGCTTCGGCCCCGAGATAGGCGCGTTCAGAAATTATTGGACTCTGCCCGACCCCGTTCTCATGGTACTTGTCATAATTTCGGCAATACTTACTATAGTTGCTTTCGCAAGCTATATGCCCGCGACCTACAGACAGGTGAAAGAGAAGCACCAGAGCAGAATGGAAGCAAAGGGCAAAAATAAAAATCGGAATCCGCAAATGAACCGTGTCAGCGGTGTTTAATCATATGCGTTCCGATAAAAGTCAAATCAGAATCCCGGAGATTATTTAAATGAAAAAGATGATGTGTTCCAGGTGCGGCAAACGCCCTGCAATGTTCTTCATAACCAAGGTCGAGGGCAACGAGACCAAGCAGGAAGGACTCTGCATGAAATGCGCCATGGAAATGAATATAGGTCCCATAAAACAGATAATGGAGAGCATGGGCATCTCGGAGGACGAGGTAGATTCCGTCAGCGACCAGTTCGATGAGCTGTTCGGCGAGGACGGAACAGGCTTCATGCCCGGCGGCGCGGGAACTCTTCCTTTCATGAACCAGTCCGAGCAGGACGACGATGAAGAGGATGAGGACTCCGACGGCGAGGATGAAATCGACGAGGGCGACAGCGACGATAACAAACCCCAGGTCGGTCCGTTCGGCATCCCTGTTATCAACGCCAAGGGTCCGAGCGAAAAGAAAAGGGCAAGAAGAAAAAGGGGAGAAAGTTCCTCTCGCTCTATTGCACGGATCTCACAGAAAAAGCCCGCGAGGGTAAAATAGACCGCATCATCGGACGCGATAACGAGATTTACCGCGCGGTGCAGATTCTCTGCCGCCGCTCAAAGAACAACCCCTGCCTTATCGGCGAACCCGGCGTCGGCAAGACCGCTATAGCCGAGGGACTTGCCCTGCGCATAGCAAACGGCGAAGTTCCCGCGAAGCTCGCCAAAAAGGAAATACACCTGCTCGACCTCACCGCTCTTGTCGCCGGCACTCAGTTCAGAGGCCAGTTCGAGAGCCGTATAAAGGGTCTTATAGACGAGGTCAAAAAAGAGGGCAATATAATCCTGTTCATCGATGAGGTGCATAACCTCGTCGGCACAGGCGATGCGGAGGGCTCGATGAACGCCGCGAATATCCTGAAACCCGCCCTTTCAAGAGGCGAGATACAGATAATCGGCGCGACGACCTTCACCGAATACAGAAAATATATCGAGAAGGATGCCGCCCTTGAGCGCCGCCTTCAGCCGATAAAGGTCGAGGAGCCGTCGATAGAGGAGACCTATCAGATGCTCGTCGGCATCAAGGACTATTACGAAAAATTTCCACAAGGTCACCATAAGCGACTCGCTCGTCCACAGAGCGGTTGTGCTCTCCGAGCGCTATATAAACGACCGCTTCCTGCCCGATAAGGCTATCGATCTGCTCGATGAGGCATGCACTTGTGCGAACCTCAGAAACAAGAGCATAAGCGACCTTGAGACCGCCGAGGACGACCTCAAGAACCTCAATGACCGCCAGCAGGCGATGATGGAGGAGACCGAGAACACCGATTACGAGGGACTGCTCAAAGTCAAAAGCAGTATCGCCGCCAAAGAGAAAGACATCGAAGCGCTGAAGCCTCTCGCCGCCGACAATGCGGTGACGGAGAGCGACGTCGCCAGAGTTATCCAGCTCTGGACAGGCATACCCGCAAATAAGATAATGGAGAGCGACCTTACCCGCCTTGCCGATATGGAACAGCATCTCAAAGCGAAGCTTATCGGTCAGGACGAGGCAGTTGAACTCGTCTGCGCCGCGATAAAGCGCGGCAGAGTGCAGATTAATCCGCGCCGCCGCCCGTCGTCGTTTATCTTCGTCGGACCGACCGGAGTCGGCAAGACCGAGCTTGTAAAATTGCTCTCTCAGGAGCTGTTCAACACTCCCGAGACGCTTATTCGACTTGATATGTCCGAGTTCATGGAGAAACACTCTGTTTCGCGTATCATCGGCTCGCCGCCCGGCTATGTCGGCTATGATGAGGCGGGTCAGCTGACCGAAAAAGTCCGCAGAAAGCCCTATTCAGTTATACTCTTCGACGAGATAGAGAAAGCGCATCCCGATGTTATGAATATCCTGCTCCAGATACTTGACGAGGGCAGAATAACCGATGCGCAGGGCAGAACAGTGAGCTTTGAAAACACGATAATCATCATGACCTCCAACGCCGGCAGCGAACGCCGCGAGGGCGTCATGGGCTTTGCGAAGAATCAGAACGACGCCAATAAAGAAAAGGCGCTCAAGGCACTCAGAGAGTTCCTGCGCCCGGAGTTTATCGGCAGAGTTGACGAGATAGTCGTCTTCAACGACCTGACCCCGGAGAATCTTGAGCAGATATCGAATCTCATGCTCACCGAGCTTGTCGAGCCCCTGCGCGACAAGGGCATCGCGTTCTTGTGGGATGAAAGCGTGCCGAAGCTTATCGCCTCGATGTCCGAGGGCGGTCTGCGCGGAGCGCGCGACCTGCGGAACAATATCAGACGGCAGGTCGAGGATAAGATAGCCAACGCTATTGTTGACCACGCTTCGTCTCCGCTGAGCGAAGTCCGCGCTCTTGTCGAGGACGGAAAAGTAGTTATCGACGCAAAATGATAATCGGGGACTGTCCGCGCGGCAGTCCCTTGTTTTATAAAAGTGAGGAATATTATGGATATTGGTTTTATCTTCGCGCGGAATACCCGCAGTGAGCGCTATGAAAAAGCATATGTGGAGGCGGCAAAATGAAAGTTCTGACTTCATCGCAGATGTTCTCTGCCGAACAGGCACAGGTCAACAGGGGAATGAGCTTTACGCGCCTTATGGAAAACGCCGGCAGCGCTTGCGCAAGGGAGATAAGAGAGCGATTTGCATCTCTTGAGCAGTCGCGCGGACTTGTGTGCGTGCTCTGCGGAAAGGGCAAAAACGGCGGCGACGGCTTTGTTATCGCCCGCAAGCTCGCCCTCGCAGGCTTCAATGTTGCCGTTGCCGAGGCGTTCGGCGAGCCTACCGCCGAGGACTCGATACTCATGCGCGAAAAGGCTGTCGAAACAGGGCTCGTCCCGGAGTTCTTCTGGGGAGAGGAAAACGCTAAAAATTCAATCGAATCTGCTGCCGTGATAGTCGATGCCGTGTTCGGAGCGGGCTATAAATACAGAGAGGACGAGCGGGTGAGAGCGGTCTTTGAGGCGGTCAACGCTTCGCCTGCAAAAGTCGTTTCAATCGATGTTCCGAGCGGACTCGAGAGCAACAACGGCGATGTGCCGGGCAGCTGCATAAAAGCGGATATCACAATAGCCGTGTCGTGCATGAAGCCCGTCCACATATTAAAACCCGCGCGCGTGCTCTGCGGCGAAATAATAACCGTCGCAATAGGCATCGATGACGATATAATCGACGGCATTGAGGACGATACCCTCGCCGTGCTGACTCCCGCCCAGGCGAAAAAGATATTCCCGCGCCGTGACCTTATGGCGAATAAAGGCACATTCGGGCGCGCTCTGAGTATCTGCGGCAGCCGCAATATGCAGGGCGCGGCGGTGCTTGCCGCCTCGTCGGCGCTTAGATGCGGAGCGGGTCTTGTAACTGCCGCGTTTCCCGATGCCGCCTATAACGCGATAGCCCCGAAGCTCACGGAATCATTGCTTCTGCCCCTGCCGTCAAACGAAGCAGGAACATTCTCGTCCGGCGCGATACCCGCGCTGCTCGAGCAGGCTGAAAAATCCTCGGCTGTGCTCGTCGGATGCGGTCTCGGACTCAATCTCCATACGAAAGAACTCGTCTCGGCGCTCGTGCAGAACTGCACAAAGCCCATGATTATAGATGCCGACGGCATAAATGCGCTCGCCGCAAATATAGATATACTGAAAAAATATCAAAGCTCCCGTTATCCTCACTCCGCACCCCGGCGAGATGTCCCGCCTTACCGGCATGAGTATCGCCGATATCGAGCGCGACCGGGTGAATGTCGCCCGCCGCTTCGCCGATGAATACGGCGTTGTGCTCCTGCTCAAGGGCGCGAGCACGGTGATAGCCGGCGCGGGCAGGCGTGACGCGTATATCAACGTCACCGGCAATCAGGGCATGGCAAAGGGCGGCAGCGGAGATATGCTCTCGGGCATCATTTTAGCGCTCCTCGCTCAGGGCGTGTATCCGTTTGATGCGGCGGTGCTCGGCGCATATATCCACGGTGCCGCCGGAGATGCCGCGGCGCGCGAACTGTCGCTCTCGTCGATGCTCGCCTCCGACTGCATAGCCGCTCTGCCGCGCGTGCTGCGAACCCTGGAGAGGTAACGGGCAATTGGAGTGATAGCTTGAAACGAATTTTTCCGTTTATCTTAAGCTTGCTGCTTGTTTTGTCTCTCTTCGGATGCAAAAACGCACCTTTGAAAAACAGCAAAGACCGGCCGCCGGATATCCCGACTGCGTTCACAGCCGATTTGTATATCATAAACGGCGAGCGCGAGTATGAGGCAAAGTACGATCAGACTTCGCTCACCGAAGCTCAGCTTGAGTTCACTTCCCCGGCAACCGTTCGCGACCTGAAAGTGAAGCTCAGCGGCTCGACCTGCACATTCAGCTACGGCAATCTGACTTTTTCTGCGGATCTCTCATCCCTGCCGCAGAGCGGGGTGGGCGAGCTGATAACAAAAACGCTCAAAACTTCGTCCGACACGGCGAATACACAGACCGTACATATGGGCGACGCGTGGGAGACGAAAGGCACCGTCTCGGGCGTGGATTTCACTCTGCGACGCGGCGATAACGGCTTGCCGCAGAGCCTTGAAATACCGAAAGCCCTGCTGACTGCGGAGTTTCGCAATGTCTCACCCAAATAAAACAGGACATATAATGGACTGACTTGAAATTTTTGCTCCCCGAATAACAAGTTAATGTTTAATCGCGCTTTTGTCAGGCAAAAATACTCTTGCCGGACAATAAAAACGGAGAGTGATTAAAAATGACAGTAAAACGGGGAGATATATACTACGCTGATCTGAGTCCCGTCGTCGGCTCCGAGCAGGGCGGGATAAGACCCGTGCTGATAGTTCAGAACGATGTCGGCAATCGCTTCAGCCCGACGGTCATAGCCGCGGCGATAACCAGCCAGAAGTATAAGACCAACCTTCCCACTCATATAAGAGTCAATGCGGACGGCTGCGGACTTGCCAAGGATTCGATAGTCCTGCTCGAGCAGGTGCGCACGCTCGACAAAAAGCGTCTTAAGGAAAAAATGGGCGCGCTCGGCGGTGCGGATATGGGCAGGGTGGATCAGGCTCTTTCCGTCAGCCTCGGAATCAGAGAAACGGACGTCTAACATAGAAACGGATATCGGCCGGGAGAGAGCTTCTCTTCCGGCTCGCTTTCTCTGTGAACCAAACAAATTAATCAGCCTTTATATGGCGCGGCGACCTCGATGACCCGATGCCGCATGAGCGGAACAAAATCTTTTCAATATCGCTTCTGCTCCGCTCCATTTTTCCCGTTTTCCAAATCCTTCTGCCGTCCCGCTGAAAATATTAAAAAAAGCTTCCCAAAACTTCAAAAAAAGTCAAAAAGGTATTGGAACTTTTGCCCAAATCTATTATAATATAATTCGTATGCACTATCATTTCTTGAATTGGAGAACTACAGGAGAGAAGTATGGGTAAATATTCCGTTTCACTCAAAAAAGTAGTGGAAGATAATTCACTCGGGATACTTTATGCGCCCAAGCCCGTCGAGGATGTCTATGTCACATCGCAGGATGTCAACCGCCCCGGGCTTATGCTCGCAGGCTACAGCGCGTATTTCGATGCCGAGCGTATCCAGTTTCTCGGCCTCGCCGAGATGAACTATATTTCGAGCCTCGATGAGGATGCCGCTGCGGCGAGCATGGAGCGGCTGATGGCGACCGAGCCCGTCGCCGTCGTTATCACCCGTTCGCTCGAGTGCCCGGATAAGCTGCGCGAATATGCGCAGAAATATTCTGTGCCGATCCTGACAAGCCCGGATTCCACTTCCGGCTGTATGTCAACTCTTATATCATATCTGGGTGTCGAGCTCGCCCAGCGCATCACGCGCCACGGCGTGCTTGTCGAAGTCAGCGGCGAGGGTGTCCTGATCCTCGGTGACAGCGGCGTCGGCAAGAGCGAGACTGCCCTTGAGCTTATAAAGCGCGGTCACCGACTGATAGCGGATGACGCGGTTGAGATTCGCCGCGTTTCTTCGAGAACGCTCGTCGGCAGTGCACCGGATAATATACGCCACTTTATCGAGCTGCGCGGCGTCGGCATAATAAACGCCCGCAGGATATTCGGTATGGGCGCTGTCAAAATGACCGAGAAAATCGATATGGTCGTTCAGCTCGAGCCGTGGGATAACGAAAAGGTCTATGACCGCCTCGGCCTCGATAACGAGTATGTCGAGATACTCGGCATAAATATTCCGCTGACCGTCGTTCCGGTCAAACCCGGACGAAATCTTTCGATAATAATCGAAGCGGCGGCGATGAATAACAGGCAAAAGAAAATGGGCTATAATGCGGCGCGCGAGCTGCTGCATTCGCTCGGCATGACGGATGATATAGTTCCCGAGAAGAAGGAACTTGAAGTCTGGCATGATTTCTGATATAAAAAGACAGGGAAAGAGAAACTGTCTATCTGGAGGTAAAAAAATGTACAGAGTAGGAGTCGATCTCGGCGGCACGAATATCGTCGCCGGCGTCATCAATGAAGAAATGAAAATCATCGGCAGAGGCAAGCTCAAGACAAATTGCCCCCGCGCGGCGGAAGCCATTCTTGAAGATGTTGCCAAGGCTGTCGAGGCTGCTGTTATAGATGCGGGCATCACCATGAACGATGTTGTCAGCGTAGGTATCGGAACCCCCGGTTCGGTCAACAAGAAGAACGGCGTTATCGAATATGCGAATAACCTCGCTTTCGATAATGTTCCCGCGCGCGATATCCTTGAGTCGAGACTTAAGAAGACTATCTATCTCGACAACGACGCGAACTGCGCCGCGCTCGGCGAAGCAAAGGCGGGCGCAGGCAAGGGAGTCAACAGCTTTGTCGCCATCACTCTCGGAACCGGAGTCGGCAGCGGTATTGTCATAGACGGCAAGCTCGTCACCGGTGTCAACGATGCCGCGGGCGAGATGGGTCATATGGTCATCGTCTCGGACGGCGAAGCCTGCACCTGCGGACGCAGAGGCTGCTGGGAGAGCTATTCTTCCGCCACCGCGCTTATCCGCCAGACTAAAGATGCCATGCGCCACGACCCCTATACCGCCATGTGGGATCTCGTCGGTAACAATATCAGCCGCGTCAACGGCAGAACTTCTTTTGATGCCATGCGTGCAGGCGACGAGACTGCGAAGAAGGTCGTCAACCAGTATATTTTCTATCTCGCAACCGGCATAACGAATGTCGTCAATGCCCTTCAGCCCGATATGATCTGCATCGGCGGCGGCATCGGCCATGAAAAAGAGAACCTGCTCGTTCCGCTGAGAAAGATGGTCGAGCGTGAGAGATACAGCATCCATGCAAAGGTTCAGACTCAGATAATCTCTGCCGAACTCGGCAACGACGCCGGACTCATCGGCGCCGCTCTGCTCGACAGATAAATAAACGCCGCCAGTGCGGCCGACATATTGGAGATATTATGAATAATATCGAAGCGTTGGAAAAATACGCCCTCTCGCTCGAATGCAGTGTCGAGCGCGGAGTGTCAATGAAAAATTATACGAGCTTTAAAGTCGGCGGCCCCGCTGAGCTGTTCCTCTCTCCCGAGGACGCCGGGCAGACTGCCAAGCTTGTTCGCTTCTGCGAAAAAGAGGATATCCCGGTGTTCGTCCTCGGTAAGGGCAGCAATGTCCTCGTCAGCGACAAGGGCATAAAGGGCGCCGTTATATTCACCGGCAAGCAGTGCGGAATAACCCTGACCGATGAAAATACCGTTCGCGCCCAGAGCGGCGCGAGCCTCGCTCAGCTTTGCTCCTTTGCGCTCGAAAATTCGCTTTCGGGTCTCGAGTTTGCCTATGGCATACCCGGAACCGTCGGCGGCGCGGTGTTCATGAACGCAGGAGCTTACGGCGGCGAGATGAAGGATGTGCTCATAAACAGCGAATATGTTTCGCCAGACGGAACTTCCGGCGAGCTTGACAACGAGGCTATGCAGCTCTCTTATCGCCACAGCGCATATGAGGACAGCGGCCTTGTCATAACCGCCGCCTCCGTTCGCCTGACTCCCGGCGACCCGGAGCAGATAAAAAATACCATGCACGATATCATTTCCCGCCGCAGGGATAAGCAGCCGCTTGAATATCCCAGCGCGGGCAGCACATTCAAGCGCCCCGAGGGTCATTTTGCGGGCGCACTCATTGAACAGTGCGGACTCAAGGGTGTCAGCGTCGGCGGCGCGCAGGTCAGCGAGAAGCACGCGGGATTCATAATCAACCGCGGCGGCGCTACCGCGTCCGATATTCTCAGCCTTATCAAGCACGTCCAGGCGCGCGTCAAGGCTCAGACCGGCGTAACGCTCGAAACGGAGATCAGACTCATCGGCTGATTTTATAGGAGAAAATAAAATGGAGATCACCATCGTCACCGGACTGTCCGGTGCAGGAAAATCAAGAGTTGTTGATGCGCTTGAAGACATAGGCTACTTCTGCGTGGATAATATGCCGCCCAAGCTTATGCCGACCTTCGCGCAGCTTCTGCTCAATTCCCGCGAAAAAAAGAGAAAAGGTCGCCATTGTTACCGATATCCGCGTCGGCGCGTCGTTCGGCGATCTGTTCAACGCCATCGTCGAGCTCAAGGAGCTCAAGTGCGACACAAAGCTTCTGTTTATCGATGCCTCAGACGATGTGCTCATTCGCCGCTATAAAGAGACAAGGCGCAAGCACCCTCTGCTCGATAAATATAACGGCTCGATAAACGATGCCCTCGCTGCAGAGCGCAGCATTCTCGAGCCTGCGAAGAGCATCGCCGACTATGTTATCGACAGCTCGCATATGACCCCGACAGATTGCAAGAACCGCATCTGCGAGATGTTTCTTGACAATCCCGGCAACGCTCTCAAAGTTCACTGCGTGTCCTTCGGCTTCAAATACGGCATCCCGAACGATTCCGATCTGATGTTCGATGTGCGCTGTCTGCCGAATCCTTTTTATGTCGAGGAGCTAAAACAGCACACCGGGCTTGAAGACCCCGTCAGGGACTATGTGCTCAAGTGGGACGAGGCGAGGGGACTCGAAGCGAAGCTCTGTGACCTGCTCGATTATCTTATCCCGCTTTATCGCAAAGAGGGCAAGAGCCAGCTGGTCATTTCCGTCGGCTGCACCGGCGGCAGACACCGCTCGGTCGTCTTTGCGGAATTACTGAAAGCTCATCTTGAAAAAATCGGCTGCATCGCGACCGTTCAGCACCGCGATATGAAAAAATAGGAGGAAAAACCGTGTCGTTCTCATCGGATGTCAAGCAGGAACTCGCGCAGGTGCCTGTGCTTTCGGATTGCTGCGCGCAGGCAAGAGCCTACGGAATGCTGCTCTTCGGCAGAATGTTTTCCGTCTCCGAGATATCCTTTGTCACCGAGAACGAGAATATCACGAAGCTCTACTGCGATGTTATAAAAGAGCTTTTTGATATTACTCCGTCCGTCTCGTCGGGCGTGTCAAAATACACGGTTTCTGTTGCCGACGAAGCGGACAGAAAACGAATCCTCGAATTTTTCGGCCACAGCGAAAGCGACATTTCTTTGCGCATCAACAGGGCGAACCTCCCCGAAGACTGCTGCTTTGGCGCGTTTTTGCGCGGCGTTTTCATCGCCTGCGGAACAATAAGCTCGCCCGAGAAAAACTATCATCTTGAGTTTTCCGTCTCGTATAAAAAGCTCTGCAACGATTTGATTCAGCTGCTTGACGAGGTCGGCTTTGCCCCGAAATATGTCAGGAGAAAGTCGAGCCATATCGTCTATTTCAAAGTCAGCGAGAAGATAGAGGAGTTCTTGACCCTCGTCGGCGCGATGAACTCGACGCTCGAGCTTATGGGAATCAAGATGCATAAAGATATGGTCAACCATGTCAACAGGCGCGTCAATTTTGAAAATGCCAATTTGAGCCGCACTGTCGATGCCGCGATAGTGCAGGTTGAAGCGATAGAAAAAATAGAAAGAACCGTCGGACTCGAGAGTCTGCCCGTGCCGCTCGCCGAAATGGCGAAGCTGAGGCGGGACAACCCCGAAGTGAGTCTGAGCGAGCTTGCGGATATGACTGATCCGCCGCTCACGCGCTCGGGCGTCAATCACAGGCTCAAACGCCTCGTTGAAATCGCCGGCGGCATAGGGGGCTGACCCCGCGGAGAAGAGCTATGTCATTTACACACCTTCATCTTCATACCGAATACAGCCTGCTTGACGGCGCGTGCCGCATCGAGCAGCTTATGGACGAAGTGCAGCGCCTCGGTCAGACGAGCGTTGCCGTGACCGACCACGGTGTTATGTACGGCGTCATCGACTTTTACCGCGCGGCGAAAAAGCGCGGGATAAAGCCGATAATCGGCTGCGAGGTGTATATGGCGGCGCGCACCCGCTTTGACAAAGTCCACGCCCTCGACTCCGAGCGCTATCATCTGATACTGCTCTGCGAAAATGAAACAGGATATAAGAATCTGATAAAGCTTGTGTCGGAGGGATTCGTCACGGGCTTTTATACAAAACCGCGAATAGACCGTGAGCTCCTCGAAAATATCACGAGGGTCTTATTGCACTTTCTGCGTGCCTCGCGGGCGAAATCCCGCGCGCCCTGCTCAGCGGCGACTACGAGGCGCGAAGAAAAAAGCCCTCTGGTATCGCTCCGTCATGGGCGAAAACAACTTCTTCCTCGAGATTCAGGATCACGGTCTGCCCGAGCAGAGGCGTATAATCCCGATGCTCGCCCGGCTGTCGAGGGAGACGGGGATTCCGCTCGTCGCCACGAACGATGTCCACTATATCTCCAAAGAGGATGCCGAGATGCAGCAGGTGCTCATCTGCATCCAGACGAACCATACCCTCGGCGAGGATACGGGCATGGAGTTCCAGACTCAGGAGTTCTATTTGAAAAGCGAGCAGGAGATGCTCTCACTCTTCCCGGAGTACCCCGACGCGGTCGAGCGGACTTCGGAGATAGCAGAACGCTGCAATGTTGAGTTCGAGTTCGGCAAAACAAAGCTGCCGCATTTCGAAGTGCCCGGGAATCAGGATCACTTCGAGTATCTTAAAAATATGGCGCAGGAGGGGATGCGCCGCCGCTACGGCGAGAATATCCCGGAGGAGTATCAGAAGCGCCTCGACTACGAGCTCTCGGTTATCAGCCGCATGGGCTATGTCGACTATTATCTTATAGTCCACGATTTCATAAATCATGCGCGAAGCCGCAATATCCCTGTGGGCCCCGGCAGAGGTTCGGGAGCGGGCAGTATAACCGCCTATGCTATCGGTATAACCGGCATCGACCCGATGAAATACAGCCTGCTGTTCGAGCGCTTTCTCAATCCCGAGCGCGTCAGTATGCCCGATTTCGATGTCGATTTCTGCTACGAACGCCGAAGCGAAGTTATAGACTATGTTATTGAAAAATACGGCTCCGACCATGTCGCGCAGATAGTGACCTTCGGCACCATGGCTGCGCGCGCCGCAGTGCGCGATGTCGGCAGAGTGCTCGGTATGCCTTATAACGATGTTGATACCGTCGCGAAGCTCATCCCGCGCGAACTCGGCATAACGATAGACAAGGCGCTCAAATCGTCAGATCTCCGCGCCCTCTATGAAAACGACGAGAATGTCCGCAGACTTATCGACCTCTCGCGCAAAGTCGAGGGTATGCCGCGCCATGCCTCGACCCATGCGGCGGGCGTAGTTATAACCCGCGACACGGTCGAGAGTTATGTGCCCCTCGCGCGAAATGACGAGTCGATAGTCACGCAGTTTACCATGACCACCCTCGAGGAGCTCGGACTTCTTAAGATAGATTTCCTCGGTCTGCGAACTTTGACTGTTATAGACTATGCAAAGCGCAGTATAAAAAAACGCATACCGGATTTCTCTGAGGATATGATAGATTACGAGGACGAAGAAGTGTTCAAAATGCTCTCGTCCGGCAAAACGGAGGGCGTGTTTCAGTTTGAATCCGCGGGTATGCGAAGCGTGCTCATGGGTCTCAAGCCGCAGAGCATAGAAGATCTGATAGCTGTTATCTCGCTCTATAGACCGGGTCCCATGGACTCGATACCTACATATATCGCGAACCGCCACGACCCGTCGAAAATACGCTACAAGACCCCGATGCTCGAGGGTATACTCAAGGTCACCTACGGCTGTATGATTTATCAGGAGCAGGTCATGGAGATATTCCGCACCCTCGCGGGCTATTCCTACGGCCGCGCCGATATCGTCCGCCGCGCCATGTCGAAAAGAAGCACGATGTCATGGAGCGCGAACGCCATAATTTCATATACGGACTCGTCAATGAGGACGGTACGGTCGAGTGCGAGGGCGCGGTGAAGCGCGGAGTTGACGAAAAGACCGCGAATGATATCTTTAATGATATGTCCTCATTCGCGTCCTATGCGTTCAACAAATCCCACGCCGCCGCCTATGCCTTTGTTGCCTATACAACGGCGTGGTTCAAGTGCCATTATCCCTGCGAGTTCATGGCGGCTCTCATCAGCAGCGTGCTCGATGATACGCCGAAAGTTGCCGAATATATCGCGGAGTGCTCGCGCCTCGGTATCGAGGTCGTGCCGCCCCATGTCAATGTCAGCTCCGAGCGTTTCACTCCAAAGGACGGAAAGATATATTTCGGTCTGCTCGCCGTGAGAAATGTCGGCGCGGGCTTTATAAGAGAGATTGAACGCGAGCGCGAAACAGGCGGGGAGTTCAAATCCTTCTATTCGTTCTGCAAGCGTATGCAGGATAAGGAGTTCAACAAACGCGCGGTTGAGAGCCTCATAAAATGCGGCGCGCTCGACGGACTCGGCGCGAACCGCCGCCAGATGCTCTACGCTTTCCCGGAGATATCGGCTCAGCTCGAGAACGACCGCCGCCGCAATATCGACGGTCAGCTCGGCTTCTTCGATGCCGCCCCGAGCGAAGCGCCGCAGGGCGAATATAAAATGCCGACTCTCGAAGAGATGGACAAGCGCGAATTGCTCAGACTCGAAAAAGAGATGACCGGGCTCTACCTCATGGGTCACCCCGATGGCGGAATACGAACAGCTCGCCGAGCGCCTCGGCTGCGCCAATACGGCGGATCTCCGTAACGCCGATGAGGTCGGCGGCATATATAAAGATGAGTCGCGCGTTGATCTTCTCTGCATAATAACGAATGTCAGAAAAAAGATAACAAAAAATAACACCACAATGGCTTTTATAATGGCGGAGGATGTGTTCGGCTCAATAGAAGTCATAGTGTTCCCGAAAATATATGAGCGCCAGACTCAGCTCTTTACCGAGGGCAATGTAATTCTTATCCACGGCAGACTCAGCGTGCGCGAGGACGAGGAGGCAAAGCTCGTCTGCGAGTCTGCGGAGCCGTGTCCGCCTGCGGACGCGAAGAGAAAAGTCTCCGAGCAGGTGAGACAGGCTTCAAATGCTGTCACTCAGCCGCAGAAAAAGGCCGCAAAAACGCCCGGACTCTTCCTGCGCTTTGCGGGTGAAAATTGTCCCGAGATTGAGCGGGCTCAGAGAGTTCTCGACTTCTTTGACGGCAATAAGACAGTGTATTTTTACTATTGCGACACGAAAAAATATATCCGTCAGCCATATTCTCACAACGCGGATGTCAACGCGCCGATGCTCAAGGAGCTCAGGCGGATCCTCGGCGAAGAGAATGTTATTTATATCGATGACAGGCAGGGAGGACAGTGAAAATGAAGAATATAAACCCGCAGAAAAGCAACAGCCTGACAATAGACATCTGCAAGTTCCTCGGGGCGTATATGGTCGTCGCGATACATACGACGCCGTGGAATCTTTTTGGCACCGGAGCGTTCAATACGGTGTATCTGAATTTTATCTACTGCGCCGTGCCCTGTTTCTTCATGGCGTCGGGCTATCTGCTCGCCGGGCGTATGGAATGGCCGCTTACGGCAAAGGATAATCTTCCGAAGGTCGCCCATGCGTTTTTCAAAATGCTCAAGCTCTATCTGCTTTGGTCGCTCGCTTATCTGCCCCTTGCGATATTCGATTACAGGCGCTCGGGTTTCGGCGTTCGCGAAGCGGCGATAAGATATATAAAAGGACTCGTTTTCAGCGGCGAACATTACGGTTCGTGGATGCTCTGGTATATGATCTCGGCAATATATGCGCTCGGGATTATTTATCTTCTCTTAAAAATAAAAGTCAACCCCTGGGCAATAACCGCGCTCGGACTTGTGTTCATTCTCTGCGGAGCGGCTCTCGATATGCTCTCCGGCACGACGAACGATATCTCGCCCGCGATAAACTTTATCAGAAAGCTCATGTGGGCGACTACCGGCAACGGAAAGGTGTTCCGCGGTCTGTTCTATATTTCGTTCGGCATGCTGCTCACGAAGATAAAAATACCCGTGTGGGCGGATGTTTTGATCACTCTCTGCGGCTTCGCCGGGTGCGTGGCGTTCAACAAATATACTGGATTTTTTGTTATTCTCTGCGCCGTCGGACTTTTCGGAATAATAATATCCGTGAAAGTGCCGTATGTTTCGGACAGAAAAATACTCAGACGCGCGAGCATGATAATATATTTCATGCATCTTTATGTCTATATGATTCTCGTGCTGCGCTTCGGACTGCACAGCGGAAAACGGGCATTTTTAATAGTTGCCCTGATAACAACGGCGATCGCTTTTGCATATATTGCAATTTGCGACCTCATAAAACGAAAAAATGCGGTAAAATGCAAAGAAAAAGCTTAATTTTGCAGAAAAAGTGTATTTTTATTTGACTTTGATTCGATAAAAGTGTATTATATAAAAACAGTGTTTACTAATTAACAGGAATAAGATCATAAACAACGACGGAGGAATGACGAT
>ENA-OQET01000550-OQET01000550.1-human-gut-metagenome-genome-assembly--contig:-NODE-550-length-19594-cov-2.756973_pt1 | contig 19594 bp, 27 predicted proteins | sample MGYA00242800_ERZ504645 | MGnify/ENA primary metagenome ERZ504645 (study PRJEB26092, sample SAMD00036308) | human gut metagenome | host: Homo sapiens | study: EMG produced TPA metagenomics assembly of... | reverse complement strand
ATGATGAAAAAATTGTTCAGGTAAGCGAAACATATAGTTTTGGAATGGATGCAATGCAGTTACATAAAGAAAGAACTTATTTTGCAGTTCCTACCTATTTAGAAAATATTACGAGGATAAATTAATATGGATAAAAAAGAAGATAAGTTTTTAGAAGAATTTTTGTCGAAATGGATAATAATTTGTATTAATGGACCTATAATATACATCCTGTTGAAATTGTTATACTGTATTTTTGACAGAATAATAATAAAGAATCTGGTGGTTAGCTTTCAACCAGTACTGTTATTTATAGGATGCCTAGTTGTTGGAAAGTGCATTCTATTTTCTTTTGTTCCCCAAATCGTAGGATTTATTATGAAAACTGATTACAAAGAGAATGAACATAAAAGAGAGGTAAAAGATATGTTGAAAATTTCAGATTATACAAATACTGTACGAGAAGAAATTGAAGGATCATCAGAATTAAGAAAAATGACCCAAAGAAATCTTGATAAGATGAATGAAGTGATAGGAGATATTGATATGTCAGAAAAGCAGAAAAAAACATGGTTGTGGTTGGCAGGATATGAAGAAAGTACAATAGATAACATTCTTGATGTTATAAAACAGAAAAGAAGATGATGTGCTATTCAAAAATATATGATATAATATTTAAGAGGTGATTGAGATGCAAAATCGAGAAATGATAATGCATAAAGTCGGTAAATGGTTTATGATAATTGGAATAGCTGGACTTTTAAGTCTCTTGTTTATTGAATGGAGCCGTTGGAGTTTAGTGCCATTGTCAGAAAAGATGAATTTAGTAAGAGTAAGTGAAATTTATCGTGAATTTCAGACAGAATTTATAGAAGGTGTGGTAGCAACAGTTAGTATTTTTACATTATTTACTGCACCATCGCTTATTAGATGGGACAATAGATCAGTAATTAATGTCTCATTACTACTTTTGGCAATAATTGCTGATGTGGCAGGAATTATTGCTGTTATTACAAGAGGTGAAATATTTGAAAACTATGTTATTGTTATAGTATTATCAATGTGCATTTATGTAAAAAATATCTTAGAAATGATACAAAAGTTGTTTCATTGGATTACAACGGAATCAGAAGAGAATCATTATGACATTGTCAAAATGACATTTATCTGGACGATTATAGCATTTATAATAGGAAAGATTTGGTAGAAAAATGAAAGTTTGGGCAATTTAAATAAATTTTTAGAGGAGGATATGTATGAGAAGAGTAAAAAAAATCAGTTGTAGTAGTTACAATGATGTTATTTTCAATGATGTTATTTTCAATGATGTTATTTTCAATGACGAACGTGCATGCAGCGAATAAAAAACTAAAAGTTAACAAAGTATATACTACAACAAAAAAGATTAAAGGAAAAACAAAGAAAAAATACTTAATTAAGGTAAAAATTGGAAAGAAGATTTATAAGAAAAAAGCATCTTCTAAAGGAAACTTTTCAATTAAGATTCCAAAACAAAAAGCAGGAAAGAAGATTAAAATTAAAGTATATAGACGAAAAAATAAAAAGTGGAAACTGTATACAACAAAAATTATTAAGGTAAAAAGAAAAAAATTAGTGTAAAAAAGTACCCAGGCAAGGAAGAGGCAATTGACCTTGAGCAAGTAAAAAAAGATCTTGCGACTGGAAAGGAGATATCTAAAGGAGAAACTGCATTAGGGAAAGGACATTATTATTATTTAATGAACTTTGGTGGACTAAAAGGTGATGCACTTATTGGATATGTAAATGATTATATTGATATTGATACAGATGGTGAGTATGTGACAATGAAGGCAATTAATGGAGCTAAATTATATTATACAGTTGCAGGTGCATCTGAAAAGTCTATGACTCAGCTAGAAGAACCAACATTTAAATTCAGAACATTTAGAGCCAAGACAAAAAGTAGATTTTTAGTTGTTATGATTTTAATAAGAATGCAAACAGAGGCGGATTGTATTTAAAAGTACATGCCTACAAGAATGGAAAATTAATTGCGATATCATATGAATCACATTATATGATTCATATGATTCCTGGTTTTTATTATTAAGAATGAGGAGAGAATGAGGTATAAAAGTAAATATAGGGGACCTCCTTAAATGGAGTATCAAGAACACCATGAAGCTGATGGTGTTTTTTTATTGTAAATTTTTCATGAAAAATGGAGACAGATTATGAAGAAAAAAAGATTTAAGAAAATCTGTCATCAGATTGCAGCAATTGCAATGGCAATATTAATGGTACCGAATACACAGGTATTTGCTCAGATTGCAGTAGATGGAGTAAAGAAAATAGAAGAAAAGAATTGGTTTAAGACTAATGAAAAAGAATTTTCTTCGTTTGATGACAGTAAGGCCTTAACGGTCAATGCGGAATATGGTTTTCGCTTATATCGAACCAAAAACAGTACATTTACGGTAGAAGAAGGAAAGAGCTGTAAGTATCCAACGTCTTATAATGGATTGGATTTAAATATACAGGATTTCGAAAAAGAGTATCTTTGGTTTAAAACATCCGAAAATTCAGTGGACAAGATTAAGGTAAAGATATCCAATATGGAGATTTATCAGTGTGATGCGGATGGATCAAATGGTCACTGGGTAAAAGTTGATATGGTACGAACTGTGACAGGTATTGAAAAATACAAAGGACAGGATGGATATATTGCTTTAGGTGAAAACTTAACAAATACAGTTTACGTAGGGCTGGAAGAAGTTAAGACAACAAGTACATTCTATAAAGCAGGAACAACAACTAAGGTGTCATTAAAATCCAATGTAACATTAAAAGATATTGATTCCAACCAGTATATTGGGGTAAAAGCCAATAAGGTAAATGGTCAGTATGTATCTAAAGATACGAAACTGAGTTATAAAGAAGATAATGGAACATATATCTATTATGCTGATACAGATAAAGACTATGATAGTGAAGATTTCACCTGTGCAGCGTTCACATTTGAAGGAAATAGTTTTGAATATACTTTTGGACGAAATATTGCAGAGCCAACAAGACATGATCAGTTTGTGGGAAGTGGACAGAACATGGTTCGATTTAAAACTGCCGCACCTGTCAAAAGTATTACCGATAACAATGAAATAAAAGTTGAAAATAACACAGTAGAGCATTTTGGACAGGAATGGACCTATAATGTAGATCAAGTAATTCCCACTGGAATTCCAACAGCACATCACTACTCAAGCTTTATTTTTGAAGATCAGATTGAATCATGCTTAAAGATTACCTCTGTAAAAGTGGTTGCATCTAATATGGAAAAGGAAAAAAATGCAACAAGCTGGTTTGATGTATCAACAGATAATAATAAAGTCACTGCAAAACTGAAAGATCCGAAAGGAAATGATGACTTTTATAAGTATGGCATCTATACATTACAAGTAACAGTGAAATTAGATATTCCAGAAAATGCAACAGAAGAACAGATGAGTGCATTAAAAGAACAATGGAAACAGCATGGACATTATAACGAAACAGATAATATTGTAACTGAGACAAACAAAGCAAAGACAAATGTTGATGGAGATGTTAAGGATACAAATCAGGTAACAACGAAAATAGAAGGTCCTGAAAAGACAGTTAGTGATTCTGATGAAACGAATGTAAAGAAAAATACAGTTCGTTCATTAGCCGATGACTGGACATATTCAATTACACAGAAGATTGCAAAAAATGCAGATGAAAAGTATGCAAGTTTTGCGTTCAAAGATAGCATTGAGCAATGTATGAAGATTAATTCAGTAAAAGTAAAAGCTGATAATGGAAAAGATGTAACAAGTTGGTTTGATGTATCAACGGTAGGAAACGAAGTAAAAGCAACTTTAAAAAATCCAGGATCAAATGATGAATTTTACAAAAACAATTCTTATACAATGGAGATCAATGTGAAGATGGATGTTCCTGAGAATGCGACAGAAGAGCAATTAAAAAGCTTGAGAGATCGTTGGAAAGAACATGGACATTACACTGAAGATCAAAAAATTGTAAAAGAATATAATACGGCATATGTTGAGGTAAATGGACAGAATGTTATAACAAATAAGCCAGAAACAGAAGTTCAGCTTTCTACAAATGAAAAAAATGAACCAGGATTAGCAATTAAGAAAAGTGTCAATCGTTATGAGCATCAGGTAAACGATGTAGTTCATTACACGGTAAAAGTGTTAAATACAAATGAAAAGGCAGATACAGCGTATTTTATAATTAAAGATACAAGTTTACCAGATAGTATGGCATTTGATTTTTCAAGTGTGAAAGTTAGTGGAATTGATGAGAAAGATTACACGATTGAACAGTCTGGAAATGGCTGGATATTGAAGTCTAAAGGTGATTATGCACTTCCATATGGAAAGACAATCACAGTTGAATATGATGCAAAAGCATTAGTTGCATCAAATGGAACCGTCGTTGATAATACAGCAATTACAACTGCAGCTGGTATTCCAGAGATGAAAGATCAGCAGCAGGTATATATTAATAGTCCGAAATTACAGGTTATCAAAAAAGCACCAGGTACAAAATACAAAGTTGGTGATACCGTAGGATATAATGTTACGATTACAAATATAAATCCAGGAACATTTATGAGAGATATTGTATTAAAAGATCTGGTGAAAACGGAAGGGTTGGAAATTAAAGAAGGTTCCGTAGCAGTATTAGTTGGTGGAAAAAAATGTAACATCAAATTTAGATATTAGTTATGAAAATGATGGAACAGGATTTACAATCAAAACACCATATAACTTAAAGAACAGTGACATTCCATGTATCGGTATTACACCTTATAAAGACATGGATCACTGGACAGATAAGATTGTCGTTACCTATGATGCAACGATCACGGATAAAGCTGCATTAGCAACGGATCTGGAAAATGTATTTACTGCTCCAGCAACACCAAATACAAATGGGGATACGATTAAAGATGATGATACAATCCCATCTGGTGGCGGTGAGGATACAGAAGATATTAAGATGAAAGCTCCAGCTTTGGAGATTACAAGAAGTCAAATAAATCCCAATATGCGATCGGAGAAGTAGCAACATATACATTAACAGTTAACAGACAAAAGAAAATCTGACAGCAAATAATGTTGTGATCACTGACAAATTTGCACAGGAAGATGGTATGACTTATGATGCAGACAGTATGGAAGTTAAGCTGAATAAAGAAGATATCACGAAAGATTGTAAGATTACAGTTGAAGGGAATAACTTCAAAATTGAGACTGGAAAAAATATATCCGATGAAGACAAACTGGAAGTAAGCTATAAAGTTTCATTCAGTAAAACTGGAGAATATACAAATACAGCCGTTTCCACAAGTGATAATACAAATGAAGATCAGGCAACAAACGTCATTGAAGTAACAAATGTAACTCCAGAATTGTCAATCAATAAGACATCAGATAAGACAGAATATGCCGTTGGAAATACAGGAATTTATACATTGACTGTGAAACAGACAAAAGCAGATGCAACAGCCAAAAACGTAACAGTAAAGGATCAATTTGTACAAGAAGATGGAATTACGATCGATGCAGAAAGTATGAATGTATCTTTAAATGGTACAGACATCACAAAAGATTGCAAGATCGTGACAAATCAGAATAACTTTACAATTGAAACAGGAAAAGATCTAAGTAGTAAGGATGAACTGTTGGTATCCTATAATGTAACGTACACGAAGGAAGGAATATATAAAAATACAGCAACTACACAGGCAGATAACGCAGATCCAAAAGATGATAATAATTCTGTTACAGTGGTAGATCAAGACGTTACGATGACGAAAGATGCAGATAAGAAAGAATATAAAGTAGGGGACATGGTAAAATATAACGTGTCTGTATCTTTAAAGAAAGAAAATTCTGTATCAAAGGATGTCGTAATTAATGATACGATTCCGGAAGGTCTTGCCCTTCAAAGTGAAAGTGTAAAAGTGACTGGGATAACTGATTACACGATCAATACAGATGGAAACAAGTTAGAAGTTAAAATTCCGGAATTAAAATATGGTGAGAAAGTTGAGGTGAATTATCAGGCAAAAGTATTAAAGAGTGCATTAGGCAAAACATTGGTGAACAAAGCGACTGTTAATGGTTCAGGAATTCATCCAGGACAGGCAGAAGTATCTGTAAAAGTACCAAAGACAGAAAAAACACCAATAAGTACTAATGGAAGTGGTAGTCAGACGACAACTGTAAAAACAGGAGATGACTTTAATGCAATTCCTTATGTTGCAGGTATTGCACTTGGGGCTGTCGCAGGAGTTGTGATTTATCTAAAAAGAAGAAAACTGAAGAAATAAAGGATACTTTTATATACCACAAATGTAAAAGATATCACGCATAAGAAACGTAAAGTAAATAATAGCTGTCAAAAGAGGTTGTAGTTTTATCTACAGCCTCTTTTGAAATTATAAGGAAGGAATTAAATGAGTCATATTGATGATACCAGTCAATTAACAAGGAAATTATTGTTGTATATGGATTTAGGATTAGCTAACAATGAAATTCAGCTGATTGCAGAAGCTGCAAAATACCACGATATAGGGAAAATATATATTCCGGATCATATTTTATACAAACCTGGAGAGCTGACAAAGGAAGAATATAAAATAGTACAACAACATACAGTAATTGGACACGATATGATCATGAATTCTAACTTGAACAGAGAATTGAAAAAGTATGCTGCTGAGATCGCTTTACACCATCATGAACGAATTGATGGATCAGGATATCCAGATAATCTTTTAGGAAAAGAAATAAAAGATTGGATTCAGGTAGTAGCTTTAGCAGATGTTTATACAGCACTTCGAAGTAAAAGAGTATATAAGCCGGCGTATTCGAAAGAAAAAGCAGTGCAGATCATATTAGATGGCGGCTGTGGAGAATTTCCCAAAGAATATTTTAACGAAATTTCAAGAGTATTTGACAAAAAGAGTATTTTAGAAACTAGAAAAGTGCAGAAATAATTCTGTGCTTTTTTGATTTCTAAAATTTAAAGGAAGGAGAAGCATATATATGAGAAGACAAAGATTTTCTAGGGAACAGATTGCAGAAGCTGATCAAAGAGACATTCTTGGAGTTGCCAGAGAATTAAATTTGAAATTAGAAAAAAGAAAAAATACATATAAAGTACCTGGATATGGTGGTTTGTATATTACACCTATGAAGAATGCATTTCACTGTTTTTCTGCAGATATGAGCAGAGAGAATAATTGTGGTGGTGGGCCAATTCAGTTAGTGATGTTTATTCATCAGTGTACATTCATTGAATCAGTGTCATATCTTTTAGGTATCAAAGGATTGGATACATATAAAAGAGAACCTGTAGAAGAAAAAGAATAGAATTTTCTTTACCAGAGCGATCAGATAGCTTTCAGCATATTTATGCATATCTTATTAAAACAAGAAAGATTGATCGATGGGTAGTTGATCAGTTCATAAAGAAAAATGCTATATGAAAATAAATACCATAGTTGCGTATTTGTTGGATACGATTATGATGGAAATCCAAGACATGCGGCAATCAGGGGAACCATGACAAGTAAAGCATTTAAAGGAGAAACACGAGGAAGTGATAAAAGATTTGCATTTCATCGATCTGGTGAAAACAAGATGTTACATGTGTATGAAAGTCCGATTGACATGATGAGTTATTTAACATTATATCCAGATGCAATCAAAGATCATCATGTAGCACTTTGTTGTCTTGCGGATACGTCACTGCAAGAATATGTAAAACATTATGACATTCAGAGAATATTTTTACACTTAGACAACGATGAATGGGGAAGAAATCAGACAGAAAAATTAAAAGACTTCTATGGGGAAGACATACGATATTTGGGATGAATCGCCGTTTAATGGCTATAAAGATTTTAATGAACAGTTGGCAGGTAGAAAAGGATGAAGGACAGAAGAAAAACAATCCGGATAAGCAAAGAAGAGGAACAGAAATTACTGGATTCTTTGAAAGATACAGGGGATGAATTTTTCGGATTATGTTAGAAAGGCGATTTCTGATCATCCTATTATTGTCGTTTCTGGTATTCAAGATTTACATCTGCAGGTAGCAAGGGTAGGAAATAATCTGAACCAATTTGGTTATGTTGGCCCATGATGGAAGAATTACCAGTGTTGATCTTACCGAATGTTTTGAAATGCTGCAAATGACTTATTCAAAACTAAGTGAAATAAGTGAGGTGATAAATCATGGCGACTGTGATTCAGGCCCAGGATAAGAGTGGAAAGTATATGAAATATGATACCAAGAGTAAAATGAAATATATTCTTGACTATGTTCATGATCCTGAAAAAACCAGATCGGAATTACAGGGTGGAACCCTTCTGATGAATTCGGAAAATGCATATGATGAATTTATGCTGACAAAACAATTATGGGGGAAGGATCAGGAAGGAAAACGAATGTGTATGCACTACATACAATCGTTTAAACCTGGAGAAGTTACCCCAGAACTGGCAAAGCAGATTGCAGATGAATTTGTAAAGCAAAAAAATTTTCAAGGGTTCAGATTTCTTATGCTGTTCATACAGATAAGGATCATATTCATACGCACTTTATACTGAATACAGTAAATGTGGAAGATGGCCATAAATGGCAGTTAGCAGACTTGAAAATTTTACGGAGAGTTTCCGATCGATTATGCAAAAAAACATGGCTTATCAATCCTTCCAGAAAAAGAAGTTGCCAAAAGTAAATCTCCAGCCCAAAGGGATGCAGAGAGAAATGGAACTAGTTGGAAGAAAGAAACACAAATGGCAGTAGATGCAGCATTAGAGGTTGCTGAGAATCATACGGAATTTTTTTGGCTAATGAATAAGCAAGGTTATCAGGTACGATGGAAGAATGAATATAAATATATATTGTTTACAAATTCTGATGGTAAAAAAAATGAGAAACCGAATCTTGAAAATCCAGGAAATTATACAAAGGAGGCAATGCGTGAAAGATTTAGAGAAAACTATAAAAGACATAAAAAATAAAGAACCAGATGAAAAATCTGAGTCATTAAATTATCGAACGGAAACATTTTTTATTGTAAGAGATGTAGCTAATACTGCCACATCAAAAGAAGAATTTATTCAGTTGATGGAACAGAATGATTATCATGTTCAATGGAATGATGATCACAAATATATAACTTTTTGGAAAGATGGACATAAACCAGTGCGTAATCGATCATTTTATCCAAATGAAGAATATACGAAAGAGGGATTAGAAGAAAAATTTAAAAGGAATGAAGAAAGACTTAATAGAATTCGTTCAGGAAAATATGATGCTAAAAATGTTGTAGAACTACAGAAATTAGATAAGCTGTTTTTATTATTTTCAATAATAGAAGGGGCTGAGGATAATGCATATCCACATCAGACGAACTTACATGAACACTCTATAAGATCGATTGATGAGTGGAAGAGAGAACAGGCGAAAGGACATGGAATGGATTGGGAAAGATAGAGAGAAGGTGTTTAAGTGGTAAAAAAAGAAAGCAATCCGATTGTGATGTTCTTTAAAAGACGTGCAATCAGGATTGTTGGAATTATAGGATTATCTTTTGTAATACTTTATGCAAGTGCATTTACAGCAATTTTTTTAGATAGTACATTAAAAAATCCAGAGCAGATAAAATTTGTGACTGATCCAGTTGCTATGAAGCAATATATTTCAAATAATGAACAGATAAGAATGTTTACGATCTTCTTTTTTGTTATTTTATTATTGGGAATTATAACATTATTAGTTGGTGGCAAATCATCTTTTAAGGTTGATATGATAGAGATTACACCTGAAATTCATACACCAGTGCCTGTGGGACAGGGACAACATGGTACAGCAAAATGGTTGCCGAATGAGAAATTTGATCAGGTATTTGATTCAGATGTAATTGATTCAAAAAAATTAATGGATGGAAAAGAACATTTTTCAGCAGGTGGATTGGTACTAGGAAAAGAAGATCTTAAAAGATCAGATTTTTTTGGAAGAACAAAAGAGAAGATATATCATATTACAAAGGATTTACATGCACTTATCATAGGTGCAACAAGATCAGGAAAAACAAGAAATATTGTAATCGAAACGATTGTTGATCTTATTCTGGCAGGAGAAAATAATTTTTGCAGTAGATTTGAAAGGTGAATTGAGAGACTATACAGAAAGATGCCGCTAAAAGATATGGATATGAAACGATATGTATTGATTTTATTCATCCATATCAATCGGATCGAAAAAATTTTTTGGAACCAGTGATACAAGCTCTTCGCAGAAATGATATATCAAGAGCAATTGAAGAAACTTGGAGTTTGGTTAGTCAGTTAGTTGGGGAACCACCAGAAAATGGAGAAAAACTTTGGAACAGTGGTGAAGCAGCAACATTGGCGGCTTCAATTATGGCTGTTTGTTATGATAATCAAGATCATCCAGAATATCAGAATCTGACAAATGTATTTTACTTTATCACAGAAATGTGTTCTGATTATCGAGGAGCATTGCCGTTACAATTTTATATTCATTCACTTCCAGAGGAACACCCAGCGAAGATCTTGTTAGCAGCAACGAAAGTTGCGGCAATGCGAACAAGGTCTTCTTTTTATGTTTCAGCAATTATGACGTTGAAATTGTTAACAATTCCAGCGATCAATCAAATGTCAAATAAGAGCGATTTTGATATTGGAAAAATGATAGAAGAAGGAAAAAAAATCATTATTTATCTATGCTTGCCAGCAAGAGATAAAACATATTTTCCATTGGCCAGTTTGGTTTTGCGTCAATTATCGGATTTGATTGATTATGCAGCAGACGAAAAATATGGAGGACGGGTTCCTGTACGATGGAATTTTGTTGATGATGAGCTTGGAAATTTCACGAAGATAACAAATATGCGACAACAGACTTCATTTGGTACTGGAAAAGGAATCAGACATTTTATGTTTATCCAGTCATATGCTCAGTTGGAGGATGTGTATGGAGAAAAAGTTTCACAGATTATTCAGGATAATGCTGATATAAAGATATATCTTCGAAGTCCCAATCCGATTACAAAGAAGAAAATATCTGAGGATTTAGGAAACTATACAACACGTTCTTATTCAAAAAAGCAATAATACTCCGTCAGGAACATTTAGAAATGGTGGAAGTGATGGGGAAAGTTCTAATTTAATGGGACGGCCATTACTGTATCCGGATGAGGTCGGCAAGCTGCAAAGGCCATATTCTTTGGTTATGTCAGATTCTGATCCGGCGATTATGTATGCCCCAGATTTGTCACAATATGCGATGAATGAATTTTTAGGTATGGGTGATGAAGAGCATAATAATCGGTTGAGACAAAAAAAAGCAGAAGAGCATAAGAAAAATGAACGTCCGCATAATTCAAAAATGGAATTGTGGGGAATTTGGAATGTGTGGAAAAGACACATTGATGCACAAATATTAAAGCAACAAAAAGAAAAAGCGGCCAAGGCTGCAAAAAAATAACAAGGAGAAACAAAATGAAGAACAAATTAATGAAACTTAGAGGAAAAATTACGGTAATTATGATGAATATGATTACCTGTTTTTTGATGGCACAAAATCATGTATATGCAGGTGGTATTGGAAGTTCTAAATTATTTACTGGAACTAAAAGCATGTTTAATGATATGAAGACACCATTGATTGGATTGTCTTCTGTGATTGGAATTGTAATGATTATCTATAATCTAATCCGCATGAAAATGGGAGATGATGTGGATACCAAAATGTATAAAAAAAGAATAGGTATAATCCTTGTCTGTATGGTTCTGGTTGTTTCAGTTGTTGCACTAGTACCAACAATTTTATCTTACTATAAATAGAAAATATCAGGAGGTCTTAAATGTTAAAAAGCTTATTCAATGAATTTTTTTAGAAGATCTCGCGAAGGATGCTGTTAAATTGATTAATAAATTCCTTGTTGATCTAATGGATATAGCATTAAATTGCCAAAATTACATCAGTACAAAGCATTTAATTAAGGGTTTAAGCCTAAGCAAAGTTAATGTAGTGATATTAAAATATGCAATTGCATTACTGATATTAAAATTTGTCCAAAAGGGTTTTTCAATTTATATATTGCAATCGGATGGAGATCCAGATCATGATCCAATTCATATTTTAACAGGCTTTTGTCAGGCGGTTGCAATTTCAGTTACATTTTTAGGATTATATACACGACTTGTCAATATTTTCGAAACCTTTACAAAAGCAATATTAACGGCGATTGGAAGTAAGGGAGAAATAGAAGCAATTAAAGATCAATTTTTTGCTGACATTATTTGGAAATGGAATAACGACAGTTCTATTGCTTATCATATTTTTTAATTATAATCTTTTTGATATATATACAGATAATCAAGAATGGTGCAGAATTAATGGTTTTAAAATTTGCTATTCCACTTTTAAGTGTAGGACTTATGGATAGTGACGGTGGATCTTTTAAGATTGCTGGGAAAAAGTTTCTGCAGATGGGATTTACTTGTACATTGCAGATTATTTTGCTTCGATTAGCTATGGCTTTATTATTAACCGGGCATGTAATCTGGTCTGTAGCATTTGGATCATTGGCATTAAAAGGACCGAAGTTAATTCAGGATTATCTGTTTGCGAATCAAGGTAGTGGATTGGCAGGAAAATTACAAGTTGCTTCAAATATTAGACGAATATTTGCACATTAGGAGAAAAAATGAATACAATTACAGATTTAATTAAAGCTTTTATGATTTTAGTTAACGCAGGAGGAATTTTTCGAATTATAACTTTGATTTTTAGTACGATTAATGACCCTGATTTAAAAGAAACTAACTTTCGAAGAGGTAGAAACGTTATCTTATTTATGATTTTAACAACATTGATTTATAGTTTGAAAGATAGTATTTTAAAATATTATCAGTAGAAAGTGAGGAAAAAATTAATGGAAGAAAGAGAAAAAGAGGATTTATACATACCAACGTATGTGACGGCTCAGCATGAATATTTTCCTGGATTTGGGAAAAAAGAATTATATCTCACAATCCTTATGTCAGCATTTGTAATTGTTTTTTCAATTATCTTGTATGGAATTTCTCGGGATCTATCAATCGTAGTGTTAACAATCATGATTGGAATTACAGCATGTATAGGATTTAATACAAGACTGGAGGGCAATATTTCGATGAGAGCATTTGTATTATTGTTTATTGCATACCTTAAAGAGCAACAAGTATATTTATATAAATATAAAGATGAATGGAAGGTAGAAGAATGATTCTTTTTTTAATCACACAGGAATTAGAATATCTTGGATCAGAACTGAATGTCCTTCATCGGAATTATATTGTATGGAATTGCAGGCTGACAGATTTTATCAAAAGAGAATATATCAGCATCGATACAATGAAGCCAGAAGCAATTGTAATTGAGCAGATAGCATTGGAAAATTCAAAAGATCTGATAGAATTTCAAAATAGCTTTCCGGAGATAAAGATTATTTTGATTGTTCGAGATAAAAGTGAACTTCTAGATTTGCAAGGAATAGAAATTGTTGATCAGAATGAAAATATTCTTGAATCATTAAGAAAGATCTTAAAAATCGCGGAAAAGCCAAAGATAGATGTTCAAAAGCAGGAAATGCAGATAGGTTTTTTATCGCAGGATAGAGAAACAGCAGTATTGGCAGCAATTAATTTTGTGAAGACACTTTCAGAGGCAGAGAAAAATTTATGTCTTTGTGAAATAACAACAAATGTAAAAAAAGCAATACTTCCAAAACTGTCATCAAACTATGGGTTAATAGGAGAAAATGGCATATATAAGTGGAATGATATTTCATTTCTATGTAATAGTGGAAAAGAAGGTGTGGTGTATACAGTCTGTTCTTTTTGTGAAGAAGATCCAATAGAAAAGATGTTTGAACAGTGCGATATACAAATATGGTGTGAATCAGATGAGGGAGAATTGATTCTGCATTATGAAAATAGGCACATACGCATTAGTATTGATAATCCATTTGAAAATGATCATACTGAGGATTTTAGAGAGTTACTTGGGAGTCAAAACACAATTTTAGAGAATACTAATATTGAAGAAGAGTGTATAGTTGAACAAAATAGTAAAATAGTTTCAGAAATCAAAAAACAAGAAAAAAAGAAGAAGTCAAAAAAATTCAAAATTAACATGAAAAAAGCAGGATTTATTATGATTCTGCCTTTTTTGCATTGTATTGGTTTTCTTTGGACTTCTATTGTATTGAAAAATATAAATGCAGGCAAAAAGAAGCAGCATTTAACAAAAGAAATACAGAAAGAAAAGGTTACAACACAGGGAACAACGCAGACAGCAACTGAGGAAGTGACGACAGAAACAGCAACGGCACAAGAAAAAAAGGCGTCGACAGAAAGAAAACAGAAAAAAAGACAGAATCTTCAACACAGAAGACAACAACAGATAGAAGAAATATTACGACATCTACAAGAAAAAAAGTTGGAACGACAAAAAAGCGGAACACAACAGCAAAAAGAAAAAACGGTAAAAAAGGTCCGAAAAACAGTAAAAACGACACAAAAAAACGAACAACAACAGCAAAAAAACGTGTAACAATGCAACAGCCTAAAACCACAACAGAGAATTCTAAAAATCATACAAAGGAAGAATTCAATGTTGATTATAAGGTTGAATGAAAAATGTGGGGATAAATAAATGACTAAGGAAAAAAGAATAGAAATAAAGGAGAATAGAAAAAATGTCAAACAAAACAATAAAGGTTCGAATTACGAACGAGGAATTATTTGCACTGGGTTCGAAAGGGTTATTTATAACGGAAAAGAATATGTTGATAAATCCCCCTTTATTCTTGGATTCTACTTGCCCACTTTCACAAGCCTATCATCAATTGGCTGCGAAGAAAGCTAACAGAGCAAAATTAATGGAAGAAACAATGAGAAAGAAGAGAAAATAAAGGAGCAGTACATGAAGAAAAAAGGAAAAAAAGAAGAAACTTACAGCAGAACAAATAACTGCCCAGGAATTTACGAATGTATTGAATATCCAGAATAATTATCTGTATACAAGAGATGGATATGTAATTGGTTATATTAAGATACTACCAGTCAGCGTAGGATTGCTATCCCAAAGAGAAAAAGAAACGTTAGTGAAGCAGCTGACGGCAGAACTATCAGTTGAAAAAGAACCATTTCATTTTCTTGCGATATCACGTCCGGTAGATATGCAGCCTCTTTTGGAATCGTATGCTCATCTCCGCAATGAGACAAGTGATCCATATCGAAGAGAGTTACTTAGAAAAGAAATGGAAAATTTATCTGATTTCACATTTGGAGATGAAATTGTAGAAAGACAGTTCTTTTTTTACTTTTCTATGAAAGCTGCAGAAGATGTGGAAAGAGATCTAAAGAAAAGAATTAGTGAATTTGCAGAGCATTTTGAGGCGGTTGGAATTAAAACAGAAATCCTAAAGGATCAAGATATTGTTCGTTTATGTAACCTTGTGAATAATCCGGCAGTTGTATCAATTGAAGATGAGATGACAGATGCATCGATACCAATATTAAAAGGAGTGATATGATGGCTAAGAAACAGAAAATGGAAGAAAATGCTTCTTTATTAAATGTTATTTCGCCGATCGCATTGAAATTTGAATCCAATAATTTTATCTTAGGAGAAAACTACTGTAAAGGATACGGTGTGATAAAATATCCACCTGCTCCAAATTATGGATGGTTAACACGTATTACGAATATTCCATCAACAGCAGTTTCCTTTACTTTTACGCCCAACCAAGGGGAAATCCTGGAGAGTATTAACAAGAATATAACAATGCTATCAGGACAGGCAAGAACAGCAAAAGATCGATTGAAGCAACAACGAGCAGAAAAAGGTGCAAAAGATGGAATGAAATTGCTGCAGCAAATCGATGAAAATGGAGAAGTTGTTGGAGAATTGGCAGGAACATTAATTCCAATGGCAATAGATAAAGAATCTTTAAAAAAAGTAGAACAGAAGATGCGTGGAACATGTGCAATGACCAATCTGAAAGTTAGACCACTTACATTGATGCAAAAACATGCATTACAGCATGTTGCACCATTTTATATTGAAAATCCATTATTAAATGAGGTATCAAATCGTGTTATGCCACTTCGAACTTTTGTCGGTGGATTCCCGTTTAGTTCTTCAGGACTGAATGATAATGCAGGTTGTTATGTTGCAAAAGATGCAACTGGAGGACTAGTTGTGCTAGACTTTTGGCTGCGTGAAAATGATCGAACAAATTCTAACTTTGTTATTATGGGGGTCCCTGGAAGTGGTAAAAGTGCGGCAGTGAAGCATATTACTTTGTCAGAATTTATGCTAGGAACAAAACTGATATTTATTGATCCGGAAAGTGAATATAAAGATTTTTGTAAAAATCTAGATGGCAATTGGTTAGATGCAGGGGGATCACCAGAAGCACGTGTAAATCCATTACACATAATGCCAATTCCAAAAAATGATGAATCAGATGAAACAGAACCAGGACTTACAGATTACTATGATAGATGAGGGAAATGGTCTTGGAGAACTTAGCTCTTTATATTAACATTTAGAGATTTTCTTTTCTTTATATATTCCATCTTTGACGGATAAACATAAAGCAGTCTTAAAAAAGACGTTGATTGAATTATACAAAGATTTTGATATTGATTGGAACACAGATGCGAAGAAGTTAAAACCTGAAGATTTTCCGATTTTATCAGATATGTATAATAAATTGTTGGAAAAGGCTAGTGAATCAAAAGAAGAAGGAAAAATTGAAACAGAAAATATATATGAAGATCTAGCATTGTTTTTAGAAGATGCAGCAAATGGTGCGGACAGTGCATTATGGAATGGACCGACAACATTACAAACAGATAAACAGATTACAGTTTTGGATACATATTCTCTTCAGTCTACATCGAACAATGTGAAAAGAGCCCAATATTTCTTATTGGAGACATGGTCATGGAATATTATGAGTAGTGATCGAACAGAGAAAGTTGCATTAATCTGCGATGAAGCTTACCTGATGATCGATCCAGAAGTTCCCCAATCTTTAGTGTTCTTACGAAATGTGGCCAAGCGAGATAGAAAATATGAAGCTGGATTATTTATTATTAGCCATAGTGTTGTAGATTTCTTGGATCCCAAAATTAAAATGTATGGACAGGCATTGCTTGATACGCCATGTTATAAGATTTTATTTGGAACCGATGGACAAAACTTAGAAGAAACTGATAAGTTATACAATCTGACAGAAGCAGAAAGAGAGCTTCTAGAAAGTAAACGAAGAGGACATGCATTGTTTATGATTGGATCGAAGAGATTGCATGTTAATTTTGAAATTCCGGATTATAAATGGGCATATTTTGGAAAAGCAGGTGGTCGATAAATGAATGAAGCTTATTTCGCAATGCGTATGCTTGCGGATGAAGAAAACAGAAAAAAATTATTGATCATTATTTTAATACCTATTTTGTTTTTTATTGTAGCTATGTTGGCAGCTTCTGATATGGGAACAACAGCTGGAACAGCAGCTTCTCCATTATCAGATCAGGTGGAAAAATGGAGACCTATGGTTAGTCAATATTGTACAAAATACAAGATACCAGACTATGTAGATCTTGCTTTAGCTTTGATGCAGGCAGAATCTTCGGGAAGTGAACCAGATCCAATGCAAGCGGCAGAAGGAGCATATGGACTGTACTGTTTAAAAACAAAGAATAATAATGGTGGACATAGTCATAGTCCGAACGGGATCCCATCCGGACATGGAGAATGTTCCGTCAATGCAGGAGTGCAGGAATTAAGAGATGCTTTAAAAAAAGCGGATGTTGAAGATCCAACTGATCTCGATCATATAAAAGTAGCAATTCAAGGTTATAATTATGGGATGGATCGCTGGATTTCCTGGATAAAAAAGCATGGTGGAAAGTATACATTGGCACTTAGTAAAGAGTATAGTGCGACAATGATGCCGGCTGGTGCAAAAGGGACTCCTAATCATGCTGAAAAGGTAATGAAATACTATTCGATTGCAACAGGGGATTCTTCGGCAGAGATTTCCTTGTTGGAAGGAAATTCTGGTCTAAAGGTTGTTTATTATAATCAGGGAGATGCCGCATGGAAATCCATTCCATATAGTACGTCAACAATAGGACAGAGTGGATGTGGACCTACAAGTATGGCAATATGCATCTCTACGCTTTCTGGAAAGAAAATAACACCAAGGCAGACTTGCCAATGGGCAGGAAGTCAGGGATATTATGTGAAAGGAGCAGGAAGTAAGCATGATGTTATTCCAGGATTAGCAAAAAAAATATGGTGTGAAATGTAAAGGTGTTGGAAAAAATAAGCCCCAGATTATCCAAGCATTGAAGACAGGAAAACTAGTAGTAGCAATTATGTCTGCAGGACATTTTACAAGCGGTGGCCATTTATCGTATTAACAGGAATTAAAGATGGAAAAATCACTGTAGCAGATTGTGGATCAAGGCAAAGAACAAAGCAGACATGGAGTTTAGATCTGATTGTCAATGAATCAAATAGTAGTGCAAGTGCAGGAGGTCCGTTTTGGATAATATCAAAATAAAACGATGGATATGCGATATATTATTGTTTCTATGTTTTACAGCAATCGCTTTTTTTGCAGGTAAGATTTTGATTAATCAATGGAAATATAAAAAGCACAGAAAGAATATGATACGTTGCAAAAAGCAGTACAAACAGAAAAATCTATCAATTGGAAGAAACTTAAAAAATGAATAAAGACATTGTTGCCTGGATTAAAGTACCAGGAACAAAAGTTAGTTATCCGATCGTTCAGGGAAAAGATAATAGTACATATTTGCATAGGACATTCCATAAGAAGTACAATCCATCGGGTTGTATTTTTTTAGATTATAAATGTAAAAAAGATTTCATGTCAGATAATAACGTTATTTATGGGCATCATATGAGAGATGGATCGATGTTTGCAACATTTGTAAAATATAAAAAATCGATCGTTCTGGAAGAAGCATCAAAAGATTATTTTGTATCTTCCAAAAGAGACCAGGACATTAAAAGTAATTGCTGCACGTGCAAACAAACCAGAAAAATTACCGATTGAATTCAAAAATAAAAAGGATAGAGAAAATTATCTATCAAGAATTCAATCTGTTAGTTATTTACCAGATCAAAGTATTAGGAAACGATTGTATACGTTTGTTACTTGTAGTTATGAAAAAAATGATTACAGGACTTATGTTTATGCAGTTGAAAATCAGAAAGAAGTGAGAGAATGAATCAGAGACAAGGGAAAATAGTATCACTTGTTGTTGCTGTGATCGTAATGGTTGTGTTGATCACAATAGCAGTGATCGTAAATCGACCGCAAAAGAAACAAACAAAACGATCTGCAGCTACAACAACAGAAGTTAGTACAGAAAAAAAACAGACAGAAGAAACGACAGAAGAAGAGCAGATGACAGAAGCACCCAAGGATACATCAGACTGGGAG
>ENA-OQET01000549-OQET01000549.1-human-gut-metagenome-genome-assembly--contig:-NODE-549-length-19614-cov-3.909478_pt1 | contig 19614 bp, 28 predicted proteins | sample MGYA00242800_ERZ504645 | MGnify/ENA primary metagenome ERZ504645 (study PRJEB26092, sample SAMD00036308) | human gut metagenome | host: Homo sapiens | study: EMG produced TPA metagenomics assembly of... | reverse complement strand
GATGAATAATTTCATAATAAGGGTATAAATATAACAGGGTAAATGGTAAAATTAGATAAGAAAAAATAAATATGGAGGGTTAAAGATGGAACAATATAAACAGGAATTTATCGATTTCATGTTGGAAAGTAAAGTTTTAAAATTTGGTGATTTTACATTGAAATCAGGAAGAAAAAGCCCATTCTTTATGAATGCGGGTGGATATGTTACAGGAAATCAGCTAAAAAGATTAGGTGAATATTACGCAAAGGCAATCGTAGATAATTATGGTTTAGACTTTGATGTATTGTTTGGACCAGCTTATAAAGGAATTCCTTTGGCTGTTGCGACAACAATTGCTTTAGATAACCTTTATGGCAAAGAAGTCCGTTACTGTTCAGATCGTAAAGAAGTAAAAGATCATGGAGCTGATATGGGCGGTTTATTAGGAACAAAACTTCAGGATGGTGATCGTGTAATTATGATCGAAGATGTTACGACATCTGGAAAATCTATGGAAGAAACAGTTCCTAAAGTAAGAAATGCAGCTAATGTGGAAATCAAGGGATTGATTGTTTCCTTAAATCGTAACGAAAAAGGAAAAGGGAATAAAACTGCATTAAAAGAAATTGCAGAATTATATGGTTTTCCAACAGCGGCAATTGTTTCAATGCCTGAAGTTGTTGAGTATCTTGAATCAAAAGATGCATTGGATGCAGAATTAAAAGAGCGTATTGATGCGTATTATGCGGAATATGGAGCTACAGAATAAAGTGGAATTTTCCACTTTTTTCTTTTACATATAATAAAAACAGCATCACTGAATGCTGCTTGATATTTGATTGATAAGAGGCTTGTCATGAATAAAGGCATGAACGTTTTGTCTTGCGATATCTAAGAATACTTCTTTTGCCTTCGCAAGCTGAAATGTACCAGATACATGTGGTGTGATGATTACATTTGGATCTAACCACAAAGAAGAGCCTGGATCTAAAGGTTCATTTTCAATAACATCTAATACCATACCTTGAATGATCTTTTCATGCATTACTTTTTCCAAAGTGTGTCTTCTAACTAGATCACCGCGTCCTACATTACAAAACAGGGCGCTTTTTTTCATAAGATGAAAATGTTCTTCGTTTAAAAGATATCGTGTATCTTTTGTGCTTGGTAGAGTACAGACTATAATATCGGCTCGAGGCAATACTTTGTTTAATGAATCAATCGTATAAATTTCATCAACGATATCACAATCTTTTTTAGATTTGCGTACACCAATTGTATAAGCTCCAAGAGCCTTAGCTTTCTTAGCAAATGTCGATCCTAAATCGCCTAATCCAAGGATCAATATACATGAACCGGAAATAGATTGAATCGTATCATCAAATCGATTCCACTTTCTTTGATCTTGGTTATGCATATGAGCTTTCATATGTCTTAGACTCATCAAAATCGTACATATCAGATATTCACTGATTCCTAACCCAAAGCTTTTAGATGCATTACATACAGGACAAGCGAACTTATTTTCGTATTGTTCATAGCCGGCACTTTCTAATTGAATGAATTTAGGATGGATGTCATAAACTTTTGGGTTTCCTATGATAATGTCTGCCTTATATATGTTATCGATCCATTCAATCTCTTGAAATGAGGCTTTTTCCTCTTTGTTTAAATCAGCACAGGCAAACGCTGTAATTATTCGGCCCATGTGATTTTCTTGTCTTTGATTGATGCGATTGAAGCTAATGCGCAGAAGTCATATCCTGCATCAACAATGTATTTGTGTCCTTTTTGGAAGGCTTTTTCAATTACGATCCCAACACCGGAAATATTGGCACCACATTCTTTAATTAGATTTTCTGCAGCTTTAAATGCTTCTCCGTTTGCCAAAAAGTCATCGATGAATAATACATTGTCTTCTTCAGATAGATATTGTCTTTCCATGCAGATTGGATAGTATTTGTTTTTTGTGAAAGAGAATACCTGACAGCTGACTGGATCTTGCATCGTACTTGGCTGCGCTTTTTTGATAAATACCATTGGTACGCCAAATCGGCATGCTGTCGCAAAACTTGGGGCTACACCACTGGATTCAATCGTAACAATTTTTGTGATTTTTTTATCTTTGAAGTGTTCGTAGAATTCATCGGCCATTTCCATGACTAATGGACAGTCGATCTGGTGATTCAAGAAAGAATCTACTTTTAATACTTCATCACTGATAATCAATCCTTTTTGTTCAATTGCATCTTTAAGACTTTTCATTTTCCTCTTTCTCCTTTTCTTTTATATACACAATGGTTTGTCCGATACGGTGATTCTTAATTTCTCGAACATTAATGATCATTGTATCTAAATCAATTTCTAGTTGTGTTCCATCGTCAGGAATTCTACCTAACTGGGATAGGGCATAGCCACTGAATGTTTCATATTCATCAATTGGTAATTCAATATTCAGTGCCTCCTGGACTTCTTCAAGATCGGCAGATCCTAAGATATACCATTGATTGTCATCAATTCTTTGAATTTCCACAGGTGGAATTTCATCATCCACTTCGTTCATCTCACCTAATAAAGTTTCAATGATATCGTGAAGGGTAATGATACCGGTCATACCACCATATTCATCTAGAACAATCGCAAAATACGTCTTGCGATTTTTCATTTCATGGAAACATGTGTCGGCTTTTGTGTTTTCAGCCACAAAGAATGGCTTGTCTACGGCTTTGTTTATGATGATATCCTGGTTGAGTTCTCCATCAATTCTAAAGTAATCTCGAGTGTCTAGTACTCCGATAATGTCATCATCGTCTTTACCACAGATTGGATAGAAAGTGTGTCGATTATCGTGGATGATCTGTTTCCATTCATCAATGGATTGGTCTAAATCTAATGTAATGACTTTAGAACGATGTGTGCAGATCTCTTCAACGCTTGTATCATCTAATTCAAAAACATTTTCAATGAATTCTTTTTGTGGTTGTTCAATTTCACTTCCTGTATTGATCAATTCACGAATATCTTCTTCAGACACAGTTTCGTCTTCAATTTCTGTTTCAAAACTAAATAGCCAGGATATCCATGAAAATAAAGTAGAAATAAAACCGGCAAGTTTTGTCAAGAAACCAATCTTTTCAGTATTTTTGTTTGCGAAGCGTCTAGGTATCTTATAGGCAAAGATAAAATATACTAGGCTATATGCCACCATGAGCAATATGGCGATCCATATATTGGATGATTGAATATTAAACGAGGTATAGCTCCAAACGATAATGCCTAAAGAGGACAATCCATATAATGAATAAGATAGCCATTGAAGGGTAGAAAGAGTCTTTGTATCAACTCTTTTTATACTTGATCAAACAAGGCCATCATCATAGATAAAAAAACGCATATAAAAAACAGGACAATACTTACTGCTAACATAATATCACTCCTGCTTGATTAAAATATCGGGGACAAGAATCATCAGTCTTCATCGAATCAACAACTCCTTTTTATTAGATAAATAATACACGTTTTATACTATCTTTTCAAACCGAATTCAAGGAATAAAAGTGTAAAGTATACTTAAGGTTTCCTAAGCCTAGGAAAGAATGTTAAAAATGTCTTGTTTTATAAGCGATATAATGGAATCATAAGAAAGGTGGCTATATATATTATGACTGAAAAAACACTTGAAATAATGAAGGAATTAACGCAGATCGTTGGGATCTCTGGCGATGAAAAAGAAGTCTCAAAAGCTTTGGCTGCGCACTATAAGGGACTGTGCGATGAAGTGATTTATGATAATCTAGGCTCTATTTTTGCGGTAAAAAAATGTGGTAAAGAAAACGCTAAAAGAGTAATGGTATGTGCTCACATGGATGAAGTTGGATTTATGATCACAGAAATTCATGATAATGGTTTATTGTCATTCATTAAGATTGGTGATATTGCCGATGGGGCAATGTATGGTTCAAGAGTTACTTTGAAAACTCGTGAAGGAAAAGAATTAACAGGTGCAATCGTTGCCGATGGGGATACACTTGAAAAAGGTGAAGGCAAAAAGATGAAGATTGATCTAGGTTGTGCTTCAAAAAAAGAAGTGGAAGATCTAGGTGTGTTTGTTGGAGATAGTGCTGTAATTAGCGGAGATTTCGTACAGGTACAAAATCGTGTATTTGCCAAAGCATGGGATAATCGTTTTGGGTGTGCATTGACAGTTGAACTTTTAGAGGCTTTAAAAGATGTAGAATTAGACTATGATCTATATATTGGTGCCAGTGTCATGGAAGAGGTTGGAATTCGTGGTGGAACCAGTGCTACCGGTTTGATTCATCCAGATATGGGCATCGTCTTAGATTGCTCAGCTGCAAATGATTATGCAGGAAAAGAAGAGGAAGTAGGAAAACTAGGAAAAGGAGTTCTAGTTCGTTACTATGATAAAGGTATGATGCCAAATCGTGGCTTATTGGATGAATTGGTACGTGTTTGTAAAGAAAATAATATTGATTATCAGTATTTCTATAATATGGAACAAACAGATGCAGCTTGGATCCATAAATTATTTAGTGGATGTCCAACATTAAGTGTATGTATTTGTGCACGAGGAATTCATACAGCTAGTACAATGATTGATTTACATGATTATGACTGCGCAAAAGAAGCTGCCTATAAAGTGTTGAGCAAATTAAACGAAGAAAAGATCGAAGCATTTAAGGCTAGCAATCGATAAGAGGGCATCATTATGAGTAGAGAACCAATTGGAGATATTAATTTAGAAATGCTGAAGGAATTCAGCGAAGCACATGGAATCAGCGGCAATGAAAAAGAAGTAAGCCGTGTCATGAAAAAATGGATCGAACCATATGCCGATGAAATCACATACGATAATTTGGGTTCGTTGGTTGCCCTTCAAAAAGGGGACAAAGACGGTGTAAAAGTTATGATTGCAGGACACATGGATGAAGTTGGTTTCATGGTTTGCGATATAGATAAAGATGGTTATATTAAAATGCTTCCCGTTGGAGGATGGTGGGGACATGTTCTTCCAAGCCAAACTTTAGTAGTAACGACAAGAGAAGGAAAACGTTATCAAGGTGTTGTTGGATCTAGTGCACCACATGGTCTTCCCAAAGATGTTAAAGAAAAAGTAATACATCCAACAAAATTATTCCTGGATATGGGTGTTGAATCTCGTGAGGAGATTTATGAATTAGGTATACAGATTGGCGATATGATTACACCGGACACAAAATTTACCGTTATGAACAATCCAAATTATCTAATGGGTAAAGCATGGGATGATCGCTTATGTGCTACTATGGTCGTTGATGTGATGCGATTATTGCATAAGGAGAAACATTCAGCTAACTTGTATGGTGTTGGTACTGTACAGGAAGAAGTTGGCCTTCGTGGGGCTAGAACCGCTGCCAATATGTTGCATCCAGATGTTGCGATTGCCTTGGATGTAACAACAAGTATGGATACTCCAATGGATAAAGGAGTAAATGGAATTGGAAAAGGTGTTGTCCTTAGTGTCATGGATGCAGGTATTATAGCGAACAAGAATTTCTTACATGAAATGGAAAAGATTTGTAAAGATCTTGATTTAGATATCAATTATGACATGATGACTGTTGGTGGAACGGATGCCGATAATATTCATAAAGCTCATGACGGGGTTGTAACGATGACGTTATCAATTCCAACTCGTTATATGCATTCTCATCGTTTGATCATTCATCGTAAAGACTATTGGCAGACAGTTTTATTGATGGCCGAATTTGTTCGTCGAGTTGACAGGGATTTATTGAATAAATTAAAAGATTTTTAATTATGCTTTTCTTCTATATTTATAATTAGTTTATACGATAATCTGCAAATTATAATTATTAGAAAATGTTATATTTACCAAATTGAGTATATTTTAAGTTGTCTAATTCATCTATTTGATGATTTAGACAACTTTTTTTCAATTCTTTTAAATATTTTTGGCATGTATTAAAAGGTACATATTTAGAAGATATGGAATTCATTGATTATGATGATATTGAGACTGTAAAAGCTGGTGTACAGGAAGCTGGTATGATCATGGGTGGAGATTATTTGTTTAAATTTTATCTAGTGATTTTTACCAAAGATGATAGAGCTGTACGATTGGATTCGGATTTATTCTTTAATGGTAAGCATTTTTTGATGACATTACGAATCTTACATGAAAAATCACCTAAATGGATCGATCCAAAACACTTAGCTCAATTGTTGGAAATGCCGAATGAAAAAGCATATAAAATATTGAATGAATATTATTGGAATAAACGTTCTTGGCATAATACCCCTTTATACAGAAGATTATCTAGAAAATAAAGCAAAGGAGAAACATTATGACAGAATATTTAGAGAATAATATTTTGAATGTATAAATTCCAAAACAAGATGAGAAACAGCTTCATGTTCCATCACTTCTATATGGCGCCTATAACAATGCCTTAAATGGATCATTGATTTATTCAAGCGAAGGATTGACTATTCATTTTAAAGAAGAGAATCTAAAAGTAGGTTATGAAGAATTAGACCATGTTGAATTATCGTTCATATTTAAACGAACCAGTTATCGAGGATTGCCAGAGAATGCTTGTTATATTGATGTGTATTTGAAATGTAAAGATCAAAGAAGTTATGAGTTTTGTACTTTAAGCCATAAAATTGAAGATGGATTTTATAGCTTTATGCGAACGCACGGAAAGGAAGTCGCAGACAAGTACGGCTTGATGTATCCAAAAATTGATAACACGCGAACGAAGTAAAAAAGCCCAGGAAACTGGGCTTTTAAGATTCAGATTGTGCTTTCTTTAAAAGAAGTAAGATTAATATGAATGAGATAGAGAAAATAATCAATAAAGGGATGAATGTAAAGAAATTTATGTCTAGTTGGCATAATAAGGTGTATCCCCATGTAGCTGGAAATATCTTACCTATAGTTTCAAGTAAATCTGGAAGAAAGGATGATGGAAACATAATTCCAGATAACATAATAGAAGGCAGGAAAACAATTTGGCTAAACATGGTGAGTTTTGCTTGATTTTTTATCGCAAGACCTAATACGCAAGAAATGGATAAAGATACGATAATAAATAGTGCGAGTGTGAAAAAATAAAGTGGGATATTTTCTGGTGTCGAAGCATGGAAAATAATTGGTGCTGCAATAAAAATTATGAAACTCATGATCATGAGATGGATAAAGGCTGAGATCACAATAGTAAATATTCCAAAATAAAGCGGAACATTATTTGCACTATACATTTTTTTGATGTTTGTACTATAAATTTCAACCATAGAAGGAGGAACTCCTATAAGAGCTCCCATGGAAACACCCATAATTGTCATAGATTGGATTAGTGTTTGGGTTGCATCTGGCATAAGTGAGGTAAAGATTCCTGACATGATCATGAAAAATAAAAGTGGGACAAGATAACATGTTACTAATAGAGTTTTGCTGCGAATATCTAATTTAAATTGTAAACCAATTCCATAAAGAATAGCTTTCATGATCTAACCTCCTTGGAGAGCTCAATAAAGTGATCTTCTAATGTGCCTCGATTAATCTTGATATCGAGAATAGGTTTATTTTTGAGTTTATATTGTTCAAGGATAGTGGATAAAGTATCAATGATATCTGAAGTAAAGTATTCTTTTTCTTCATTTTCATCAATGATTTTTATTGAATATTTTTGTTCACCTTTTTAGCTAATTGCTCTGTAGTTCCTACAAAGATAATCTTGCCTTGATTCAGAATGGCGATACGTGTACATAAAGATTCAACTTCAGCCATATCATGACTAGAAAGAAGAATGGTCGTTCCTTTTTGGCTGAGCTTTTTTGATTTCTTGATGAAGGGCTTGTTTAGCTTCAACATCTAATTCTGTTGTAGGTTCATCTAAAATTAAAATGTCTGGGTCTCCTATTAAAGCCAAAGCTAGATGGAGTTTTCCTTTTTTGACCAGCAGATAATTGATAATACAATTTTTTGTTTATTTCGGTAATATTTAGCGCAGTAAATAGAGAAGGATCTAAAATTTTGTTTTTCCATTTGGAAAATAATTGAATTGCTTCATCAACGCGCATATAGGAAGGCAAGGATGCAGACTGAAGTTGGATTCCTATATTCCCTGAGATTTTGATGTTTCCTGAATGATAATGACGAAATCCTTCTATGCACTCTAACAATGTAGTTTTCCCGGCTCCATTGATACCTAAAATGCCAAAGATTTCTCCTTTCTCAATGCTTAAGTCAACACCTTTAAGTACTTCATGATTTCCATAGTTTTTCTTTAGATTGGATAGTGTTATAACTTGAGACATATTTATTGCTCCTTAAATGGATCTACACCGGCATTCTGAAAATAGATTTCTAATGCAGGTTGTATATATTCATTGGCAATTCTCTGATTTTTTTGTCCATTCATTTTGCTCGTCCAATTGATCATTAAATTTCATTAGTTCTGGTAACAGGCTCATATCACCGTTTGTGAATTCCATGACAATGTTCCAGAATTTTTGTGCTGCTTTTTGAGCTTCTATATTATCAGGTGAAACATTATTGTCTTTAAGAATCAATATTTCTTCAATTAATTGATTGAAACGATGTATGAAACTTAAACCAGTATCCTTGTTAAAACGATGTCGAATATGGTCGAGAGTCGAATCATCAAAATGTTTAATAAGCCAATAATATTGATTGTTCATTTTGTAGGTTAACGATTATATCGGCGTATTTCTTGAAATCGACTTGTTGCATTTGAAGAACTTCTTCTTTAATAATTCGATTTCCTGTAAAGATTTAGATAATTGTTGTATTTTGTTCTTGGATCGTTAAAGCTTGTTTACTTAAAATGGCAGCAACTTCTTCGGGTGTATCTAATGGCATTAGATTTGTTTTTTGATTTCTTCCAATGAAAAGCCAAGAGATTTTAAAGATTGAATCTGATGCAATTTAATCATATCTTTATGTGTATATAATCGTCTTCCACCTTCACTTTGGCTAGAAGGGCAAAGTAATTTTTCTTTGTCATAATATTGAAGTGTTCTTACAGTTGTGTGCATCTTTTTAGCTAGTTCACCAACACTCATATAACTTTTATTATGCATGGTTAAATACCTCCTGACTTAATTATAATTTATGACGTTGCGTCACAAGCAAGAAAAAATATAAAAGAAGTTGACATAACACAAAAGTTAGTCTATACTAACCATAAAGTTAGATAAAACTAACTAAGGAGGTATGAATAACATGAAATATGCATATGCTTCAAGAACAGGCAATGTAGAATCCATTGTAAATGCTCTTGGATTAGACGCCACAGTTATTGAAAGTGGCAGTGAAACGATGGATGATGATTTTATCTTGTTTACGTATACAGATGGCTTTGGAGATGTTCCTATGGAAGTAGAATCATTCTTGATGACAAATGGAACAAAATTAAAAGGTGTTGTTGTCTCTGGTGATCTTGGATATGGAGATGCTTATTGTAAAGCAGGTGACAAGATCAGCGAAGAATATGGAGTAGATTGTTTGTACAAAGTAGAAAATGCAGGAACAGAAGAGGATATTGCGGAAATAAGTAAGATTTTAGGCAATGTCTAAAGAACAAAAATTATTTGAGGAATACCTTGCGTATCATTGTGCGCCGGCATTAAAGAAATATAAATTAGCAAATATGTTTCATATTCCACGCACTGCGATACCTTGTGTAGATAGTTTGATTCGTGAGTATAACGAAAAATTTGCGGATAAGCATTTGACTTTTCGGATCCTGCAGGCAGATAAACCTCGTATAACAATTTATTTGTATTCATTTGAAATTCTCGAAAATGTATTACTAGATCCAGAAATTAGAACCTTCCTAGAACAATACGATTATCCTATACACTCTCTTTCTGCCTGTCTGGATCATTTAGATAAGCGAATGGAAGAAACAGATTTTCCCTCACGAAATCGGTATTTTCTTAGGATATCCTTTAAGCGATGTCCTGGGTTTTATAAACAATGAACCATGCTGCTGTATGGGTGCATGGAAAGTATATAGTCCTAAAAAGGCTGAATATTTTAAATCATTGTTTAAACTCTTTGATCATGTTCGTGACCAGTTTATCTATGCAATAGAAAACGGTGTACGAATCGAACAGCTCGTTTAAAACTTTTTCCTTTTTAACTTAACTATACCTAACCTAACTAAACTTAATGATCAAAGAAAGATTGACTGTCACAATATTGTGGCAGATTTTTTGGTGGTTTATTTTACCTTATTTAGAAACTCTTTTATGGAAAATAATCATATGGATATTTATAAAACGGCATGATAAGCTTTAAAATGAGTGATAATATGAAAGAAGAGAGAGTAAAACTAATTTTAGAAAGTTTATCGGAAAATTATATTAGTTCAAATGTGTTAGCATCACAGATTGGTGTCAGTTCAAAAACAATTCGCAATGAAATTAAGGAAATTAATAGTATTCTTAAACATCATGGTGCAATTATTCAAACTAAGCCTAAGAAAGGTATAGCTTTAAACATCATAGATAAAATAAAGTATACTAAATTTACTGATTCATTGTCTACGAAACAGCCTCAAGACATCCCGGCAACATTTGAGCAAAGAGTTCAATACTTAATTGAGTATTTATTAAATGCTCAACAATGGACTAAAATTGAGTATCTAGCAGATAAACTTTTTGTAAGTCGTTCAATTTTATCTCAAACTTTAAAAGAAGTGAGAAAAAGATTAAAAGTATATAATATTGAACTTGTAAGTAAGCCTGGATATGGATTGAAAGCAATAGGTAGTGAGTTTGATTTTCGCGTATGCATGACAAATATCATTGTAGATAACGTGGATAATCAAACACTACCCGATAACAAATGTGAAAACGACAAAAGAGAAATTCTTAAGAAAATTTCACAAATATTAAATAAGAATTTTGAATTTTTCGAATATCATATGTCCGATGTATCTTTTCATAACCTTATTATTCATATTTATGTTGCATTATGTCGTATAGAAGAAGGACAAGAAACATATTTATCAAATGAGCAAATGAATCAAGTTCATGAATGGAAAGAATATAAGATGGCTCGTTTAATTGTAGAAGGTTTAAGTGAAGAGTTTAATGTAGATTTTCCAGATGATGAAATAGGTTATATTGCGATACATTTGGCAGCAAAAAGAATTGTAAGTATTGATGAAACAGAAAATGGGAATGTTATTATTAATGGTGAAATTTATGAGATTGTTTCACATATGCTTCGTGCTGTATACGATTCATATCATATTGATTTAATGGATGATTTAGAATTACGAATGATGCTTGCACTGCATCTAGTTCCATTTGGGGTTCGTATGGCGTATGATCTTGTTTTACATAATCCCTTATTAGTGGATATTAAAACAAAATATACGATGGCTTATAATTTGGCTGTCGTTGCAAGCGAGGAACTAGAAAACATTATAATAAGGAAATAAAAGAAGATGAAATAGGATATTTTGCGCTTCATTTCAATCTTGCTCTAGAAAGTAAAAAAACGTAAACAAGATAAGAAAAATATATTGATTGTTTGTGGTACCGGTAGAGGAACTGCTCAACTGTTGATGTATCAGTTTAAAGATAACTTTGGCAAGTATTTAAATCAAATTTATACAAGTGATGCTTTAGGTATAAAAAAATGTAGATTTTACTGATATAGATTATGTTATTACGACAGTTCCAATAGCTTATTCGGTACCTGTACCTATTTTAGAAATCAAATCATTTGTAGAGGATAGGGATGTAAAGACTATTAAAAGATTTTTATCACAAGGTCATAGTCGTACGATGGAAAAGTATTTTAGAAAAGACCTTTTCCTAACGAATGTGGAATTTGAAACAAAAGAAGAAGTATTACAGTATATGGTTAAAAAAATTTGAATCAGTATACGATATACCGAGCGATTTTTATGATGCGATTTTCCATCGTGAACGACAAGCAGGTACCGAGTTTGGCAATTTAGTGGCCATACCACATCCATATAAAGCTATGACTAAAGAAACATTTGTATGTATTTGTATACTGAATAAACCAATCATATGGGATAAAAAGAAAGTTCAACTTATTTACCTTATGTCTATGGAAGATAATTCAAACAGAAATTTGATGACATTTTATAAGATAACGAGTAAATTATTAGTAAATCCAAAATATGTAAATGAACTTATCCAGAATAAACGTTTTGAAGTGTTACTGAGTTTGTTTGGAGAGATAGAATCAACATTGGAGTAACGAGGTAGAATATGCGAATTTTATTAACATGTTGTTTGGGAATGTCTACAAGTTTACTTGTGGAAATGATGAATGAGGCATGTAAGAAACAAGGGAAATCCCATAAAATATGGTGTGTAGATGAGAATTTGGTAGATTGCTCAGTAATGCAATGTGATATTTTACTTTTAGGGCCACAATTGAAGCATGTTTATAAACGATTTCATAAATCTTATGGTAAAATGGTTCCAATCGCAATGATTGATCAACAGGATTATGGACTTTTGGATGGAGAAAAAGTACTGGAAAAGGCAGAACGGATATATAATGAATTTCATCGTAATGGAAATTATATAGATGTTAAAGCCAATGAGGAAGAACAGACATAGCGCTGTTCATTTTTTTGTGGAAAAATATTAAATTTCCTTATTTATTTTTAAAAAACGAGGTAAATAACAAAATGGAAACGATTACATCCTTAAGCTATTATATTTCTGTAAAACATGTAAGTGCACAAAACATGGAAAAGAGAGGGTAGTTTATGGACAATAACTATGAAACATCTTTTGGCTTAATTTTGAATGCAGGGAATGCAAAATCAAAATCCTTAATGGCAATAGAAGCTGCTAGAGAATTTGACTTTGAAGAAGCTTATTCTCTAGTTAAAGAAGCTGAAGAAGATTTACGTTTAGCTCATCAAACACAGACAGATTTGATCCAGGGTGAGGCAAGAGGCGAAAAAAGCGATATCAATATTATTTTGATTCATGCTCAGGATCATCTGACAACTGCAATGATCATGATTGATCAAGCTAAAGAGTTTATTCATGTTTATGAATTATTACAGAAAGTTTTACCAAAGGAGGAAGATTAATATGAGAATTATGTTAGCATGTGCAGCTGGTATGTCAACAAGTTTAGTTGTTTCTAAAATGCAGGAAGCTGCAAAAAATCAAGGGAAAGATTATAAGATTTGGGCGATTGAACAAGGCCAGATTCAGGATGAATTAGGGAACTTTGATGTATTGTTATTAGGTCCACAAGTTCGCCATATCATGCGTAAAGTACAAAAAATCGTTGATGGAAAAGCGCCTATCGCTGTTATCGATGCCGTTGCATACGGAAGATGCGATGGCGCAGCGGTTCTAGCTCAAGCAGAAAAGCTTGCAGAAGAAAGTGGTAAATAACCATGGCAAAGTTTACAGAAAAATTTGAAGACGGCTTGATGATCGTTGCTGAAAAGGTAGATGATAATAAGTATCTAGGAGCAATTAAAAACGCTTTTACTACATTCATGCCGTTTATTATCGTAGGTTCATTTGCAAGTTTGTTTAATACGTTAATTTGTTCAACAAGTACTGGATTGGCAGCGTTTATTCCAGCATTGGCAAAAATCTCTCCGGCTTTCACAGCTATTAATTTTGCAACCTTATCAATTATGGCACTTCCAATTTGCTTTTTGATTGGATCTGAGCTGGCAAAAAGGAATAAAGTTCCAGAACATATCTGTGCTATTACATCATTAGTTGCTTTTCTTTGTGTGGTTCCACAATCTGTTTCTATTGTAGTAGAAGGTTTAGAATCGGCAGTTAGTGGAGCAGGGTTGCCTGGTGATGCTATCGGGGCTCAAGGTTTATTTATCGCAATGATCATTTCGGTCTTAGTATCTGAATTGTTCTCTGTTTTGATGAAGATTGATAAAATTAAAATCAAAATGCCTGCTTCCGTTCCGGCAGCTATTTCACAGAGCTTTAACACGTTGATTCCTATCTTAGTTTCTTTGGTTGTAGTTGGTGTAGCAGGTCAATTATTCTTCTTAGCAACTGGAACTTATATGAATTCTTGGATTTATTCTGTTGTACAAGCACCATTGGAAGCAATTTTCCAAAGTCCGTTTGGAGCTATTGCGTTATTTATGATTGCTCAGGTATTCTGGTTCTTGGGTATTCATGGAAATATGATCATCACACCAATTCGTAATCCATTGATTGCTAGTGCTTTAGCTGCTAATATCGCAACTGCAGCAGCTGGTGGTGTTCCTGATCAACCTATTACTTATGGAGCATTGGTATCATTTATCGTAGTTGGTGGAGCTGGGCTTGTTCTGTCTTTGATTATTGCAATTCTATTATTTTCAAAACGAGATGATGAAAAAGCTGTAGCAAAACTTGGCTTAATTCCTGGCTTATTTGGAATTTCTGAGCCAGTGGTATTTGGGTTGCCTTTAGTATTGAATGTAACTTATGCTATTCCATTTATTTTGAGTGCAGGCTTGGCAACGGGATGCTTATTGTTTGCAACAAGTATTGGATTTGTTCCATGTAATATTGTTGATGTACCATTTGGATTCCCTATCGTTGTAAGTGCATTCATTGGTCATGGATGGCAAGGTGTTGTATTACAATTAGTGATTTTGGCGTTAGGTGTATTGTTATATACTCCATTTGTTCTAATGTCTAATAAGCAATATCAAAGAGAACAAGAAAAATTAAACGCTGAAAAGGAATAAATAGTATATGTCAGGGAGTAGAAATACTCCCTTTAATTAAAAAGGAGCACATTATGCAGAAAAATAAATTTCCAAAAGATTTTTTATGGGGAGGTGCCGTTGCCGCAAATCAGTGTGAGGGTGCCTGGTTGGAAGATGGTAAACTTCCAAATGTAACAGATGTATTGGTTGGTATTATTCGAAGTGGAAATAATCCATCTATTAAATGGAACGAGGAAAAACAAATCTGGGAAATGAATTTGGATCCAGAAAAACAATATTTAAGTCATGACGGAATTGATTTTTATCATCGTTTTAAAGAAGATTTAACTTTAATGTCAGAAATGGGATTTAAAGCTTTTCGTACAAGTATTTCCTGGGCTCGTATCTTCCCAAGAGGCGATGAAGAAGAACCAAATGAAAAAGGTCTTCAGTTTTATGATCAAATGATCGATACCATGATTGATCTTGGTATGGAACCCGTAATTACATTATCTCACTATGAGACACCTCTTGCACTGATTGCAGAATATGGAGGATGGACGAATAGAAAATTAATTGTTTTTTTTGAAAAATATGTTCGTACAGTTTTGACTCGTTATAAAGGTAAGGTTAAATACTGGTTAACTTTTAATGAAATTAATAATGCGTTTAAGATTCCTTTTGCAGCGGCAGGTGTTGTATCTTTCCCACCGACAAATCCAGACGAACCAATGGCAGATGTAGATGAAAAAATGATCTATCAAGCATGTCATCATATGTTTGTGGCAAATTCATTAGCAGTAAAGGCATGCCGTGAAATTGATCCAGAAGCGCATATGGGGGTAATGTGTAGCTTCTCTCATATTGCTACATATCCTGAAAATTCGGATCCTGAAAATGTGGTAGGTACACATCTATTTAAAAGAAAGCATTATTTCTACACAGATGTAATGTGTAGAGGACATTATCCAAAATATATTTTAAATGAATGGGAATCAAAAGAAATTGCCCCTGTAATGGAACCAGGAGATGAGGAGACTCTGGCAAAATATACGAACGATTATATCGCTTTTAGCTATTATAGAAGTTCAGTATATTCTAAAAATGTAGAAATGAAATCCGATACAGGTGGAGCAATTGGTTTATCAAATCCATATTTGAAAGAGTCAAGCCCAGAACCATGGAAATGGCCTATTGATCCTGTTGGTTTTAGGTTGGTTTGCGATGAACTATATGATCGTTACGAACTTCCATTATTCCCGGTAGAAAATGGAATAGGTTTAAAAGAAGACGAGACAGATGGAATGATTGAGGATCCAGCTCGTGAAAAATATCTAAGAATGCATTTAGAAGAAATGGCAAAAGCTATTGAAGATGGATGTGAAATCTTAGGATATTTATGGTGGGGACCTATTGATATTGTATCAGCTGGAACTGGTGAAATGAAAAAGCGCTATGGATTCATCTATGTTGATCGTTTTAATGATGGAACAGGAGATCTTCATCGTAGTAAGAAAAAGAGTTTTGAATACTATAAACGAATCATTGAAACAAATGGTGAAGAAATTTAAATTTTAAATCTAGAAGAAGGTAAAAATTTTGGAATTAAGTTTTTTGATATTAAAACAGATAGTCTCCATGTTTTTAATGATCGTAGTAGGCTACGTGTTAGTAAGATCGAAAGCAGTTGAAAAGAATTTAGGCACTTTTTTAGCGAAGGTTGTTATGTATGTCGTATTACCTTGTACGATCGTTGATGCCTTTCAAATTGATAACGATCCAAAAACATTTTCAAATCTCTTATTTGCGTTTGTTGTAGCACTTGTGTTCAATATTTTGTTGATAATACTATCATATGCTTTTAAAAGTATATTTAAAATGAATGAAATAGAACAGGCTTCTGTTGCATATCCAAATTCGGGAGATATTTTGATACCTTTAGTGACAAGTGTTCTGTCACCAACTATGACAGTATATTGTTGTGCTTTTATGGTGGTTCAGCTATTGTTTATGTTTACTCATGGAGTTAATTTATTAGCTAATGATTCAGAAAAAGATTTGAGTAACATATTGAAGAATCCTAATGTAATTGCAATTGTAATCGGAATCTTATTGCTTGCAATGAATATTACAATTCCTGAGATCGTTGGAAATGTTATAGATAGTTTTGCATCAATGGTAGCACCATTAAGTATGCTGGTTATTGGCTGTTCAATCGCTAATTGTGATCTAAAAAGAGGGTTGGCAAAGAAGAGAACATATCTAATTGTATTAATTCGTCAAGTCATAATTCCAATAATATTTTTAGGAATTATCAAAATAACATCATTGGATACATTTATTCAGGATGGAGCATCAATTCTGTTGATTTTATACATGGCTGTAGCATCGAGCCCAGCAGCAACAATTGTAAACATAGTACAAAGCCATGATATGGATTCAAGTTATGCGAGCATTATAAATGTGGTCGGAGTAATCTGTTTGATATTTACAATGCCTATAATGGTATTTATTTTTCAAATGTTCATATAAAAGGAGAAAAAGATGAAATTTCCAGATAATTTTTTATGGGGTGGCGCAATTGCCGCAAACCAATGCGAAGGCGCATGGAATGAAGATGGTAAAGGTATGAGTGTTGCAGATGTTGCAATGTTTAAACCAAATGTGGATAAAAAAGACTATGTTTCTCAATGGCATATAGATATGGATGATATACGCAAGGCAAGAGAAACTGATGATGTTGTTTACTATCCAAAAAGACATGGAGTGGATTTCTATCATCATTACGAAGAAGATATAGCATTATTTGCAGAAATGGGCTTTAAGACACTTCGTTTATCAATTGCTTGGACTAGATTATTTCCAAATGGAGATGAAGAAAAGCCAAACGAAAAAGGGCTTTTATTCTATGAGAATGTATTTAAATGTTTACGAAAACACAATATAGAACCATTAGTCACGCTTTCGCATTATGAAATGCCTTTATATTTAGTAGAAAACTATGAAGGTTGGGCGAGCAGAGAAGTGGTTGATATGTTTGTGAAATTTGCAACGACTTGCTTTGAAAGATACAAAGATTTAGTTAAATATTGGCTGACGTTTAATGAAATAGACAGTGTTTTTCGTCATCCTTTTACAACAGTAGGTATCGTAGAAGACAACTATGCATCAAAAAATGAGGCAGAAGAAGCCATTTATAAAGCTTTACATCATCAATTAGTTGCAAGTGCTTTAGTCACTAAATATGCACGTGAAATTATTCCAGGTGCTCAAATTGGATGCATGGTTACAAAAACTTTAACATATCCTGAAACTTGTAATCCAGAAGATATATATCTAGCAATGATGGATAATAGGACGAATAATCTTTATACAGATGTACAAGTAAGAGGAAAATATCCTCTTTGGATCAAAAAACTATGGAAAGATAAAGGCTTTGAAATTCCTATTCTAGAGGGAGATGAGGAAATTTTAGCCGCTCATACTGTAGATTTTATTTCATTCTCTTACTACATGAGCATGGTACAAAGCATTCATGCTGAAAAACGAGAGAAGGTTGGTGGCAACTTAACAACAGGTGTCAAGAATCCATATCTTTCTACTAGTGAATGGGGATGGCAAATAGATCCAAAGGGATTAGAAATTTCCCTAATTGATTTGTATGATCGCTACCAGAAACCTTTATGGATCGTAGAAAATGGTTTAGGATACAATGATGTCGTTAATGAAGATGGAACGATTGAAGATGATTATAGAATCAATTATTTTGCAGATCATTTTAAAGCAATCGGTCATGCTATTGAAAATGGCGTAGAAGTAATGGGTTATACTTCGTGGGGATGTATAGACATTGTGAGTGCATCAACATCTCAAATGAGTAAACGTTATGGATTTATTTATGTCGATGTTGATGACTATAATAAAGGAACATATAAGAGATTAAAGAAAAAGAGTTTTGATTGGTATAAAAAAGTAATCGAAACCAACGGAGAAATCTTAAAAGATTAATCTAAAATTGTATTAATAGCTGTGATAGACAAATATTTTGTTAATCATAGCTAATTTTTATCTTTTTATCTTGACGTTATGGAAATAATTGTTACAATTAAATTAACATATGAACAATTGTTCATATATAAAGGAGAACGGTTATGAAAAAGACGTATAAAATTGATGTAGATTGTGCAAATTGTGCAAACAAGATGGAAGAAGCTGCCAATAAAACAGAAGGTGTTAAAAACGCAGTTGTAAATTTCATGACATTAAAAATGATCGTGGAATTTGAAGATGGTGTTAACGCAAAAGAAGTTATGAGTCGTGTTTTAGACAATTGTAAATTGTTGAAGATGACTGCGAAATCTTTTTCTAGGAGATTTTAATGGAAAAGAATAATATAGAATGTTGCGAAAAGATCGAGGTTCATGAAGAATTATTAAAAATCGTTCAAGAAAAATGCCAGACGAAGTGAAGCTATATGATTTGGCGGATTATTTAAGATCTTGGAGATCTACAAGGATTCGTATCTTATTTGTATTATTTGAAGCTGAAGTATGTGTCTGTGATTTAGCGCAGGTTTTGAATATGAAACAATCGGCAATCTCTCATCAATTAAGAATTTTAAAACAAAATAAGTTGGTGAAGAGTCGTCGAGAAGGGAAATCTGTGTTCTATTCATTGGCTGATCAACACGTTCGAACAATTATTGGTCAGGGAATGGAACATATTGATGAGGATTTAAAAAAAATAAGGAAGTTTATTTCAATGTCATTAAGTTAAGAAAAGATAGACCACCTAGAGAGCGAACACTAGGAGGCTTCATATTTTGAAGTGCATGACAAAAATTGTAGTATTGCTACTACATGTTTAAAGTCATATAATATAGTCG